>Ga0070691_10000029_pt1 | contig 39828 bp, 38 predicted proteins | sample KBSK1101metaG_FD_64673 | JGI IMG/M metagenome (GOLD analysis project Ga0070691, IMG submission 64673) | Corn, switchgrass and miscanthus rhizosphere microbial communities from Kellogg Biological Station, Michigan, USA - KBS K1-10-1 metaG | ecosystem: Host-associated > Plants > Roots >... | reverse complement strand
CCGCCCGTATGTCCGAGCGCGCGGCCCGAGAGCTTCGCGACGCGCGTGCCGCACGCGGCCACGATCGGCACCGCGATCAGCGAGATGATATCGCCGACGCCGCCGCTGGAGTGTTTGTCGACGACCGTGATGCCGTCAGGATAGGAGAGCGTCTCGCCGCTCGCGACCATCGCGCGCGTCATCGCGGCCGCCTCTTCGACGGTGAGGCCGCGCCAGTTGCAGGCCATCGCCATAGCGGCCATCTGCGCGTCGTCGACCGTCCCGGCGACGTAGCCTGCGACGATGTCTTCCCAGACCGCAGGCGCGAGTTCGTTTCCGAGCCGCTTGCTCTCGATGCAGCGGCGCATGGTCATATCATCCATAAGGGGCCTGGGATTCGCGTTTCCCGAAAGAGAACCCGCCAACGTGCACTACCAGACCGTCACCGATCAAATCGTGCGCGCCAATCCGCTCGATCCGCTCGCGGCCATCATCTTCGTCGCGGTCTTCGTCGCGGTCACGCTGCTGACGTTACGACGACCGGCGTTCGGCTTGTGCGCCTTGATCGCGGCCGTGCCGTTCGCGCTCTACCGCGACCTGCTGGGCACGACCGTCACCATTCCGAAGGTGGTCTTGGTCGGCGTCCTCCTCGGACTGACCGCGCACGCCGACCGGCTGCCCTCGCTGCGCGCCGCCCCGGTCCGCTACATCCTGATCGCGGCCGGATGCTTGATCGCGGCCACCGCGCTCTCGATCCTCCAGGCCGGCTCGCACGGCGCGGCCGTCCGCGAGACCCTCAAACTGATCGAGTACGCGCTCGCGTTCGTCGCGGCATACGTCTGCTTCAAGCTCGACCCCGCCGAGGATCTGATCCGTCTCGCGATCGCCGCGGTGGTCTCGGTGGTCGCGCTCGGAGCGCTCGCGCAAGAGTTCGGCAACGCGCCCTCGGGGATGTACTTCAACAACGTGATCGTGCCGCGCATCGCGGGCCCGCTCGAAGGGCCGAACCAACTGGCGGGCTACCTCGAGATCGGGATGGCGATGCTCGCGGCGTTCGCGTGCGCGAAGCCGCGCTGGGAGTTCTCGGTCGCGCTCGGCCTCGCGGCCTTCGCCGACATCCTGACCTACTCGCGCTCCGGCCTGATCGCCGCCGCGGTGGCGATCGCGGTCGTCGCGTTCGTCTACCGGCGCGCGGCGTTGCGCCTGATCGCGCCGCTGGCCGCTGCGATCGTCGCGGGGCTGGCGACCACGTTCGGCTGGGCCGAGAGCGCGCACACCGGGGCGTTCAGCCTGCTGCGCATCTCCGGCCCGTGGGACCTCGGCGAGGGCACGACCTATGCCGGCGGCGTCGGCTCGCGTTCGGAGCTCTGGCACGCGGCGATCGCGCTCTGGAAGCGGCATCCGGCCTTCGGCGTCGGCGCGGGGAACTTCGAACTGGATCTCCCGAGCGTCGGACTGCTCGGCGTGAAGACGCACGCCAACAGTCTCTATCTCCAGGCGCTGGTCGAAGGCGGGATCCCGCTGATCCTCGCGACGCTCTTCTTCGTCTGGATCTCGATCGCGAGCCTCGTCCGACGCGCCGCGGCCTCGCCGTTCGTCTGTGGCGCGTTGGCCGCGTCGATCGCGCTCGCGCTGCATCAGACGGTCGACTACGTGGTCTTCTATCCGAAGGTCGGCGAGATGTGGTGGATCGTCCTCGCGCTCGGCGCGGCGTGCGCGTAGTCCGGCTCGCCTGGCTCGTGCCGGGCGGACTGCTCCTCGGCGCGATCGGCGCGCGACTCACGTTGCGGTTCGCTCCGCACGAGACCGCGACCGGCCTCGCGCAGCCGTTCCCGATCGTCACCGGCTGGAACGCCTACGGCGCGCTCGCGCTCGCGCTGCTGATCGTCGCGATCGCGGTCGGCGCGATCGGGTACGTCGCGACGCTGCGCGCACAGGCGCGCGGCGAGGAACTCTCGCTCGCGAGCGTCGTGCTGATCGGCGCGTGCGCGCTGGTCGCCGCGTTCGTCTGGCCGTTCGCGTTCTCGAGCGACGTCTACGCCTACTACGCGTATGGCGACATGGTCGCGCACGGGATCAACCCCTACGAGCCCCTCACCGGTCGGCCGGACGATGCGACCATGCGGGACGCGCTCTGGCAATGGAACGGCGCACTGCCCGTCTGCGTCTACGGTCCGCTCTTCGTCTCGATCGCGCGTGGGCTCGGCTCGCTACTCGCGCTGCGCCTGCTCGCGTGTGCCGCGTTGCTCGCGTGCGCGCCGCTCGCCTACGACGCGTTCGCGGCGCGGCCGCGCAGGGAACGGCTCTGGGCGGCGACCGCCATCGCGCTCAACCCGCTCGCGCTCTGGAGCGCGGCCGAGGGCCACAACGACGCGATCGTGGCGTTCGTCGCGCTCGCCGCTTTCGCGGTCGCGCGACGATATGGCGCGTTCCTCGGCGGTCTGATCGCCGCGCTCGCGATCGGCATCAAGGCGGTCGGCGCGCTCGCGGTAATCGGCATGATGCAAGTCTATCTGACCGGCCGCAAAGCGTGGGTCGCAGCGCTGGGCGCCACCGTCGGCCTGCTCGTCGTGACGAACCTCTACAGCCGGTTCGTGCGCGACCTCCCGGGCGGCGGCGCGCACGGGCCGTACCTTCCGCTCGTCTCGCTCCAGGCGATCTGGCCGCCGCTCGGCATCGCGGCCGCAGTCGCGGCGCTGGCGTTCGGCGTCCGCGCGATCGCCCTGCGCGATCCGGCGGGTTGGCCGCTCGCCGCCTTAGGTCTTTGGCTCGCGATACCGAATCCGCAACCTTGGTACGGGTTGTGGTTTCTTCCGATAGCGGCGCTGGCACCGCGCTCGATCGCGGCCTGGGTGCTCGTCGGCCTCTCGCTCACGACGGTCCTGCGCTACGTCCCCGACGCCGTCGCCATCCCGGCCTATCCGCTCGATCTCGTCCTCTCGTCGCTCGCCTTCGCTCCGCTTCTATTGTTATGTCTGCATTTTCGCTCCAAGCCCTGATCGCATCCGGACGTCCGCTCCGCACCGCGCTCGATCATCTCGAGCGCTCGCGCAGCGGCGTCGCCGTGCACGAGACCATCCCGTCCGCGCGTCCGGCGCTCTTGGCGGCGCTCCATCGCGCCCGCGGCGGCCAGATACTCGTCGCGGTCCCGACCCCAGACGTGGCGGAACGCGCGTTCGCCGACCTGCTCTACTACCTGGGCGACGACGAGGGACGGATCGCGAGCCTGATGCGTCCGCGAGACGAAGCGGCCGGCGCGATCGAGAGCCCGTCGGAGCGCAGCGCGCGCATCGCGATGCTCTGCGAACTGGCCGACGGCAAACCGCACGTCGTGCTGGCGCCAGTCTCGGCGTTGCGTCAGTATACGTTCTCTCCCGCGACCCTGGCGGCGTCGCGCGAGCGCCTGAAGCCGGGCGACGAACCCGGCTGGGACGCGCTCCAGCGCCGCATCTTCGAACTCGGCTACGAACGGACCGACGTCGTGAGCGCGGTCGGCGAGTACGCCGTGCGCGGCGGCATCCTCGACATCTTCGCCGCCACCCAAGATACGCCGACCCGTATCGAGTTCTTCGGCGACGAGATCGAGTCGCTCCGTTCGTTCGACCTGGTATCGCAGCTCTCCACGCGATCGCTCGACGTGCTCGAACTCTCGCCCTGGAACGAGCCCGACGACGAGGGCGCGCGCGGCACCGTGATGGACTTCCTGCGGCCCGACGCGCTGGTCGTCTTCGACGAACCCGCCATGCTGAGCGCGATCGAACGCGCGCTCGACGAAGAGCTCTCGCGCGAACAGCACATCCTGCTGGCCGAATCCGAGTCGGGCGAGTTCGCGGTCCGCGAGGACGACGTCGCCGAGGCGCTGCTGGCCGAGTCGATCGCCGCGCATACCTCGCTCGCCGCGCTCGGCCCCGCGTTCGCGGCGCGCAAGACGCTGGTCTTTCCCGGCGGCATCGAAGGCGCGCCCGCGGACTGGCTTCCCGAGACGGGTCTCTCGGTCGTGCTCGAATGCCGACCGTCCGATCACTACAACCGCCAGATCGAGATGTTCGTGGGCGCCGTGCGCGAGCGGGTCGCCGCGGGCGACGCGGTCACCATCGTCACGACCGCGGTCGCGCGCACCAACGACATCCTACACGGCGCCAATATCGCCGGCGTCAGCGTACTGCACGGTAGCATCGAGCAGGGCTTCTCGGTGCCCGACCTGCGCGCGCACGTGCTCGGCGATCGCGAGATCTACGGCCAACCGCCCAAGCGCGTCAAACTGCGCGCGGTCAAAGAGGGCGTGCCCGTCACGCTGGCCGACCTCAAGGTCGGCGATTACGTGGTGCACGCCGTGCACGGCATCGGGCAGTATCTCGGCCTGCGTTGCGAGACGATCCTGGGTGCGACCCAGGACTATCTCGACCTCAAGTACGCCGGCAGCGATCGGATGCTGGTGCCCGTCACGCAGATGCATCAGGTCACCAAGTACGCCGCCGCCGACGGCGGCGCGCCGCGCCTCTCCAAGATGGGCGGCGCCGATTGGGCGCGATCCAAGACGCGCGTCTCCGAGTCGCTCGCCAAGATCGCCGACGGATTGGTCGCGCTCTACGCCGATCGCGAACTCGCGCGCGGCCACGCCTATCCGCCCGACACGCCCTGGCAGGGCGAGCTCGAGGAAGCGTTCCCGTACGAACCGACCGTCGATCAAGCCAAGGCGATCGCGGATACGAAAGCCGATATGGAGCGTCCCCAGCCGATGGACCGGCTCGTCTGCGGCGACGTCGGCTACGGCAAGACCGAGGTCGCGATCCGCGCCGCCTTCAAGGCGATCGCGGATAAGAAACAGGTCGCGGTGTTGGTGCCGACCACGCTGCTCGCCGACCAGCACTACCACAGCTTCGCGGCGCGCTTCGCCGGTTTTCCGATCCGGGTCGAAGAGCTCTCGCGCTTCACGCCCAAGATCAAACAGAAAGAGACGCTCCGCGATCTGGCCGAGGGCAAGGTCGACATCGTCATCGGCACGCACCGCCTGCTGCAGAAAGACGTCGCGTTCGCGGACCTCGGTTTGATCGTGATCGACGAAGAGCAGCGCTTCGGCGTGATGCACAAGGAGCGGCTCAAGGAGTACCGCACCAGCGTCGACGTGCTCACCCTCTCGGCCACGCCGATCCCGCGCACCCTGCACATGTCGCTGGTCGGCGTGCGCGACCTCTCGCTGATCCAGACCGCGCCCAAGAACCGTATGTCGGTCAAGACCGTGGTCGTGCCCGCGAGCGACGGCATCGTGGCCCGCGCGATCGCTTCGGAGATGGATCGCGGCGGCCAGGTCTACTACCTGCACAACCGGATCGAGTCGATCTATGCGGTCAAGAACGCGCTGCAGAAGCTCGCGCCGCGCGCGCGCATCGCGGTCGGACACGGACAGATGCACGAGAACGAACTCGAGCCGGTGATGCAGGCCTTCATCGCGGGCGACCTCGATATCTTGGTCGCGACCACCATCATCGAGAACGGCCTGGACATCCCCAACGTCAATACGATGATCGTGCACGACGCGGACAAGTTCGGCCTGGCGCAGCTCTACCAACTGCGCGGCCGCGTCGGCCGCTCGAACCATCAGGCCTACTGCTACCTGCTCTACCAGGCCCACAAGGCGCTCAGCGAAGACGCCAAGGCCCGGCTCGAGGCGATCCGCGAGTTCACCCATCTCGGCTCCGGATTGCAGATCGCGATGCGCGATATGGAGATCCGCGGCGCAGGCAATCTGCTCGGAGCCGCGCAGTCCGGCTTCATCGCGTCGGTCGGCTTCGACACCTACTGCCAACTGCTCGCCGAGGCGATCGCCGAGCGCAAGGGCATGGGCATCTCGGGCGAGGAGCGTCGCGAGGCGGTCATCGACGTCAAGATCGACGCGTTCATCCCCAACGACTACATCCCGCAGGTCTCGCAGAAGATCGCCGTCTACCAGCAGCTCGCCAAAGCGCGCTTGCAGGACGAGGTCGAGAAGATCGCCGACGGCGTCCGCGACCGGTTCGGCGCCTTCCCACGACCCTTGCATAACTTGGTCGAGCTGACGAAACTGCGGGCGATCGCCTTGCAGAAGAACGTGACCAGGGTCATCGTCGACGAGAAGCGTCTGACGCTCGGCGTCGGGACCGCGTTCTCGCTCGACCCGTCCGCCATCCCGCGCTTCCAATCGCTCACGCGCAATCGCTTCCGATTCGCCGAAGGCAAGGTACTGGTCGATCTGCCGCCGCTGCAAGCAGGCGAGCGCCCCGAGACCGGCTGGATGCCGCTGCTGCGCGCGCTGCTCGAAGCGATGTAGAGGAAGGCGCGCGAGCCTTCGCGAGCCAACACCACGGCGACCGATGCTGTGGACTTTTGAATCGCGCGACGCGCACGGAGCCTACGACGCCCGCAGCGATTTGATCGCGCACCTTCAGGCGCGCGCGACCGACGACAGCGATATCGATGCGGCCGCGCTGGTCTTCGGCGAACTGGTCGGTAACGTGGTGCGACACGCCCCCGGACCGATCTCGATCGCGCTGGAGTGGCATGCCGGCATCGCCGTCCTGCGGGTCCGCGACAGCGGCCCGGGCTTCGATTGGCGCGAGGTCGGACCGCCCGAACCCCTGGCCGAGAGCGGGCGCGGCCTGTTCATCGTCCGCGCCTTGGCCAAGCATTTGCGGGTCGTGCGCCACGAACGTGGCATGGAGGCGGTCGCCTGGCTTCCCGTCCAGCGACGGGCCAAAACAGGACCAAACGGGGCGGAAACCTAACCTAGCGCGGTCGCGGCGTCGTTTTCGGCCCGCGTTTCCTTAGCACTAGCACTCCTTTTTTCGTGGAGCGGAGCATGCCGAAACTTCACCGCGCAATCGCGGTCATCACCACCCTCGCTATGAGCGCCTCGCTCGCCGCCTGTTCGGGCGGCGCGATCGCGACCGTCAACGGTCAGGCGATCTCGAAGAGCGATCTCGACGCCAAGCTCGAGAGCTCGCCCGCTGCGAAGAGCACGCTCCAGCAGATGGTCCAGGAGATCGCGCTCGATCAATACGCCAAGACCAACAACATCACGGTCACCGACGACGAGATCGCGAAAAAAGAAGACGAGATCAAGGCGAACTTCCCCAACGGCTCGTGGCCCGATATGCTCAAGCAGCGCGGGCTCACCGAGGCCGACGTCTCGAACCTGCTCCGCCAGCAGATCCTCATCGACAAAGCCGTCGGTAAGGACATCAAGATCGACGACGCGCAGATCAAGGCGTACTTCGACAAGAACCACGCCGCCTTCGACAAGCCGGACCAGGTCCGCGCGCGCCACATCTTGATCCAATCGGGTCCGACGGCGCTTGCGACCGCGCTCAAGGTCGAAGCGCTCCTCAAGGCGCCGGGCGCCGACTGGAACGCGATCGCCAAGCAGTACTCGAGCGATCCCGGCAGCAAAGATAAGGGCGGCGAACTCGGATTCTTCCGCAAGGGCCAGATGGTCCCGGCGTTCGAAAAGGTCGCGTTCTCCGAACCGGTCAACGCGATCAGCGCGCCGGTGAAATCGCCGTTCGGCTACCACATCATCCAGGTCGAAGAGCGCCAGGTCGGCGAGAAGGCGACGCTCGCGAGCGCGCACGACAAGATCGCGGAACTGCTGCGTCAGCAACAGGAACAGCCCGCCATCCAGCCGTTCATGCAGAAGCTGATGGCGGATGCGAAGTACCAGAGCAGCGACCCGCGCTTCGCGGATCTGTTCCCGACGCCGCCGCCGGCCATCGCACCGTCGGCCTCATCGGCCGCCACCCCGGCCCCCGCAGGCAGCTAACGCCCGCATCGCACCCTCGAAAAGGCTCCGGCTCGCGCCGGGGCCTTTTTCTTCTTCCCGCGAAGCGAGCAACGTGATGCGCGTGCGGATCGTGGGACTTGGGCCCGGTGACCCCGGCTTGCTGACGCTCGGGAGTCTGAACGCATTACGCGCGGCCGAACGGGTGGTACTGCTCGCGGTGCCGGCCGATCTCGCCGCCTATCTCGAGACGCACGGCGCGCACGCCGAGCGGATCGGCGGCGACCGGGCCGCGCTGATCGTGCGCGGCGCCATCGACGAGGTCGCTGGGTTCGCGCGCGAGATCGACGGCCGTCCGACCGCGATCGGCGTGCTCGGAAATCCGCTCTCGGACTTCCCCGGTCTGCCGCCGTTGCTGCGCGCGCTCGAAGAGCGCGGCGCGCACGTCGAGCTGGTGCCCGGCGTTCCGCACGCCACGCTCTCGGCCGCGATGAACCTGCCGCTCGTCCCGCTTCCGCCCGGCTCCGCCCATCATTCGTTCGACGATCTGGTCGAGATCATGGCGCGCCTGCGTTCGGGCTGTCCGTGGGACCGCGAGCAGACCCACGCGACGCTGGTGCCGTACCTCATCGAAGAGACCTACGAAGTGGTCGAGGCGATCGAGCAGAACGACGGCGCCGCGCTCTGCGACGAACTCGGCGACCTGCTGCTGCAGATCGTCTTCCACGCGCAGATCGGCACCGAGACCGGCGCGTTCACGGTCGCCGACGTGATCGACGCGCTCTCGAACAAGATGATCCGCCGGCATCCGCACGTCTTCGCCGACGCGGTCATCGAAGACGTCGACGCGCAGTGGAAGTCCTGGGAGCAGCTCAAATCCAAGGAGAAGGCCGGCCAAGCCCGGGCCTCGCGCCTGGACGGCATCCCGAAAGCCCTCGGGGCGCTGCAGCGCGGTCAGCGCATGCAAGAGAAGGCCGCCCGGGTCGGCTTCGACTGGCCCGACGTCTCGGGCGTGCTCGACAAGCTCCACGAAGAGCTGACCGAACTCGCCGAGGCGCGCCGCGAGAAACAGGGAGACGCGCGCATCCGCGAGGAGATGGGTGACGTCTTCTTCACCCTGGTGAATCTCTCGCGCGCGCTCGGCATCGACGCGGAGGGCGCGGTCCGCGACGCGAACGAGAAGTTCCACACCCGCTTTGCGTTCATGGAACGCCGTGCCGCCGAGACCGGCAAGACCTTGAACGATCTCACGCTCGAAGAACTTGAGGAACTATGGCAGCAGGCCAAGACGACGGCAGCGTAACCATCCGGCTACGCATGAGCGCCCACGACGCGCACTACGGCGGAAACCTGGTCGACGGTGCGCGCATGCTCGCGCTCTTCGGCGACGTCGCGACCGAGCTGCTGATCCGGATGGACGGCGACGAAGGGCTGTTCGTCGCGTACGACAAGGTCGAGTTCCTCGCGCCGGTCTACGCCGGCGACTACATCGAGGCCGAGGGCCGCATCACCAAGGTCGGCAACACCTCGCGCGCCATGACGTTCGAAGCGCGCAAGGTGATCGTCGCCCGCACCGACATCAACGAGTCGGCCGCCGACGTCTGCGATCCGCCGGTCGTCGTCTGCCGCGCGAGCGGCACGTGCGTCACTCCTAAGGCGAAGAAGCGCTTCTAGCGCTGCACCGCTGCGCTCCGGGGCCGCGGAGAGCGAGGGGTGCGGGGACATTGGTTCAGACGGGCGGGAGCGCGCATCGTGCGCGCGGGAGGGAGGGACTGCTCTGTCGCTCCGCCCTCCAGGCTCCGGGCGGCTCCCGCACATCCTGTGCTACGCCGCCACTAGCGCATCCGTGCGCGTCGCTCTTCGCAGGCGCCCGCTTCACCAACGTCCCCGCACCCCTCGCTCTCCGCAACCCGCTCCGCTTCGCTGACTTAGGATTCGGGCGTTATATTCATTGACGTTTCTCCTTCGACGAGTGCTTCGCCGACTGCGGAGTCCGGCACCGGCTCGGGCGCGGTCAGCGGGGCGATCAGGCGCGCGTGGATGCGCGGTTTCCAGAAGCGGTGGTAGTACTGGAACTGCAGCGCGAGGACGACCGCGAACGAGATCGGGTAGCCCATCCAGATGCCGGGCAGATGGTAGTGCTGCATCAGGAGAAATGCGGACGGAACTTCGACGCAGAGGATCGCGAAGATGCCGTTGATGGTCGGCCACAACACCGTTCCGCTGCCGCGCATGACGCCGCTCAGCACGGCCGAGTTGCCGAAGAGCAGGTAGGACCAGAGCGTGATCATCAGCAGGCCGTGCGCGATCACGACGGTGGCGGGGTCGGTGATGAACCAGCCCAGGATCTGCGTGGCGAACAGATAGCAGAGGCCGATGACGAAACCGGCGACGGCGTAGTTGAGGGCGACGCCCGAACGGACGACCGAGTTGAGCAGATCCTCGCGCTTGGCGCCGATGCATTGGGCGCCGAAGATCGAGGCGCCGATGCCGACCGACATGGCCGGGAACTGTACGTAGCCGACGATCTGGTTGACCGCGCCGTAGGCGGCGGCGGCGCTCGCGCCGTAGCGGTTGACGAACGAGACCAGCACGGCTTCGGCCAAGCCGACCGACATGATCTGGATGCTGGTGGGGACGCCGATGCGTACGACCTGCCAGAGCAGCTTGGTGTCGACCAGCATGTCGCGCGCCATCTCCGAGTCGAACTTGAGCGGGTGGTCCTTCGCGCGCAGATAGAAGATCAGCGCGACGAACGCGATCGCTTGCGCGAGCATGCCGCCGAGTGCGGCGCCGGTGATGCCGAGCGCGGGAACGCCGAACCACCCGAGGATCCCGACCGGGACCAAGAGCAGCGCGAGCACCGTCGAGAAGATCAGGAAATAGAACGGCGTCTGCGCGTCGGCGGTGCCGCGCAGCGACGTGGTGTAGGCGAGGTACGGGAAGAAGACCGGACACGCGAGGAAGATGATGCGCGCGTAGGCGTCGGCCATCGGGACCAGCGAGACGGGCGTGCCGAAGATATGCAGCAGTCCGGGCGTCCCGAAATACCCGATGAGACCGATCAGCACGCCGAGACCGAGCGAGGCGCCGAGCGTCGTGCCCGCGACCTTCTTCACCCGCGGCATGTCGCGCGCGCCGAAGGCCTGTCCGATCATGACCGAGCTTCCGCTCGCGAGCCCGAACGGCAGCGCGATGAGCAGGATGAAGATCGGCGCGATGATCGACATCGCTCCGAGCGCGCTCACCCCGATCAAGCGGCCGACGTAGATCGTCGAGGCCAACTGCGAGCCGGACTGGAGCACGTTGGTGAGCAGCATCGGGATGAGGAACAAGAGCATCTTCTGCCACATCGGCCTGCTCTCGTCGAAGACGTTGATGCCCGGCCCGCGGGCCGCTTTCGCTTGCGCCATATGCCCGCCCACTTCCGCATCTGCTATAGTGGTCCCCATGCGGTTGGATAAGTTCATGAAGGTCGCGCGGCTCTCGAAGCGGCGCAGCGAAGCCCACGAGGCGCTCGAACACGGCCGCATCACCAAGGACGGCAAGCCGCTCAAGCCGGCCTACGCGGTCAAGCCGGGCGACGTGCTGGCGATCGCGTACGCGACCACGCTCGTCACCGTCCGCGTGCTCGAGGTGCCGCTGCGCGTCACGCCGAGCGTAAAGGCGGCCGACCTCTACGAGATCCTCGATCGTCGCAAAGACGAGCCGAGCGACTGGATCTAGCAGGCGCGTGACCTCTTCGCTCTCGGCCGATACCAAGGACGCGCTCGCGCGCGACGTGCCGGACGCCCCGCACTGCCGGACCGCGCTGCTCGACGGCCTTCTGCTCTACGGCGCGACCGATGGCGACCGGTTCGTCACCCAGCGCAACGCGATCGCGCGCTTGGCGCGTTCGCTGATCAAGGAGCGGACCGGTACGGCGCCGCGCATCGAGCACGGCACCGCCTCGTTCACCATCGCGCTCCCCGGCGTCGCGTTGCCGACGCGCAAGCCGACCCAGAAGTGCGACCGCCTGATCGAGGCGCGCGCCGCGTTCCTCGCCGCCGGCTCGCTGGTCGCGGGCGTGCGTGGCTACCACTTGGAGTTCGTCACCGTCGATCGCGCGCACGCCGATCGGCTGGCGTTGATGCTGCGCACCCTCGGCCGCATGCCCAAGGAGATGGAGCGCAAGGGCCGGATCGTGCTCTACTACAAGGACTTCGACGCGATCGAAGACGTGCTCGGCAGCATCGGGGCGTTCGGCGCGGTCCTCCACCTCGAGGACGTGCGCGCGATGCGCGAGACCAAGAACCGCATCCATCGGCTGGTCAACACCGAGGCCGCCAATCTGGACCGGGCCGCCGAAGCCGCCGCCGGCCAGCGCGAGACCATCGCCTTCCTCGAGAACGCCTACGGGCTGGCCAATCTCACCCCCGCCCTGCGCGAGATCGCGGAGCTGCGGCTGGCCCACCCCGAGGAGACGCTGACCGAGCTCGGGCGGCGCTGCAGCCCGGCCATCGGCAAGCCCACGGTCAATAGCCGCTTCGCGGGGTTGGCGGCGCTCGCGCGCCGCATCAAGGAACCGCGCCGCACCTCCCGGTAAACCCCGGCCATGCGTATCGGGATCAACGGCTTCGGCCGCATCGGAAGAAATTTTGCCAAGACGCTCATCGAGCGCCACCCGTCGATCGAGATCGCCGCGGTGAACGACTTGACCAGTGCCGCCGAGTGCGCGCACCTCTTCAAGTACGATTCGAACTACGGACCGTACAAGGGCGAGGTGAGCGCCGACGGCGACGCCATCAGGATCGACAAGCGGACCATCAAGGTGCTCGCCGAGCGCGACCCTGCGAAGATCCCGTGGAAAGATCTGGGCGTCGACGTCGTGATCGAGTCGACCGGCCTGTTCACGGATGCCTCGAAGGCGCGCGCCCATATCGACGGCGGCGGCGCGCGCAAAGTCATCATCTCGGCGCCCGCCAAGGGCGAGGACATCACGCTCGTGCTCGGCGTCAACGACGGCGACTACGATCCCGCCAAGCATCACATCATCTCCAACGCGTCGTGCACGACCAACTGCCTGGCGACCGCGGTCAAGCCGATCGTCGAGAAGCTCGGCTGGGTCAAGGGTTTCATGTGCACGATCCACTCGTACACCAACGACCAGAACATCCTCGACGCTCCGCATAAGGATCCGCGCCGCGCCCGCAACGCCGCCACCAACATCGTGCCGACCTCGACCGGCGCGGCCAAAGCGCTCTACCTGACCATCCCCGAGATCGAAGGCACGTTCGACGGCTTCGCCCTGCGCGTGCCGACCCCGACCGTCTCGATGATCTACCTGGTCGCGCAGGTCAAGAAAGAGACGACCAAGGCCGAACTCAACGCGATCCTCAAAGAGGCGGCGAACGGCGATCTGAAAGACTACGTCCACTTCAGCGAGGAAGAGCTGGTCTCGAGCGACTTCAAGCAGTCGGAGTACTCGTCGATCATCGACAGCAAGTTGAACAACGCCAACGGCGACATGATCCAACTCGCGGCGTGGTACGACAACGAGTGGGGTTACTCGTGCCGCCTGGCCGACCTCACGGCCAAAGTCCTCGAGTCGCTCCCCGCCGTCTAGTGCTCTCCTTCGCCCTGGCGGCGGTGCTGTTCCAGCCGGCCGATCAATACAAGGTCGTCGGATACTCATCGCCGCGGATCTCCCCGAGCGGGACGCGTCTGCTCTTCACGCGCGCGCGCGTGAACCTCGACACCGACCATCGCGATAGCGAACTCGTGGTGATGGATCTCGCGACGCGCGCCCAGCGCGTGCTGACGGTCGGACGCACCGCGGTCTCCGACCCCTCGTGGTCGCCGAACGGCGACGCGATCGCCTTCGTCGCGCCCGATGCGGACAAGCATCGCGAGGTCTTCGTGTTGCCGGCCGACGGCGGCGAAGCGGCGCGGGCGACCGACGCCAAGAACGGGGTCGACGAGTACGCCTGGCGCCCGGACGGAGCGGCGATCGCCTATCTGACGAGCGACTCCGCTCCGAAGCGTGCCGGCGTCGCGCGCTTCCAAGACTCGTATCGCGTCACCACCAACGCCTACCTCGATACCGGTCCGTTCCTCCCGTCGCACCTGTGGCTCGCGACGCTACGTCGCGAGAACGGCCGCGCGTCCTGGAGTTCGCGACGCTTGACGAGCGGTGCGTGGAGCGTCGGCTCCGCCTCGATCTCGTGGTCGCCGAACGGCGCGACGCTCGCCTACATCCGCGTCCCCGGCCCGATCGTCGCCGACGGCGACGACTCGACCGTGCAGCTGCTCGACGTCGCGACCGGCAAGAGCCGCGCCCTCACGACGCGCACCGCGCTCGAATGGCAGCCGCGATTCGCGCCGCGCGGGGGCGCGATCGCCTACACCTGGGCGCGCGACGGCGACCCGAACAACGCCGGCGAGGTCTACGTCAGCGACGGGACCGGCGCGGGCCGCGACGTCTCGCGCGGCCTCGACCGCAACGCCGTCAACTACGCGTGGTATCCGAACGGTCGCGGGCTACTGCTCGAAGGCAACGACGGCACGCATAGAGCGCTCTGGCGCGTCCCGCTCGACGGTGCCGCCAGCAAGATCGATCTCGGCGACATGGATGCGTTCGGCGACTTCACCGGCAGCATCGCCGCCGACGGTGCGATCGCGTTCGTCGGCGCAACCGCCCATCGCCCGGGCGAACTCTACTATCTGGCCGCCGGGTCGTCGATGCCGCAGCGCCTGACCGACGGCAACGCCTGGGCCGATACGCTCGCGCTCGGCAAGGTCGCGACGCTCGATTGGAAGTCCGGCGGTTTTGCCGAGGACGGCGTCGTCGTCTATCCCCCCGGCTACGATGCGAACCGAGCGTACCCGCTGGTGCTCTCGATCCACGGCGGACCGACCGGCGCGACCACCACCTCGTTCGACGTGCTCGCGCAGTTGATGGCCGCCCACGGCTACATCGTGTTCCAACCGAACTATCGCGGCAGCGACGATCTCGGCAACGCCTATCAGCGCGCCGTCTACCGCGACCCGGTGGCCGGCCCGGACCACGACATCATGGCCGGCATCGCGGCCCTCGAGGCCGCGAACAAGATCGACAAGGCGAAAGTCTGCGTCAGCGGCTGGTCGTACGGCGGACTGATGACCTCGTGGCTGATCACCCAGCACGATGCGTTCCGCTGCGCCATCTCGGGCGCGGCCGTCGACGATCAGGTCTACGACACGGTGCTGGCCGACGATCTCAACGTCAACGAGTATTCGATGTGGGGCCCGCCGTTCGCATCGGCCGCGTCGCTCGCGCTCTACCAGAAGGCCTCACCGCTCACCTACTATCGTAACGTCCACGCGGCGACGCTGATCCTCGACGATACCTACGACGTGCGCGTCCCGGCCGCCGAATCGTACGCGTTCTTCCACGCGCTCCAGGATGCGGGCAAGACGGTCGAGTTCTACCAGTGGCCGGTCTCCGCCCACTTCCCCGGCGATCCGATCCGCCGCGCCGACGTCTACCGGCGCTGGCTCGATTGGCTCGATCGCTACCTCAAGTAAGGTTCCCATGCAATTCCGAACCATCGACGACCTCGACGTGCGCGGCAAACGCGTCCTCGTCCGCGAAGACCTCAACGTCCCGATGAAAGATGGCCCTTCGAGTGCCTCAGGACAGGCTTCGGTCGGCGATCCGACCCGCATCGATGCGGCGTTGCCGACCTTGCGCGCGCTCGCAGAGCGCGGTGCGAAGGTCGTGATCCTCTCGCATCTGGGCCGGCCCGACGGCGTCGCCGATCCGAAGTACACGCTCCGTCCGGTCGCGACGGTGCTCGCGGAGCATCTCGGCAAGCCGGTCGCCTTCGCGGCGGACTGCGTCGGCCCGGTCGCGCAGGCGGCCGTCGATGTGTTGGCCGACGGCGATCTGCTCCTGCTCGAGAACGTGCGCTATCACGCCGGGGAAGAGCAGAACGATCCGGCCTTCGCCAAGCAACTCGCCGCGCTCGGCGACCTGTACGTCAACGATGCGTTCGGAACGGCCCACCGCGCGCACGCCTCGACCGAGGGCATCGCCCATCTCCTTCCGCATGCGGCGGGTCTGCTGATGCAGGCCGAACTGCGCGCGCTCGGCGGACTGGTCGCGAATCCGGCGCAGCCGTACGTCTGCGCGATCGGCGGCGCCAAGGTCAAAGACAAGGTCGGCGTCTTCACCAACCTGATGGAAAAGGTCAGCGCGTTCTGCATCGGCGGCGGCATGGCCAACACGTTCCTGGCGGCAGGCGGTCTCGACGTCGGCGCCTCGCTCAAGGACGACGATCTCGGGCCGGCCGCCGGCATCATCGCGCTCGCGCAGCGCAAGAACGTCACGTTGCATCTGCCGACCGACGTGGTGGTGGCGCCGAGCTTCGACGCCGACGATGCGGCCCACGTGGTCGGCATCAACGCGGTCGGGAACGAGATGATCCTCGACATCGGCCCCGAGACGGCGCGCGCCTACGCGCGCGCGATCGAACGCGCCAAGACGATCGTCTTCAACGGTCCGATGGGCGTCTACGAAAAGGCCGCCTATCAGAACGGCACCAAGGTCGTCGGCGAAGCTATCGCGCGCGCGACCGAAGCCGGCGCGACCAGCGTGGTCGGCGGCGGCGACGCGGCGGCCGCCGCACACGAGCTCGGCTTCGCCGATGCGATGACGCACGTCAGCACCGGCGGCGGCGCGACCCTGGAGTTCCTCGAAGGCAAGACGCTTCCGGGCGTGGCGGCCCTCGCATGAACCGGCTGGTCGTCGCCAACTGGAAGATGAACATGACCGGGACGCAGGCGTTCGCGTTCCTCGACGACTTCCTCGCGCAGCCCCTGCCCGACGGGATCGACGTCGCGATCGCGCCGCCGTTCACCGCGATCGCGCAGGTCGGCTATCGCCTGCGCGGCAGCGGCATCGCGCTCGCCGGCCAGGACATGTACTGGGAGCAGAGCGGCGCGTTCACCGGCGAGATCTCGCCGCCGATGCTGACCGATGCCGGCTGCACCTACGTGATCCTCGGCCACTCCGAACGGCGCCAGTACTTCGGCGAGACCGACGAGGGCGTCAACCGGAAAGTACGGGCCGCGCTCGCGAACGGACTCACGCCGATCGTCTGCGTCGGTGAGACCGGTGCCGAGCGCGATGCGGGCGAAGCGCTCGCGCGCGTGATCGCGCAGACCCGCGCCGCGCTCGACGGCCTGGGTCGCGACGGTGCGTCCAAGGTCGTGATGGCCTACGAACCGCTCTGGGCGATCGGCACCGGGAAGAACTGCGACGCCGACGACGCCGACGCGACCATGGGCGCGATCCGCGCGAGCGTCGACGGATTGCAGAACGTCCGCATCCTCTACGGCGGCAGCGTGAAGGTCGAGAACGTCGCGGCCTACGCGCGCAAGCCCAACATCAACGGCGGGCTGGTCGGCGGCGCATCGCTCGATCCGGCCGCCTTCACCGCGCTCATCCGCGCCGTCACGCAAGGAACGTAAGTGGAATTCCGCCCCCTCGTCCTGGCCGTCCTCGACGGCTGGGGCTGTCGCGATGCCACCCACGGCAACGCCATCGCCGCCGCCGACCTTCCGCATTGGCGCGCGTACTTCGATCGCTATCCGTGGACGACGCTCGAAGCCTCGGGCGAGTCCGTCGGCCTGCCCAAAGGCATCATGGGCAACAGCGAGGTCGGGCACATGAACCTGGGCAGCGGCCGGGTGGTGCCGCAAGGCGTGACCGTGATCGACGCCGATATCGCGGCGGGCGAACTGCCGTCCAACCCGACGTTGCTCAACGCCATCGAAGTGGTGCGCTTGAGCGGCGGGACGCTGCACTTCATGGGCCTGCTCTCCGACGGTCAGGTCCACTCATCGATCGCGCAGTTGTTCGCGTTGCTCGACGTGACCGCTGCGGCGGACGTCCCGTTCGTGGTCGACGCGTTTCTCGACGGCCGCGATACGCCGCCACATTCGGCCCAGGTCTACGTCGCGCAGCTCGAAGCACACCTCGCCAAGATCGGCCGGAGCGGGGCGATCGCGAGCGTCTGCGGACGCTTCTACGCGATGGATCGCGACAAGCGGACCGAGCGGACCGCGCGCGCCTACGCGATGCTCGCGCACGGGAGCGCGGACTTCACCGCACCGACGGCGGCGGCCGCGGTCGGCGAAGCCTATGCGCGCGGCGAGAGCGACGAGTTCGTCCTCCCGACCATCGTGGGCGAGGCACGTCCGGTCCGCGACGGCGACGCGGTCGTCTTCTTCAACTTCCGCCCCGATCGCGCGCGGCAACTGACGACGGCGTTCAACGAAGGCTACCGCGACCTGTACTTCGCGACCATGACCCGCTACGACGAGACCTTCCCGAACCCGGCGCTCTTCGGGCCGCGTCCGCAGTTCGACACGTTCGGCGAGGTGGTCGCGGATGCGGGCCTGCACCAACTCCGTCTAGCCGAGACCGAGAAGTACGCGCACGTCACCTACTTCTTCAACGGCGGCCGCGAAGACGTGTTCGCGAACGAAGATCGCGAGCTGATCCCCTCGGATCGCACGGTCGCGACCTACGACCTGGCACCGGCGATGCGCGCGCGGGAGATCACCGATGCGGCCATCGCCGCCATCGAACGCGGCGTCGACGTGATCGTGATGAACTACGCCAACGCCGATATGGTCGGCCACACCGGCAAGTGGGAGCCGACCATCGAGGGCGTCGAGGTCCTGGACGGTTGCATCGACCGGCTCTCGAAGGCCGTGCTCGCCAAGGGCGGCCTGCTCGCCATCACGGCGGACCACGGCAACGCCGAGGAGAAGATAGACGCCGACGGAAACGCGCTGACCGCCCACACGACCAACCCCGTCCCGCTGTTGCTGATCGGCGACGTGCATGGGACCTTGGCCGGCGGGGGCCGGCTCGGAGACGTCGCACCGACCTTGCTGCGCATCGTCGGGCTCCCCGTGCCAAGGGCCATGACCGGCCGCGATCTTTTCACACCTAATGGAGTAGCACCGTGAACCCAGACCGCTTCAACCCCAACGACGATACGATCGCCAAGGACGCATCCACGATCGAATCCGCAGCCGGTGGACCGATCGACATCGCGATCGTGCTCGGCAGCGGTCTCTCGAATGCGCTCGCGGCCCACGCCGATTTCACCTCGATCACCTACGATCGTCTGCTCGGCATCCCGGTCGCGCCGCTCGCCGGCCACGCCGGCGCCGCGCTGATCGGCACGATGCACGGCAAGCGCGTCGTCGCGTTCGCCGGTCGCGTCCACATGTATCAAGGCTTCTCGGCCGCGCAGGTGACCGTCAACGTGCGCCTCGCGCACGCGGCCGGCGCCAAGACCCTGATCGTCACCAACGCCGCCGGCGCGCTCAACTCCGCATATCGGGCCGGCGACCTGATGCTGATCGACGATCACATCAACCTGATGGGCAGCAATCCGCTGGTCGGCGCGCGCCTCGACAATCCGTTCACCGACATGATGCACGCCTACGACCCGGGCATGCGCGGCATCGCCAAGGACATCGCGACGTCGCTCGGCGACGAGCGCGTGCGCGAAGGCGTCTACGCCGGCCTGCTCGGCCCGAGCTACGAGACGCCGGCCGAAGCCCGCTACCTGCGCGGCATCGGCGCCGACGCGGTCGGCATGTCGACCGTCTTCGAGACGATCCTCGCCCGCACGCTCGGCATGAAGGTCTTCGGCGTCAGCCTGATCACCAACGTCGTCGGCGCTCCCGAGACCACCCACGCCGAGGTCATGCACGAAGCCAACCTCGCCGGCCCGCGCCTCGCCGCGATCATCGACGGAGTCATCGGAAGGATCTAGGGGCTCGTCATCCCGAGCGTAGTGAGCAAAGCGAACGGCGTCGAGGGACCGCCGCAACGACGTGCAATGGTCTTTCGTCTAAGCGAACGGGTTCCGGATCGTCAACTTGCCGATCTTCTGACCGGCTTGCATATCTTCGCTATATAGATCGGTGCATTCCGAGCGGATCGCCGACGCAACGATCATCGCGTCGAACAGCGCGAACCGGTAGCGTTCCATCAGGTCGAGACCGAGTTCGTGTGTTTCGACATCGATGGGCCGCACGTCGCATAGCCCCCGAAGCGTCGCAAGACCGCGACGCACGCGCTCCATACTCATGCCGTATTTACTAAGCCCTATGCGAGCGAACTCGTTGAGCACTTGGACCGAGATGGTTCCGCCTGCTGCTACAAGATCTTCGGAGATCTGCGCCTTTGCTTCGTCCGCCGAAATCGCGTAGAGCACGACATTCGTGTCGAGAAATACTCGCTGGCGCTCAGTCACGGCTGTTCGCCTCATCGCGATCGAAGACAAAATCTGCGGGGATAGAGCCTCGTAGCGATCGCAGTCGCGCCAGAAGTTCCGAACGGCTTGCCGGACGGGCTATCTCGAAAGCGCGGTCGCCCGCGATGCGGACCTCGATCTCGTCGCCGTCGACGAGACCGAGTGCATCCACAACCACCTTCGGCAATCGGATACCGAGGCTGTTTCCCCAACGCGCTACCCGCACGGGCGAATTTTCAGGATATACATCTCTTGGCAAGTATATCATACTATCTCACCACGCGGTACGAGCCGCTTGGGTCGATGTCGAGGCGGCGGCCGCCGACGATGGCGTTGCGGACGCGGTGGTCCCAGAAGGTGAGCACGCGCACGATCGCCGGGCGGATCCGGGCGAGCAGGTCGCGCGCGCGTTGCGAGACGGCGATCGCGTCGCGGGCCCAAGGCGGCAGGTCGCGCGGCAGCGGAGGCGTCTCCAACTCCGCGTCGGGCGCGATCGGCGCGAGCGGATCGTAGAGGACCGGCGCGAGTTCGGCCCGCGCGCGCTCGAGGTCACGATCAATCCTGCGCGGCATAGGCGGCCTTCTTCAGCGAGCGGAGCGCCTTGACGTGGATCTGCGAGACGCGCTGTCCGGTGATCTTCCACGCGTCCGCGATATCGCGCATGCTTCGCTCCGCATAGTAGTGCAGCATGATGACGCGGCCTTGCCGGCGCGGCAGCGCGCGCACGAGTGCGAGCAGCGCGAGGTGGTCGCCGCGGCGTTCGTCGATGCGCGCCGGATCGGCTTCGGTATCGAGCGGAACCTCGAGCTTCTCCGGCAAGCGACGGTCGAGCGAGAGCGGCGGGATCGCGTACGCCTCGACCCGCGCGGCCGCATAGCCCGGGCGTAACGCCTCCATCTCGACGCGCGTCGGCACGCGTTCGATCTGCGCGGCGAGCTCGAAGCGCTCGCGTTCGGCGTCGCGCAGTTCGCGCCGGGAACGTTCGGAGACCGGGTCCATCCGGCGGATACCGTTGAGCATCTTACCGAGCGCGAGCCGGCGCACGTAATGTTGCAACGATGGGCCACGCTCGGGATCGAACCCATCGACCGCACGGATCAACCCGACGCAGCCGTCGCCGACCAGATCCTCGTAGTCCATGCTCGGCACCAGCCGGTGGATGCGCTTTGCCAACTTGCGAACGATCGGAAGATGCTCGCGGATCGCGGCCTCGCGCGCGTCGGTCTCAAGCATCGCCCGCATCGAAGCACCGTTGCAGCACCGACGCGAAGACGGTCGATCCGACCGGCCCGAGCGACTGCGCGAACGGCTCCATCACGGGCGCGAAGATCGACGCTTCGAGCGCGTGCAGGACGCGCGTCCCTTCCGCGCTATCCACGGCTGAGGTTATCCGCGATCCGCAACATCTCGTCGGCCGCCTGGACGCCCTTGGCGTTGGCTTCGTAGGCGCGCTGCGCGCTGAGTATCTGCATCATCGACTGCACGATCGAGACGTTCGACTTCTCGAGCATGCCGAAACGGATGCGCGGGCCGTCGTCGCCACCCGGTACGAGCAGATGCATCGCTCCGCACGCGCGCGTCGCCCGGAACATCGCTCCGCCGATCCGCTGCAGCCCCTCGGGCGCGGCGAACTCGGCGAGGCGCAACTGTCCGAGCGTCTGCGGGCCGCGCGGCGTCTGTGCGACGACATCGCCGCGTTCGCCGACGTCGACGCCGGTCGCGTCCTCGGGAATGCGCACGCCCTGCAGTCGCCATCCCTGTGCGTTGCGCAGCGTTCCGTCGTCGGCGCGTGCGAACGATCCGTCGCGCGTGTAGGCGCGTCGCCCGTTCCCGTCGGTGACGACCAAGAACCCGGGCCCATCGATCGCGACGTCGAACGCCCCGCCGCTCCGCTCCAGCTTGCCCTGCGCGAACGCGACGCGGGTGCCGGTCTGCGCGGTGCCGAGGCCGGCCTCGCCGGGCGAGAGCACCTCGGCGAAGGTCGCGCTCGACTCCTTGAAGCCGGCGACGTCGGCGTTGGCCAGGTTCTCGGCGATCGTATCCAAGTTGACTTGCTGCGCCGCCATGCCGCTCGCAGCGGCCAGCATCGCGGTGCTCATCGCACCCTCGCGGCTTCGGCCGCGTGCTGGCGCGACTGATCGATCGCGCTCACGACTTTGCCGGCGCCCTCGAACGCGCGCTGCGCGCCGAGCACGGCGATCATCTCCGAGACGGCATCCACCCGGCCGCCGGACTCGCGCGCGACGACGCTCGCGCCGGTCGCGGTCAGCGCACCGAACGCCTCGCGCCGCCTATACCCCGCGCTGGAGAGATTCGAGAGATTCTCGGCCGCGATATCGAGTCGGGTCTGCGCGGCGGCCATCGCGCTCGACGCCCATGCCATACCATCCATACCGGAATGGTAGCGCCTAGGCATGAGCGAACCGTGTCCGCATTATGACGCTTTATCGGGTGTTTTCAGCAGCCCTGGCGTTCGTCGTGATCAGCGCCTGTTCGGGTCCGTCACCACAAGAGGCCAGCCTCGCGCGAGAGATGGCCTACATGCAGCCGATGCGCAGCGAGTCCAACGACACCGTCGTCGGCTTCGACATCAAAGGTACGCAGATGAGTGTCGGCATCGATCTCAACGAGTGGGAGACGATCGACGACGACGCCGACCAGGCCATCAAGACCGAGGCGCTGAGCCGCTGGAAGACCGCCTGGAGCAAAGAGAATCCGGGCAAGCACGCGACCCTGACCGTCCGCCTCGTCGACTATCACGGCCACGAATTCTTCCGGGAGACGGCAAAGGTCTAGCTGTTACGGTCGCGCTTGCGCGGCGAAGAACGTCCAGATCAGGCTCGACGCCGAGATCTCTTCGGTCGGCGGATCACCGGTATCTCCGGGTTGATCCGAACCGGGCCACTCGTGACCGGCGCCGATCAGCGTGTACAGCACGTACTGACGACCGCTCGCACACGGGGCGTAGGTGTCGACCACGATGTCGCCCGGCATCGATGTGGCGACGTACGGCGTCGCCCCGCACGCATCCAGATGCGTCCATGTCGCCACCGCGAACGAGACCGGGTTATCGCCGCGCGGATAGGCCTGATCCGTCCCGTAACCGCCGTCGTACACGACGTGCTGATCGGCGGTCCCATTGAACATCATCACCCCGACCGGTTGCGACGGTGCGCATGCGCCGGTATCCAGCGCGCTCGATACGGCCGCGACCGCGGCGAACAGGTCGGGCGCATCGCAAGCCAGTCGCTGCGCCATGAACCCGCCGTTCGACATACCGGTCGCATAGATGCGGCTCCGATCGACGCGATAGGTCGACTGCAGCGACGCGACCAGCGCGCGGATGAAGGCGACGTCATCGACGCCGCCCAACTGGGCGGCACCGCAGCAGCCATATGCGTCCCACGTGTAGTCGCCCTGCGGGCCGAGCGTCCCGAGCGGATAAACGACGATAAAGCCGTTCGCGTCCGCGACCGGATCCATCTGATACGAGAGCGTGGACGCGACCGGTTGGAGCCCTCCGCCGTGCAGCAGCACCACCAACGGCACGGCCGCCGCGCCGGTATAGCCGGTCGGGAGATGGAGGCGATAGCTGCGCGTCGTCGAGCCGACCGGAATCGTGAACGACGGGTCGGGCGTCTGCGACACGAACGGAGCCGGCGTCGCGAAGAACGACGTCGTCCACAATGCCGGCGTGGCGCTCGCAGCCGGCGTCGGGGACGACGAGATCGATCCGCCGGGCGGAAGCGCGGACGATCCGCCGCTACCGCCTCCGCCGCAACCGGCCAGAAGCGCGAAACCGAAGGCGGCGAGTACGGTGAGACGGTCGAACGTTCGCATGACGATCATGCTACCGTCGCGGTGGGGTCGTCTGCATTGAACCGGCGTGAGAGGCAGATGAAGCGCGGATTACAGCGCCGCGCGTACGATCTCCGTGAACGCGTCGGTGCCGAGCGTTCCGCCGAGTTCGGTCGTGCGGGCGCCGCCGGCGTAGGCGGCTTCGACGGCGCGTTCGAGTCGGGTGGCGTTGGTGTCGTCGCCGAGCGAGAGTCGCAGCAGCATCGCGGCGGAGAGGATGGCGGCGGTCGGATTGGCGATGCCTTTGCCAGCGATGTCGGGTGCAGAGCCGCTGATCGGTTCGAACAAGCCGAAGGCGCCGCCCGCCGTCTTACGCGTGCCGAGGCTCGCGCTCGGCAACGTGCCGATGCTGCCGGTCAGGATCGCGGCTTCGTCGGAGAGGATGTCGCCGAACATGTTCTCGGTCAGCATCACGTCGAAGTCGCCGGGGCGACGGACCAGCTGCATCGCGGCATTGTCGACCAGCAGATGGTCGAGCTCGACGTCGGGATATTCGGCTGCAACGCGATCGACGACGCGACGCCATAGGCGCGACGTCTCCAAGATGTTCTGCTTGTCGACCGAGGTGACGTGCTTGCGCCGTCCGCGCGCGAGGTCGAACGCCACCCGCGCGATGCGATCGATCTCCGAGGCCTTGTAGACCATCGTGTCGACCGCGCCGTCCTCACCGTCGATCTGGCGCTGCTCCTTCGGTTTGCCGAAATAGATGCCGCCGGTCAGCTCGCGCACGACCACCAGGTCGAGGCCGCGCACCAGTTCGGGCTTGAGCGACGAGGCGTCTTCGAGCCCCGGGAACACGCGTACCGGGCGCACGTTCGCGTAGAGCTCGTAGTCGCCACGGAGTTGGAGCAGTGCGAGCTCGGGACGTTCCGCGAGCGGCTTGCCCTCGTACTGCGGAAGACCGACGCTGCCGAACAGGATCGCTTCGGCGCGATCGCAGAGGGTGCGCGTCTCGGGCGGCAGGGCCGGTTTGCCGAGCGCCATCGCGGCGCCGCCGACCGGCGATTCGACCGTCTCGATGTCGGGGCGCAGTTGCCGCAGCAACGACGCCGCGGCACGCGTGATCTCGGGCCCGATGCCGTCGCCGGGCAGTACTGCTACCGTTGCCATGCCGCGCGCCGGACTAGTAGACGGTGATGCGCTGCGTGTCGCTGTTGGGCGTCTCATCCGGGGACTCGAGCGCCAGTTCCGGCGTCGCGTCGGCGGACTTGATCAGCTCCGGCTGGACCGGCGCCTGGGTCTTCCCGAGCGTGTCGCTCGCGAGCCCCGGCAGCGTCGCCTTCTCGAGCAGCGCCATGTGCGTCATCAACAGCGAACGGAACTCGCTCTTGGCCTTCTCGCAGGCCTCGATGGCACGCTGGTGTTCGCGGCGGACCTCGCCGATCGATTCGTTGTGGTGCGCGACCTCTTTGTCCGCGGCGACGCGCGCCTGTTCCCGGATCAGATCCGCTTCTTTGTGGGCCGAGGCCTTGGTCTCGTCGGCCGTGCGCTGCGCGAGGATCAGCGTGTTCTGCAGCGACTCTTCCATCGCTTTGAAGTGGCTGATGCGCTCTTTGAGATCCGCGATCTCGGCCTGCAGAGCGGCGCGTTGATGCGCGTCGTCTTCAAGCTGTTCGATCACATCGTCGAGGAACTGGTCCACGTCGGTTCGGTCGTATCCCTGCAACGCTTTCTTGAACGTCTTGTGCTGGATGTCGACGGGCGTGATCTTCTGCATACTGCCTGCTACCTTATCCTCTGTTGGCCATGAAATCGAGCGTGCCGTCGGCGGTCATCGCGTCGCGCAGACCGGCCGCGTTGACCGCGACGCCGGACGGAACGACCAGATAGATCGCCTCGGCGAGTTTTTGGATCTTGCCGTCGAGCGTGTACGCCACGCCCGAGGTGAAGTCGACGACCCGCTGCAGCAGCGTGCGATCCGCGTTCTGCAGATTGATGATCACGACTTGGCGCGAACGCAGGGCGTCGGCGATCTCGACGACGTCGGCGAACGATCGCGGCGCGTAGACGCTGACCTCGGTTCCCGAACGGCGCGCGTTGGACGCTTGACTGAGCGGCACGACGCGTCCGTTGGACGCCGGCGCTTCGTCTTCGTAGTATTCATCGTCTTCTTCTCGCATCGAGAAGAACGTGCCGATCTTCCTGAACATTCCCATTGGAGATCTCTCTCCTTTCCAGCGTGGGCGACCTATGCGGTACGCGGACCGAATAACGCCGTCCCGATGCGGAGCATCGTCGAGCCCGCGCGCACCGCCTCGCGCCAATCGCCCGACATGCCGATCGAGAACGTACTTCCACCTACACGTCCAAACGTCTTGGCTGCGAGCGCAAATGCCCTGGATATTTCGGCCCGGTCCCCGGTGATCGGTCCGATCGCCATGACCCCGTCCAACCGCAGGGCGGCGTGCCCCCGGATGGCCGCCGCCAGGCGCTCGGCCTCGTCCGGCGCGACCCCATGGCGCTCCGAGGGCGAGATGTTGAGCTGGAGCAGCACGTCCAGGCGCTTGCCCAGGCCCTCGGCCGCCCTGGCCAGGGCGGCGGCGGCCTCGGGCCGGTCGACGCTCTGGACGACGTCGAAGGCGGCCGCGATGGCCTTGGCCTTGTTGGTCTGGAGATGCCCGATGAAGTGGGTCCGGACCGGCGGGAGCAGGGCGAACTTGGCGCTCGCCTCTTGCAGATAGTTCTCGCCGATCTCGTCGATGCCGGCGGCGATCGCTTCGGCGACGCGCTCGACCGGCTGTTTCTTGGTGACCGCCAACAGGCGCACGCCGTCCGCGCGACCGCAGGCGGCGAGTTCCTCTGCCAGCTCGGCGCGGATGCGGACGAGCCGCTCCGCGACGGTCATTCGGTGGGCGGTTCTTCCGCCGCCGGCGCTTCGACCGGCGCGGCGGCGACGGCGACCGGGACCGGCGCGACGTCGGTGTGGATGCCCTTGCGTGCGCAGATGACGACCATGATGACGCCGATCACGATCATCGGCAGTGCGTAGAGCTGTCCGCCGGTGATGACGCCGATGTGGAAGTCGGGTTGACGGAACGCTTCGGCGACCGAGCGGGTGATGCCGTAGAGCGTGAACCACGTCCAGGCGACCACGCCGTCCGCCGGTTTGCGCTTGTAGAGCAAGAAGATGATCGGCAGGACCGCGATGTCCATCAGCGCTTCGTAGATCTGCACGGGATGGCGGAACGCCGGCCCCCACTGGCCGTCGGCCTTGGGGATCATGCACCACGGGTGATCCGGATTGCAGACGTTGCCCCACAGCTCGTTGTTCACGAAGTTCACGATGCGCGTGAGCGCGATGCCGATCGGCAGCAGCATCACGATCTCGTCGCCGAGCACCGAGAACGTGAGTCCGGGATGCTTGCGGATGAACAGCACGACCGCCACGATGACGCCGACCAAGCCGCCGTGGAACGCCATGCCGCCCTGCCAGACGGCGATGATGTTGATCGGGTTGTGGAGGTAGTAGCCGAGTTGGCCCGTTCCCCAATGGCTGACGATGTCGTTGAAGACGAAGAACAACCGACCGCCGACCAGCACGCCGATCAGCGCGTAGAACAGAAAATCTTGGATCGCGTCGGTGGTCAGGCCCAGGCGCTTGCGGCCGGCCGGACGGGCCATCCACAGCCCGACCGCGATGAAGCCGACGAGGTACGAGATGCCGTACCAATGGATCCCGAAGCTGCCGAGGTGGATCGCGACGGGGTCGACATTTGTCGGATAGGTGAACCAGTGCTGCATCGCCGTCCTTAAGAGCCGTTTTGCCAGGCCTGGGAAGCGCTTTCCCATAATCAAGCGCGGTGGATTCCACGCACACTACGGTCTGGGTCGCATTCCTCGCGGGCCTCGTTTCATTCGTGTCTCCGTGCGTCCTTCCGCTCGTTCCGGCCTATCTGTCGTTTCTGACGGGTTCGAGCCTCGAAGAGCTGCAGGCCAACGCGACCGCGTCCATGCGCGCCCGGGCCGTCTCGCACGCGCTCGCGTTCATCGCCGGCTTCAGCCTGGTCTTCATCCTGCTCGGGCTGACCGCCAGCGCCCTGGGCGCCGTGCTCCACCAGCATCAGTTCCTGATCGCCGAGATCGGCGGCTGCGTGGTGGTCGTCCTCGGCCTGCAGATGATGGGCTTCATCCGCATTCCGTTCCTGATGATGGATACGCGCGTCCACGCCCAGCACGAGAAGCAGAACTACTTCACGTCGGCGGTCGTCGGCGTGGCGTTCGCGGCCGGCTGGTCGCCGTGCATCGGTCCGATCCTCTCCGGTATCTTGCTGCTCGCATCGCAGCAGCACACCGGTCAGGCCGCCGTGCTGCTGGCGTTCTACTCGCTCGGGCTCGCGGTGCCGTTCTTCCTGACGGCGCTCGCGATCGGTGCGGTGCTGCCGGTCCTCAACAAGATCAAACGCTTCTTGCCCGCGATCGAGTTCGCGTCGGGCCTGTTCCTGGTGATCGTCGGCCTCGTGCTGGTGACGCATTCCTACTCCGCGATCGCCGGGTGGCTGACGCAGTTTCTTCCGTCATGGTATACACAATTTGTTAACTCGAAAGTCTGACACCCTCACGGTCGCCCTGGTCGCGGCCATCGTCATCGCCCTCGATCAGTGGGCGAAGGCGTGGATCGTCAAGCATCTCGCTCCCGGCGAGACCCGCGACGTCATCCACGGCTGGCTCAGGTGGACCTACGAGCAGAACACGCACGGCGCGTTCGGCTTCTTCGGCAGCAACACGTTCTTGCTCGTCGCGATGGCCGTGATCGTGCTCGCCGTCTTCTGGTTCGCCTTCAAGGATAGCGCGCACAAGTCGCTGCTCGTCCGGATCGCCTTCGGCATGATCGTCGGCGGCGCGGTCGGCAACATCGTCGATCGCTTCCACTATGGCTTCGTCGTCGACTTCGTGGACGCGTACGGCCTGTGGCCGCACCTGTTCTGGCAGAACATCTTCAACACCGCCGACGCCTGCATCACCACCGGCGTCGGTCTCCTGATCATCTCCGGCCTTGTCACACGTCGTCGGGCCTGACGAGGCGGGCAAACGCGCCGACGTCGTCGTCGCGCGTCTGTCCGGCATGGCACGTTCGCTGGTGGCCGATGCCGTCAAGCTCGGGAACGTGCGCGTCAACGGCGAGGCGGTCAAGGCCAGCCATGCGCTCGAGGAAGGCGACACGCTCGACTACGAGGTCGCGCCGCGTAACAAGTTCGCGGTCGAGCCCGAAGATATCGAGATCCCGATCCTCTACGAAGATGCCGATCTGCTGGTGGTCAACAAGCCGGCCGGCATGGTGACGCACCCGGCGCACGGTTCGACCAGCGGCACGCTCGTCAACGCCCTGCTCGCGCACACCGGCGTCCTGCCGGGCGAAGAGATGCGCGCCGGCCTGGTGCATCGCCTCGATCGCGACACCTCGGGCATGCTGGTCGTCGCCAAGACCGACGAATCGCTCTCCCTGCTCGGCATCGCGATGAAGAACCGCGAGATCAAGCGCGAGTATCTCGGCCTCGTGCACGGCACGCCCGATCACGTGCGCGGCACGCTCGACGGTCCGATCGGCCGCGATCCGCAGAACCGCCTGAAGTACACGATCGTCAGCGGCGGCAAGCACGCGGTCACGCACTACGAGCTGCGGGAATCGATGCCCAAGCATTCGGAGTTGCTCTTCCGGTTGGAGACGGGTCGCACGCATCAGATCCGCGTGCACATGGCCGCCCTCGGGCATCCGATCGTCAACGATCCGGTCTACGGACACGACGAGCATCGCTTCGTCATGGCCGGCCAGGCGCTCCATGCGTGGAAGCTGGAGTTCCGCCATCCGCGCACGCAGGCGGACATGTTCTTCGAGCTCGATCCGCCGCCCGAGTACGTCGCCGCCCGCGAGTTGCTCCGCAAGATCGTCGACTAATGTGTCATCCTGAGGAGCGAGCGCAGCGAGCGTCTCGAAGGACGCCGTGAAGTTCGATCTGCTCACGCGCGACGGCAGCACGCGACGCGGGCGCCTGCAGCTGACGCACGGCGTCGTCGAGACGCCGACGTTCATGCCGGTCGGCACGGCTGCCACCGTGAAGGGCCTCACCCCCGAAGAGGTCCGCGAAGCCCACAGCCAGATCTTGCTCTCGAACACGTACCACCTGTGGCTGCGCCCCGGGCGCGAGATCATCGAGCAAGCCGGCGGCCTGCACCGGTTCATGAACTGGGACGGCCCGATCCTCACCGACTCTGGCGGCTTCCAGGTCTTCAGCCTTCAAGAACGTCGCAAGCTCGACGAAGACGGCGTCACGTTCAAGTCCCATCTCGACGGGAGCATGCACCGCTTCACGCCCGAGACCGTGATCGCGTTCGAAGAGGCGCTCGGCGTCGACATCGCGATGGTGCTCGACGTCTGCGTGAAGCTACCGGCGTCGCAGGCCGAGCTCGAAGAGTCGGTGCGCCTGACGACCGCCTGGGCGAAACGCGCCGCCGCCGCCCGCGCCAAGCCGGAAGCGACCGCGGTCTTCGCGATCATGCAAGGCGGCCTGGACGAGCGCCTACGCGAGCGCAGCGCGCGCGACCTGGTCGAGTTGGATTTCCCGGGCTATGCGATCGGCGGCCTCTCGGTCGGCGAGACACGCGAGGAGATGTACCATGCCGCGCGTTTTTCTGCCGCGCTCCTGCCGGAAGACAAGCCGCGCTACCTGATGGGCGTCGGCACCGTCAAGGACATCGTGATGGCGGTCGAGTGCGGCATCGACATGTTCGACTGCGTCTACCCGACGCGTTGCGGCCGCAACGGCCGCGCGATGACCCGCGCCGGCGAATTCCATATCAAGAACGCGACCTACACCCGCGACTTCACCCCACTCGATCCGACCTGCGACTGCTACGTCTGCACGAAGTACACGCGCGCCTATCTCTCGCACCTCTTCCGTAGCGACGAGATGCTCGGCCCTCGCTTGCTCTCGTACCACAACGTCTACATCCTCAACGACCTCATGCGCGAGGCGAGGACGGCGATCGAGCAAGGAAGCTGGGCCTCGTTCCGGGATCGCGTTCTCAGCTAAACCCCTGGCTGTTCTCCGAACGCTGTCCACCGGTTGCGCGATACTGAGCGCGGAGGATCGACATGATCAAACAAACGCTCATCGCAACCGCCCTCATCGTAGGACTCGCCGCGCCGGCATTCGCCGCCGACAACGGCAACCACGATCGCGGTCGCAACGCCCACCAGCCCCAGCAACAGTCGCACCAGACGTATCAGCGCCCGACGCACACGCAGCCGCGCAACGTCGCCCCGCAGCGCCAGTACCAGACGCCGCAGCGCCAAACCCAACAGGCGCGCTACGGTTCGAACAACGGCAACGGTTACGGCTACGCCTACGGACGCCAGCAGTATCACCCGCGCACCTCACCGCCCCGCGCTCGCTACGAGCAACGCGGCACCTACCGCGCCGGATACGCGTGGCAACCGGGCTACTACCAGTACGACAACTCGCAACAGTACTACTGGGTTCCGGGCCAGTACGTCCAGCAACCGTACGCCAACGCGCAGTACCAGCCCATGAACTGGCAACTGCTCAACGGCCTCTGGACCCTCCTCGGCGGGAACTGGCAGTAATCGCCCGCACCCTTCGAGACGCTCGCTGCGCTCGCTCCTCAGGATGACACACGCTTCGACAGTGTCATCCTGAGGAGCGCGAAGCGCGTCTCGAAGGATTTAGGCGGAGACGACCTCGGCGCAGTCGGAGCAGATGTCCGGGTGCGCTTTGTTGGTGCCGAGTTCGCGGAACTTCCAGCAGCGTTTGCATTTGGCGCCGTGGGCGTTGGCGATCTCGAGGGTGGCGATGCCGTCTGTGTCGGCGCTATCGCTTTCGCTCAGCGTGACTTCGCTGACGACCAGCGCTTCGCGTAGACCGTCGCCGAGGGCGGCCAGTTCCTTTGCGACGGCCGGTACGGCCGAGAGGGTGACGCGGGCTTCGAAGTCGCGGGGGTCGGTGCTGGCGGCGACGCGGCCGCGCAGGGCGCGCAGGCGATCCCAGCGGCGGACGGCTTCGGCGGTGTCGCGGCCGTGCGCGACGGCCAGAGGCAGATCGAAGACGCTCTGTTCGGCGCCGCGCAGATCGTCCGAGAGCGCCTGCCAAGCCTCTTCCGTGGTGAACGAGAGCACCGGTGCGCTCACGGCCAGCAGGCGACGCAGGATGTAGAGCAGCGCGGATTGCGCGCTGCGGCGCCGCGGATCGTTCGCGGCGCGCGAGTAGAGCGGGTCCTTGAGCGCGTCGAGATACAGGCTCGACATCGAGCGGTCGAACTCGACGATGCGCAGGTATGCGTCGTGAACGCCGAACGCGTGATAGTCGGCGACCACCTTATCGGCGAAGTCGTCGGTCACGTCGCAGGCGAGCGCGTCGAGCGGTTCGAGCCTCTCGCGCGGCACGATGTCGTCGGTCTTGAAATCGTACAGATTCGAGAGCACGAAGCGGATGCGGTTGCGGAGGTTGCGATAGACGTTGCCGACCTGGGTGACGACGGTCGGGCCGAAGCGCACGTCGTCGACGAACTCGACCGAGGCGGCCCACAGGCGGAGCACGTCGGCGCCCCACTTCTCCATCGCGTCTTTGGCGTCGATGCCGGTGCCCTTGGATTTGGACATCGGACGGCCGTGCTCGTCGTTGACCCAGCCGTTCTTCACCACGTGCTTGTACGGCGCCGTGCCCTTGACGGCGACAGCCGTGAGCAACGAACTGCGGAACCAGCCGCGATATTGATCGCCGCCTTCGAGCACCAGGTCCGAGGGCCACGGCAGATCCGGTGTGCCGAGCACGGCGAAGTGGGTGACGCCCGACTCGAACCAGATGTCGACGATGTTCTTCTCGCGCTCGAACTCGGTCGAGCCGCACTTCGGACAGACGGTCGAACCGGGCGGGACGAACGTCTCGAGCGGATCGCTCCACCACGTGCCGGCGCCGGCGATGCGGAAGCGCGCGGCCGCGCGGCGCGCGACGGCCGGATCCAGGAACGAATCGTTACAGCCCGTGCAGACCAGCGCCGGGATCGGCGTGCCCCAGGTGCGCTGACGCGAGACGCACCACTCCGGATGCGTTTCGATCATCTGCGATTGCCGGTTTTGGCCCCACTCGGGCGTGTACGCCACCTTCTCGATCGCGTCGAGCGCGTTCTGCCGAAGATGGTTCATGTCGAGCGAGATGAACCACTGCGCGGTCGCGCGGAAGATGACCGGATTGTGGCAGCGCCAGCAATGCGGATACGAATGTTCGTACTCGTGCATCCGCCAGAGCGCGCCGCTGGCCTGCAGATCGTCGACGATCTGCTTGTTGGCCTTCCAGATGTGCATGCCGGCGTACGGGCCGGCTTCTTGGGTGAAGATGCCGCGCGCGTCGACCGGATTGAGGATCGGCAGATTGTACTTGACGCCGGTCTCGAAATCGTCGGCGCCGTGCCCGGGTGCGGTGTGCACCGCACCGGTGCCGGTCTCGAGCTCGACGTAGTCGGCGAGCACCAGCAGCGAATCGCGATCGAGGAACGGATGCCGGACCGAGAGACCGTCGAGCTGCGCGCCGGTGGCGGTACCGGCGCGGGTCGCGGTCTCGAACGCATCTCCCAGCGCTTTGGGCGCGAGGGCCGTCGCGAGCACGAGCAGTTCGTCACCGACGCGGTAGAGGCCGTACTCGGCATCGGCGCGCAGCGCGATCGCCACGTTGGCGGGGAGCGTCCAGGGCGTGGTCGTCCAGATGAGGACGCTCAGAGGCTCCTTCGAGACGCTCGCATTCGCTCGCTCCTCAGGATGACACAGCTTGTCTAAGAGCTCCGCGCGTTGTTCGTCGTTCGCTTTGAAGCGGACGTAGACGCTGTGGCTGGTCTTGTTCTCGTACTCGATCTCGGCTTCGGCCAGGGCCGTCTCGTCGTGGATGCACCACAGGGTCGAGCGCAGGCCGCGGTAGAGCTGCTCTTTCTCGGCGAGCGTCGCGAGCGTCTCCACGATGGTCGCCTCGAACTCCGGCGCGATCGTCATGTAGGGATGGTCCCAGTCGCCGAAGTTGCCCATGCGCACGCGCACGTTCCGCTGGCGGTCGAGCCAGTAGAGCGCGCGCTCCTTGCACTTCTCGCGCAGTTCGATCGCATCGATGCTGTGGAAATCTTTGATGCCGAGATGCTTGAGCGTCTCGAGCTCGATCGGCAGGCCGTGCATGTCCCAGCCCGGCACGAAGGGCGTCTGCTTGCCGTCGAGCAGCGCGATCTTCACGAACACGTCCTTGAGGACCATGTTCAGGAAGTGTCCCATGTGCAGCTCGCCGTTGGCGTACGGCGGACCGTCGTGGAGGATCCAATGCGGATTGCCGTCGGCCTTGTTCTTGGCCAGGCGACGCGCGAACGTGCCGCGCTCCTTCCACCACGCGACCCGGTCGGGCTCGCGCTTGGGCAGGTCGGCGCGCATCGGGAACTCCGTCTGCGGCAAGTTCAAGGTCGCGCGATAGTCCAGATCGTCCGTTTCGCTCATGATTCGCGGACCAGTTCGCCGAGCGCATCGAAATTACGTGCGGCCGAGGCGCGAACGGCTTCGCCCCGCTCGCGCAGGTGCTCCGAGAGCGCGTCGCGCTGAGCCACCAGGCGGTCGATCAGCATGTCGGTGCTCTCCGGTCCGGGGATGGGCTTGCCCGGCACCCAGAGCGGTCCGAGCGGGTAGCCCAGGTCGTCGCAGAGCGACTGGACCTTCGGGTCGTACGGGATCGGGGCGAACGGCACGTCGTAGCGCGCCGCCAGGATGAGCGCGTGCAGGCGCATGCCGACCACCACGTGCGCGCCACGCAGCATCGCGGCCGCCCGGGGCAGCGGGCATTCGGGCAACAGCAGCGGCCCGCTCTTGCACAGGCGGATGACGCTAGTCGAGACCTCGGCGTCGATCGTGCCGCCGAGCGGCAAGAAGGCCGATCGGATGCCGTGCTTCTCGGAGAGGCGATCGACCGCGCGCGCCAGCAGCGCGATGCCTTCCTTGAGCGCCGGCACTTTGCGCACGCTGAAGATCGCGTACGGACGGCTCTCCGGGCCGAGGCCCTCTTCGCGCAGATCCGCGTCGTCGTCGGGGGCGTCGTAGAGAAAGACCGGATCGGCGGTCTGTTCGACGCGGATCGAGGGAAGCACGGACTCGAGCAGCTCCTTGGAACGGGCGTCGCGCACGGTCGCGCGCGCGATGCCCTTACAGCCCTCGCGCACGACGAACCGCCCGAACACGTCGAGCGGACCGATCGATTGTGCGAAGATCATGGCTTTGCGTTTGGCCTTCACCGCTTGGTGGATGATGCCGACGTAGTACAGCAGGCTCTTGAGGCTGGTCGCGTTCTGCAGCAGTCCGCCGCCGCCCGAGATCACCACGTCGGCGCGCCCGATCGCGGCGCGCACGTCGCGCGAGCTCCAGCGCGGGGTGACGTCGACGTGCAGGCGCGCGCGCGTGCCTGCCGGATCGGCCGAGAGTACGTCGATCTCGACGTGGGGGAAGCGCGCCCGGATCTGGGTGACGATGACGTCGAGCAACGCCTCGTCGCCGAGATTTCCGAACCCGTAGTAGCCCGAGATCAACACCCGCATCGGCTAAGCCATGCGAGGCGTGCGGCGACGCACGATGGCGCGATAGATCAGGATCGCGAGGATGCCGATGATCGCGCCGACCCAGAGGCCGTTGAAGATGCGCAGTAGCGAGACGGCCAGCGCCGTGTGCAGATGCGAGAACGTGTCGATGATGTCGCCGATGCCGACGCCGGCGCCGAGCGCCATCAGCCAGCCCGCGACGCGACGATGCGCAGGGAGCAACGCGGGCGCGAGCATCAGCATCGGCACGCCGAACAGGAACAGCTTGAAGCGCGGCCGGACGTTGAGGATCGCGGTGAGCCCGTGCCGCAGCGAGAGTTCGAACGCCGACGGGGCGATGTCGCTCTGGTTGCCGCTGCGCATGATCAGGAACGCACCGCCGGCCGCCACCACCGCCAGGATCAACAGATGGTAGGCGCGCACCGGCATGCCGAAGATCTCGATCGGCTTCTCGGTCGTGCCGAAGCGGCCGCTGAACAGGTAGAGCGCGAGCGCGATCAGCGGCGGCACGACCAGCACGAGTTTGACGCCGCGGAAGCGTTCGATCTCTTCCATCGCGAGCGGGAAGCTCATCAGACCGACCACGACCAACGCGCCGAGCATCGCGACCCCCGCGACGACCAGCGTCCACTTCAGGCTGCGCACGATCTGCGCGCCGTTGGTGGCGGCCGGCTCTTCGACGAACGCGCGCGCCATCACCAGGAACGCCGCCGCCGCGAACGCGAGCGCCGAGAGCAGCGCGATCACCGAGCGCACGAACGCGTCGTGCGTCGTGACCGCACCCGCGAGGTAGAGCAGGATCGTGCCGCCGTAGAGCACGATCGCGTGCCACGGGCGATACCAGCCGAAGAACCCCAGCAGCAGCACCAGCAGCGACGGCAGCGCCAGCGCCGCAAGGCCGACCAGGATGCGGTTGTTGCCGCGGTACTGCGGGATCGGCGAGGCCTTGCCGAGGGTGAAGCCTTCGTCGTGCAGCGCGTCGGCGATCTGCTTGACCATCGCGACGTTGGTCGCCTCGATGCTCAGATCGCCTTGCTGGTGGCCGAACGGACGCAGGTAGACGACCCGCACGTTGCGTTCGCGCACGCCTAAGATGTAGCGCGCCACGACCTCGTCGAACTTCAGCTTGTCGAGCTCGGTCTTGGCGATCGCGAGCACGCGCACGGTCTGGCCAGGGATATCTTTGGCCAGCGTGTCGTTGCCCTTCTGGATCTGCGTGTCGTCGTAGATCTCGATCGACCCGAACGTGTACTTGTGATCCTTGAAGATCTGCGCGGTGTCGTCGATGTGATCCGGGAAGCCGACGACCTGATTGCGCAGGCCGAAGAAGATCGCGGTCGAGACGCGCTTGTCGCCGCCGAGGCTGGCGAACAGCTTCGCGATCTGCGGCGCTTCGTAGCGTTCGTCGTTCTGGAAGCGCGGGACGATCTCGAGCCCGAGCCGGCGCGCGAGCGCGAGCTGGTCGGCCGGGATGCCGAGCGAGATATTGCCGAAGAAATCGATCTGGGTGTGGACCGCGATCAGCCACGGGGCTGTCTTGCGCAGCACCTTGATCGACTTCGCCTCGAAGTGCAGCGGCAACATCGCCATGTAGCGGTCGAAGGTCGGCCGGTCGTAGATCTGCAGGTAGACGGCGTCCGGTTTGACCGCGCCGGCCTTCACGAGCCCGGCCAGGGTCGGATCGGAGATCGGCGAGAGCCGGGCCTGGTCGAGCACCTGGGTGCCGGTCAGCATGTTGACGTTGCCGCCCGACCCGACGTTGGCGCCCAGCTCCTCGGAGAGAGCGAGCGAGGTCAGGCCGGCGCGCCGGAGCGCGATCAGGAAGGCGTCGGGCTTGTAGTCGTACGACTTGGCGAGCTGGATGAAATCGTTGTAGTCCATCGCGATCTCGACGTGGCGCGTATGGCGCTCGATCTGAAATCGGAAGGCGGCGACGGCTAGCGACGCCACCAAGGCAACGAGGAGGACGAACGCGGCATAGCGCGTCGTTGACGGCAGGCTCTTCACGGGGGCAAAATCTTCGCCTTGGAATAACACAAGGCCCGCCAGAGGCGGGCCTTGTGCCGTCGCGTATGCGGTTTCCCGCATACCGGGTGTGGGCGACGTCTTTATGAGGCGGTCCCAAAATCGCGCCCACGGTCGATTCGGGAACTAACTAATACCACGATTCGGGCTGCGAGGGAAGTACCCTCGCTTTAATCTTACGGTAGCGTAAGAATTCGGTATGAAGGACCCTAGCTGTGCCACTTCGGCGGCCGTTTTTCGACGAAGGCGGCGATGCCCTCGGCCGCATCCTCCATGCCGGCGTTGCCGGCCATGACGCCCTTGGCGTAGGCGTAGGCCTCGGCTTGGGGCAGGTCGATCTGGCGGTAGTAGGCCGCCTTGCCGAGCGCGACCGTCTCGCCGCTTGAGGCCGCGATCCGCCCGGCCAAAGCCAGGCTCTCGTCGTGCAAGCGCCCGGCCGGAACGACGTGGTTGACCAACCCCCAGCGCTCGGCCGTCGGGGCGTCGATGAAGTCGCCGGTCAGCAGCATCTCCATCGCCCGCTTGCGCCCGATCGCCCGCGTCAGCGCGACCATCGGGGTCGTGCAGAACAGCCCGATCCGCACTCCCGGCGTGGCGAAGCGCGCTTCTTCCGCGGCGATCGCCAGGTCGCAGGTGGCGACCAGTTGGCAGCCGGCCGCGGTCGCAATCGTCGCGACCTCGGCGATCACCGGCTGCGGAATGGATTGGATCGTCTCCATGAGGTCGACGCAGACGTCGAAGATCTCGACGTGCCCGGCCGCATCTGCGCACTGCATCTCGCGCAGGTCGTGCCCGGCCGAGAACGCCGGCCCCTCACCGCGCAAGACGAACGCGCGCGTCGCCTTCGGCGCGGAGCCGTCGCGGAACGCCGCGATCAGCTCGCGCATCATCGCGAGCGAGAGCGCATTGCGCTTCTCCGGCCGCGCCATCGTGACGACGACGACGCCGCCGGGGAGCGATTCGGTTGAGACGTTCACGTCACGTACCCGTCACGGGCGTGGAATCCGGGACGATCTCGATCTGCAGGTCGGAGGCATAAGCGCTCCCGCCTCCTACGAGCGTCAGTCCCGTTCCAATCACCGTAGCGGCGCTTGGAACGCGCAACACGATAGAAAACGGGGTCCACGCCTTCGTCCCTACGAGCCGCCTGTTGCGCATCGAGTCAATCGTCAGTAGCGTTCCGATCGGACCTTCGACGCGCGCGAAGAATCCGGCCGAGCGCACGTTCGTCGTCTTCAGCATTCCGAATATGCGGACAGTCTTGCCTTGATAGCCTTTGACCGGAATGACTTCCGCGTAGCCGGCGACGTACCGAGCCGCGTCGCTGCCGCCGATCACCCCGATCGTCGGGCCATCGTTCCAGCCACCGGTATCGCTGTCGATCGTCGTGTACGACGGGGGGTGCGAACCTATCAACTTCCAACCATCGGGCAGCATCGACGTCGCGCTCGGCGCGTTCGTATCCCATTCGGAGGCAGGCTTACCGTCGATCAGCCACTTACCCGAAAGCGATCGAACCATCCGTAGTCTCCATGTGCCGTCCTCAAGGCTCCACGTATCGGTCGAGGTGAAGACTCCTTGCCCGGCGCGAGTGACCTTGCCCGCAGTGAACGTCCCGTCCATCATCAAGGTGCGGCCAACGGTCGCCGTCGAGCCGTCAAAGGTGAATGCCCCGAGCGTATAGGTCATGCCCGTCACCACCATGCCGCCGGAATACGTCGAGAAGATCTTCAGATACGCGTCGATAGAATCGATCGATCCGTCTTCATTCACGTGCTGAAAGCCGACCGAGAGCAGCGGTGCGACGGGGCCCGGATCGTAGGCCATCGACGCGTTCCGAATCGTATCGTAGTCGGCGCGAATCGCCGCCTCCGCGGTCGCGTCCGCGCGTGCTGCAAGACTCGGCCACGCGAATAGGATCGCACACATACACGCGGCGATGGTAGAAAATCGACGGCGCATCGTACCCCCGGTCGGACGGACGGCGGTGAAAATGGTGGGCGATGACGGGCTCGAACCGCCGACATCCTGCATGTAAAGCAGGCGCTCTACCAACTGAGCTAATCGCCCGGACCCAAGGATTACGGCAGGCGCTCGCGCCAATCCCCCGGCATGAACCCCGCGAAGGTCCGCGAGATCGAAGGCTTTGACAACGTCTACTTGCTGGAAGACGACGTCCAACGTATCGGGCACATCCAAAAAGCGACGCTAGAGACGAAAGATTACGGCCTCGCCCTCGACCACGGCCTATTCGGGAGCGACGATTGGTGGAGCGCGATCGAGCGCGGCGCTCTGACCCTCGAAACCGCCTATGGGACGGTCAGTTGCGTCGCCATGACCGGCATG
>Ga0070691_10000027_pt1 | contig 40642 bp, 38 predicted proteins | sample KBSK1101metaG_FD_64673 | JGI IMG/M metagenome (GOLD analysis project Ga0070691, IMG submission 64673) | Corn, switchgrass and miscanthus rhizosphere microbial communities from Kellogg Biological Station, Michigan, USA - KBS K1-10-1 metaG | ecosystem: Host-associated > Plants > Roots >... | reverse complement strand
TGTCGCCGCAGACGAGCACGTCCTCGCCCAGCTCGGCGCCGGTGTCGGCGAGGGTCGGGGCGCCGACCGTGTGCAGGGCGGCGACCACGGTCACGCCCTCGGGCACCATCTCCTGCGCCTGCTGGGCGGCCGAGCCCTGCCAGACGCCGAGCGAGCGGGTCGCTTTGCCGCTGACCGCGGCGGCGAGCGGCACCGTGCAGTCGCAGAGGATCTGGCCCGGTTTCAAGGACTCGCGCAGGTTGTTGAGGTTCTCCGACTGGGCGCGGAAGGGGACGGTGAGGAAGACGACCTCGCCCCGCTGCGCCGCCTCGCCGTTCTCGAGGCCGGTGACGTCGGCGCCGGGGACCGCGGCGCGGACCTTCGCCGCCGCCTCCTCGGCCCGCTCGGCCGCGCGCGAGCCGAGCACGACGGGGACGCCCGCCTGCGCCCAGCGGGTCGCCAGCCGGGCGCCGAGGGCGCCGGTGCCGCCGATGATCGGGATCGGTTCGCTGGCCACGGGGCGGTGAGTCTATGCTCATCCCCCCGTGAGGCTGGAGGGACGCAAAGCACTGGTCACCGGCGGCGCCAGCGGCATCGGCGCCGCGATCGCGGCGCGGCTCGCCGCCGAGGGCGCCGAGGTCTGGGTCGGCGACATCGACACCGCGGGCGCCGAGAAGGTCGCCGGCGAGGTCAACGGCCACGCGGTCGAGCTCGACGTCACCGACTTCGAGTCCGCCCGCGCCGCGGTCGGCGCCGCCGGCGGCACCCTCGACATCCTCGTCAACAACGCCGGCACCGACGAGTTCGGCTTCTTCACCTACACCACCCCCGAGCAGTGGCGGCGGGTGCTGGACATCAACCTGGTCGGCGTCCTCAACTGCACCCACGCGGCGCTGCCGGGGATGCAGCAGGCCAAATACGGCCGCATCGTCTCGATCTCCTCCGAGGCCGGCCGCGTCGGCTCCAAGGGCTCGGCCGCCTACTCGGCGGCGAAGGCGGGGATCGTCGGCTTCACCAAGGCGATCGCCCGCGAGAACGGCCGCTACGAGATCACCGCCAACGCGATCGCCCCCGGCCCGATCGAGACGCCGCTGCTGATGGGTGCCAAGGAGTTCGGCGAGATCGGCGAGAAGGTGATCGAGACGATGAAGGCCTCGACCCAGCTCGGCCGCCTCGGCCAGCCCGACGAGGTCGCCGCCGCCGCCGCTTTCCTGGCCTCCGACGACGCCACCTACGTAACGGGCGAGACCCTGGGCGTCTCCGGCGGCCTAGGCATGGCCTAACCCGGGGAGAAGTCCAGCCGGTTGCTCCCTTGAGCCGGTCATGGGCGGCTCGAAGGAGCAATCGGCTGAGATTTGGCGGTTGGTTCGGCGACAGCATGGGGTGGTTACGTATGCGCAGCTTGTGGGCTTTGGATTGGATCGACACGCGATTCGCCACCGCGTCGCGCGGGGACGACTGCATCCGGTGGCGAAAGGTGTCTACGCGGTCGGGCGCGACGAACTCGGCCGGCATGGGCGCTGGATGGCAGCGGTCCTCTACTGCGGGCACGCCGCGGTGCTCAGCCATGGCAGCGCGGCAGCGCTCATGGGCATCGGCACCGAGCCGAAGGGCTGCGTCGAGGTGTCGGTCCGCTCTCCAGGAAATCGCCGCCACCGGGGCCTTCGCGTTCATCGGCGTCCGAAGCTGAGTGACGCCGGAGTGGGTGTCTTCGACCGCATTCCCGTCACCAGTCCGACCCAGACGCTGATCGATCTCGCCGCTCGCAGCGACCGGATCACCGTCGAGCGCATGGTCGACGAGGCCGATCGGCTCGACCTGATCTCGCCGCCACGGCTCCGGGCCATGCTCCGGGATCACCACGGCGAGCCGGGCGTGGCCCGCTTGCGGACCTGGCTCGACCGTCGCACCTTCCGTCTCACGCGCTCCCGCCTCGAGCGCCTCTTCCTGCCGCTGGCCAGGGACGTCGGCCTGCCGGTGCCCGAGACCAAAGTCTGGGTGAACGGCTTCGAGGTGGACTTCCTCTGGCCGGAGCTGAGGTTGATCGTGGAGACCGACGGCCTGCGCCACCACCGCACTCCGGCCCAGCAGACCCGGGACCGCCTGCGCGACCAGGCGCATGCCGCCGCCGGATTCACGCACCTGCGCTTCACCCATGAGCAGGTCCGCTACGAACCGGAACACGTGGGCGCCGTCCTCGGCGACGTCGCGCGGCACCTAGGGGTCAATCGGGAGCGCGCCGGTGCCGCATAAGCTTCGCTTTGCATGGCTGCACTGCCACAGAGCGTCCGCATCCGCGAGGTCGGTCCCCGCGACGGGTTTCAGAACGAGCCGGAGACGATCGACACGGCTGAGAAGGTGCGGCTGATCGACCTGCTCTCGAGCACGGGTGTGAAGCGGATCGAGGTCACCTCGTTCGTCCGGCCGGACGTGATCCCGCAGCTCTCCGACGCGGCCGAGGTGCTGCTGGCGGCCCAGCGCCGCGAGGGCGTCGCCTTCTCGGTCCTGATCCCCAACCTGCGCGGGCTCGAGCGGGCGCTGCAGATGCGCGACCGCTTCGACGAGGTCAGCGTCTTCCTCTCCGCCTCGGAGACCCACAACCGGCGCAACGTCAACCGCTCGGTCGAGGAGTCGCTGGCCGGGCTGGAGGGGACCCTCGCCGCCGCCGGCGAGGCAGGCCTGCGCCGCGAGGGGGTGATCGCCACCTCCTTCGGCTGCCCCTACGAGGGACACGTGGCGCCCGAGCGCGTCTTCGAGATCGCCGAGCGGCTCGCCGCCGCCGGCTGCGAGGAGGTCGGCTTCGGCGACACCACCGGGATGGCCAACCCGCGCCAGGTGCACGAGTTCTTCGCCGCCGCCCGCGAGCGCCTGACCGGCGTCGAGCTGACCGCCCACTTCCACAACACCCGCGGCCAGGGCCTGGCCAACCTGCTGGCCGCCCTGGAGGAGGGGGTCGATTCCTTCGAGTCGAGCTTCGGCGAGCTCGGCGGCTGCCCGGTGCCGCCCGGCTCGACCGGCAACGTCGGCAGCGAGGACGTGGTCTCGATGCTGCACGAGATGGGGATCGAGACCGGGATCGACCTGCCGCGGCTGATCGCGGCCTCGCGCGCGGCGCAGGAGGTGCTCGGACGCCCGCTCGGGGCGCACGTCCTGCGCGCCGGCCCGGTCGACTGGGAGCCAGAGCGCAGCGCATAGGAGCGCGACTCGCTGCCGCGCCAGCCGGTGCGAATAGGCTGCCGCGGTGACCGATTTCGCCAAGGCTCTCGAGGCCGCCCTCTCCGGCGGCCCCCAGCGCCATCACGAGAAGACCGCCGAACAGGGCAAGCTGCCGGTCCGCGAGCGGGTCGAGCTGCTGGTCGACGCCGGCTCCTTCGCCGAGGAGGGCGCGCTCGCCAACTGGGAGCAGGACGGGCTCGGCGCCGACGGCGTCGTCACCGGGCTGGCCACGATCGCGGGCCGACGCGTCGCCCTGATGGCCAACGACCCGACCGTCAAGGCCGGCTCCTGGGGTCCGAAGACGGTGGAGAAGATCCTCCGCGTCCAGGAGCGGGCGCTGAGCCTGCGGGTGCCGCTGGTCTACCTGGTCGACTCGGCCGGGGCGCGGATCACCGACCAGGTGCAGATGTTCCCCGGTCGCCGCGGCGCCGGGCGCATCTTCCACAACGAGGTGCGACTCTCCGGCCAGGTGCCGCAGATCTGCCTGCTGTTCGGCCCCAGCGCCGCCGGCGGCGCCTACATCCCGGCCTTCTGCGACGTCGTGATCATGCGCGAGGGCAACGCCTCGATGTACCTGGGATCGCCGCGGATGGCGGAGATGGTGATCGGCGAGAAGGTGACGCTGGAGGAGATGGGCGGGGCGAAGATGCACACCGGCGTCTCCGGCTGCGGCCACTTCCTGGTCAAGAGCGACGAGGAGGCGATCGAGACCGCCCGTCGCTACCTCTCCTACATGCCGGGCAACTGGGAGGAGCAGCCGCCTGCCGCCGAGCCGGCCGACCCCGCCTCCGACGCGGCGATCGCCGAGATCGTCCCCGCCGACGAGAACCAGCCCTTCGACATGCGCGAGGTGCTCGACGCGCTGCTCGACGCCGACAGCTTCCTCGAGGTCCACAAGCGCTGGGCGAAAGAGCTGATCGTGGGATACGGCCGCCTCGACGGGCGCGTGGTCGGCGTCGTCGCCAACCAGCCGAAGCAGAAAGGCGGCGTCCTCTTCGTCGACTCCGCCGACAAGGCGGCCCGCTTCATCCAGACCTGCAACGCCTTCGGGCTGCCGCTGCTGTTCCTCGCCGACGTGCCCGGCTTCATGATCGGCACCGCGGTCGAGCGCCAGGGGATCATCCGCCACGGCGCGAAGATGATCAGCGCCGTCTCCGAAGCGACCGTGCCGAAGCTCTCGGTGATCGTCCGCAAGGCCTACGGCGCCGGCCTCTACGCGATGGCCGGGCCCGCCTTCGAGCCCGACTGCTGCATCGCCCTGCCGAGCGCCTCGATCGCCGTGATGGGCCCGCAGGCCGCCGTCAACGCCGTCTTCTACAACCAGATTCAGGCGATCGAGGACGAGGCCGAGCGCGAGGCCTTCGTCGCCGCCAAGCGCGAGGAGTACGCCGAGGACATCGACATCCTCCACCTCGCCTCCGAGCTGGTCGTCGACGCGGTGATCGAGCCCGCGGACCTGCGCGCCGAGCTGATCCGCCGCTTCGCCCACGCCGCCGGCAAGGGCCGCTCCTTCGCCCGGCGGCGCAACCCGGTCACCCCGGCCTGAGCGAGGCCGCCAGGTCGGTGAAGTAGTCGAGGGCTGCCGGGTTGGCGAGAGAGTCGCGGCTGGCGGCTTGGTCGGCCGGGGTCCCCATCAGGATCCGCTTCACCGGCACCTCGAGGACCTTGCCGCTGAGGGTGCGCGGCACCTCCTCGATCTGGAAGACCTGGTCGGGGACGTGGCGCGGCGAGCACTGCTCGCGGACCCGGCGGGCGATCTCGCGCGGCAGCTCCTCGTCCAGCTCGGCCCCCTCGCGGAGGACGACGAAGAGCGGCATCCAGCCGTCGGTCCCAGGCCGCGGCAGGTCGACGACGAGCGCGTCGACGATCGCGTCGACGCCGAGCACGGCGCGGTAGATCTCGCTCGTGCCCATGCGGATGCCGCCGCGGTTGATGGTCGAGTCGGAGCGGCCGTAGATGATCGCGGTGCCGCGCTCGGTGATCTCGATCCAGTCGCCGTGGCGCCAGACGCCGGGGAACATCTCGAAGTAGGCCTCGCGGTAGCGGCTGCCGTCCTCGTCCCCCCAGAAGCGGACCGGCATCGAGGGCATCGGCGCGGTCACGACCAGCTCGCCGACCTCGCCCACCACCGCCCGGCCCTCTTCGTCCCAGGCCTCGACCGCGGCGCCCAGCGCCCGCGCCTGCAGCTCGCCGCGGTAGACCGGCGCCAGCGCGCAGCCGCCGACGAAGGCGGTGCAGAGGTCGGTGCCGCCGCTGGTCGAGAAGAGCCAGGTGTCGGCGCCGAGCTGCTCGTAGATCCAGTCGAAGCCCTCGGGCGAGAGGGGCGAGCCGGTCGAGCCGACCGCGCCGAGGCGGCTGAGGTCGCGGCCGGCGCCGGGCTCGACGTCGGCCTTCATGCAGGCGGCGATGTAGGCGGCGCTGGTACCGAACATGGTCACGTCGGCGCGCTCGGCGAGGTCCCACAGCACCCCCATGTCGGGGTGGCCGGGGTTGCCGTCGTAGAGGACGATCGCGGCCTCGGTCAGCAGCCCGGAGACGAGGAAGTTCCACATCATCCAGCCGGTCGTGGTGAACCAGAAGAGCCGGTCGCCGGGATGGGCGTCGACGTGGAGGTGGAGCTTCTTCAGGTGCTCGAGCAGGATCCCGCCCTGCCCCTGCACGATCGCCTTCGGCAGCCCGGTGGTGCCGGAGGAGTAGAGGATCCAGAGGGGATGGTCGAAGGGAACGCGCTCGAAGGCGAGCTCGGCGCCCTCGCCCGCGGCCAGCAGCTCGGCCCAGGTCGTGGTGGCGGAGAGCCCGCCGAGGTCCGGGTCGGGATCGAGGTAGGGGAGGACGACGGTGCGCTCGAGGCTGGGCATCTCGGCCTGCAGGCGGGCGATCGTCTCGCGGCGGTCGAAGTCCTTGCCCCCGTAGCGGTAGCCGTCGACGGCGAACAGGACCTTGGGCTCGATCTGGGCGAAGCGGTCGACAACGCTGGCGGGGCCGAAGTCGGGCGAGCAGCTCGACCAGACGGCGCCGATCGAGGCGCTGGCGAGGAAGGCGACGGTCGCCTCGGGGATGTTCGGCAGGTAGGCGACCACGCGGTCGCCGCGCCCGACCCCGAGCCCGCGCAGCGCCGCCGCGCAGGCGGCCACCTGGACGCGCAGCTCGCCCCAGCTCAGCTGGTCGAGGTCGCGCAGCTCGGAGGCGTGGAGGATCGCCGTCTCGGCGTCGTCCTTGCCGGCGAAGACGTGCTCGGCGTAGTTGAGGCGGACGTCCGGGAACCAGCGCGCGCCCGGCATCTCGCGCGAGGCCAGCACGGTGGAGCGGTCGCCGTCGGCGCGCACCTCGAAGAAGTCCCAGATCGCCGCCCAGAAGCCGTCGAGATCGTCGACCGACCAGCGCCAGAGCGCGTCGTAGTCATCGAAGCCGAGGCCGCGCGCGGCCTGCAGCCAACGCATGAACTCGGTCAGGCGGGAGCGCTCGACCAGCGCGGCCGAGGGCTCCCAGAGCGGCGCGGGAGCGGCGTCGCTCACGTCGCCGCGGCGGTGGGGCGGGCGGCCTGTTCGCGCTCGAGCTCGTGCGGGTCGTGGGAGCAGAAGAGGGCGACCTCCTCGCCATGCGCCGCGGCCAGCTCGCGCAAACGCTCGGTGTTGGCGGTGCGGGCGCCGTGGTCGGCGACGAGCAGCCGCTGGAACACGACCAGCCCCGGTGGGCAGGTGGGTGGCGTCTCGACCTGGCCGTGGTGGAAATAGGCGTCGCCGCAGTGCAGCAGCCAGCGCTTGCCGTCGCGCACGGCGACGCCGGTGTGGCCACGCGAGTGCCCGATCAGGGGGATCAGCGCCACCGCGCCGTCGAGGCGGGGCAGGATCCGCACGCTCTCGAAGCCGAACCAGCGGTCGCCGCCGGCCTCGGAGCGATGCTCGACCCAGTGCGGGCCGTGGGCGATGTGGGCGCGGCGGTAGCGGGCGCGCTCGTCGAGCCGGGGCCGCAGCGCCGCTTCTAGCTCCGGCCCGAAGACGTGGACGTCGGCCTGGGGGAAGTCGGGGAGCCCTCCGGCGTGGTCGGGGTCGAGATGGGTGGCGACGATGTGGCGGACGTCGGCGGGGTCGAAGCCGAGCGCCCCGACCTGCGCCAGCGCCGTCTCCTCCAGCCGCGGGCGCGGGCTGAGAGTGGCGCGGAAGGGCTGTCCCAGCTGTGCCGGGTTGCGAGCGTCGCCGCTGCCGAAGCCGGTGTCGACCAGGACGAGGCCGTCGGAGCTCTCGATCAGCAGGCAGTGGCAGACGACGTGAACCCGGCTCAACGGGCCGCCCTCGCCGCCGATCAGGCTGCCGCCGTGGGGGCACAGCGAGCCGCAGCTGAGGTGGTGGATCCGCATACCCGCGCGCAGTCTAGTCGCGCGCTCTATCGTTGCGACCGCGCCGGAGTGGCGGAATTGGCATACGCGATCGACTCAAAATCGATTGCCCTTGCGGGCTTGTGGGTTCGAGTCCCACCTCCGGCATCGCCCGTCTGTAGTACCCCCGCTATGAGGGGGTTAGAGCAGACGCGTGGAATGCGGCGCGGATCAGGCCGGCTGCGGCGCGGCACCGGCGCCGTAGTCTTCGCCGGAGCCGATCGGGCGCTCCTCCTCGACGTGCCACTCCTGGTTGAAGCCGTAGAGGACGAAGACGATGAGGACGATCTGCAGCAGGCCGAGGATCACGACCAGCAGGCCGAGCAGGGAAGAGGACAGCGCCGCTTCGTCGAAGTTGGCCTTGTCGCGTTCGAACCAGCTGCCTGCCCCGACCGCGCAGAAGATCGCCAGGATCATCGAGAGGGCGGCGGCGACCGGGAGGATGCCCCGGTTCCAGCGCGCGACGAGGAAGGCGAAGAAGGCGTAGAGGATCGCGTAGATCGCGCAGACCAGGCCCATGCCGCTGCCGCCCTTCAGCAGCGACCAGCCGCCGATCGTGACGATGGCGGCGACGACAGCGGTCGCGAGCAGCAGCAGGACGATCACGAACTTGGTCGTGACCGACCCCGCCTTCTCCCGATTCGGCCGCCAAAGTTCGTAGCCGGGCCTCACCTCTCCTACAGCCATGTCGACGATCATAGAATCTGTCAGCGACGATGCGGCATTGGTCGCGCGTTAAGCCCCGGCTCGGGGCGCCACGCGGGCGTGGCGGAATTTGGCAGACGCGCCAGGTTTAGGTCCTGGTGGGCTTCGGCCCGTGGGGGTTCAAATCCCTCCGCCCGCATTGCCGGTCGCGAGCCGATCCGCTCGTCTACGATCCGGCGCCGAGGGGCAGTGGCCCAACTGGCTAAGGCACCGGTCTCCAAAACCGGCGATTCCAGGTTCGAGTCCTGGCTGCCCCGCTCGGACTCCTTGGCTTGACAAGCCGCGATCCCGCTTCGGAGGCGGGATTGCGCGGCATCTGACTCAAATCTCAGTTAGGCCAGGGCGGGCCAGTCAAAGCCAGCAAAAGCCCCTTTTCTCTGTATTTCGTTCCCCCCACGTTCCCCCGAGCGTCCTTTGACGGGCACGGAGATTGCCTCGCGAGCGGGGGGTGACGGCGTCTGTTTGGGTGGGGCTGCGAACCAAATTGAGAACGAGCCGCCCGCAGCCCCTTCGCTCCTGCGGTGGCATTGAGCGGACTCCGTGCATCCGACCCCGCACCCTCACGATGTGAGCGCCCGGGGTCGGATGCACTGCGCGATGGAAGGGAAGCGAAGGGGCTGCGGGCGGCGAAGTGGCCAGGGCTCAGAGGCTTGAGACGAAAAAGCGGCTGAGATTGAGAGCATCTGGAAGCGGTGTCCGGGGAAGCGAGGGCACTGGCCTGAGGTAGTACTAACTGATCACAACGGCCGTGAGCGCACTCGGGTCGATGGGCAAAAAAATGATGGGCAAGGGCAAGGCTGGTCAAAGTTGGTCGAGATCGACCCTCACGGCTGTTTTCGTTCACGGCCTCCTGGTAAGAGCAGGAATATGGATAAACGAGACTCTTTCCGAGGTAGAGCGGTGGGCAGCAAGTTGCCAGGGGGACCGTTCGATCCCGGATACCGTGCCAGGGCTCAGATGAAAGGATCGGCTCGATGCCCCGCATAAGCACCTTCTTCGGGATCGTGATCGAGATGTACTACGGGGACCATCCGCCGCCTCATTTCCATGCTCGGCATGGCGATGAGGCTGCCAAGATCGAGATCGCAACCGGAGCCCTCATGAGAGGCTCTTTATCGCCGAGAGCGCTCCGGCTCGTGCGAGAATGGGTAGCCGAACATCGCGATGAGCTTGAAGCCAACTTCGAGCGCGTTGTCAACCATGAAGTGCCTACCCAGATTGAGCCGCTGAAATGACCGAGATCATCAACGTCACCGACGTAGAGCCCCTAGAGGGCCTTCGGATTCGCGCGACCTTCTCAGATGGAGCCGTTAAGGAGATCGATCTGAGCGACCTTATGGCTCGCGGTGGCGTGTTCGCCCCGATTCGCGAGCATCGTGAGGTCTTTGAGAAGGTCCACGTCAATCCCGAAACCCGGACCGTTGAGTGGCCCGATGAAGTCGATCTCGATCCCGAGGTTCTCTACGGCCTCTTCGAGCCCGCTTCGGGCGTGCGGATCGAACGCCGCACCGTGCGCGAGCCAGCACACGCATCCAGCTAGGCAGTTTCTCTGGGCGCCCGTGGGTGGCGGCATGGAGTGGTCGCATACCGGCCCTAGCTGTCGTGCGCGTCTGATGTGATCTATGGGTGACGCGAAGACTTCGATATTCCGAGCGCAAAGCTATCGCTGAACAAGGCTCGCTCGGGCCTCTAACCGACGAGCCGAGTCTGGAGCTGCGGAACGCTTTGGAGCACTTGGTTGTTCAAACTGAATCAAATGGGCTCTTCGTAAGAAATCTGCACGACGCGTGTGTCAAACATTTCGGCTGGCCAGTGCAGATGACTGCCAAAAAAGGGGTCAGATATCAGGAGGTGGATAACTTCCTCGATTTCATCGAGATATTTTCCGAGGAAGCTGCGCGCCGACACCTTTATTCAGACGGCTCTGGCAGCAGCCCGATGCCCGATGCGCCAGAGGTGGTCAATGCCCTCTTTGATCGGCATCGCTTCGGCTATCGGTTGCACGAGGGACAGATCGTGAAAGTCGGCTCTCCAGCCCTGAGCGAGGTGGTCATAGGCCCCGCTTTACTTGCCGCCAAACGCCCCGGATGGGAGGAGGTGGAGCGCTCGTTCCGTGAGGCCATTGAGCACCAGCGAGGCGGAGTTGATGAGAACGATGATGCGCTGACCTCTGCAAACGCTGCCGTTGAGGCTGCGCTAAAGGCGGCTGGGTTTAAGGGTGCAAATCTCGGCCCGTTGACGAAGGACTTCAAGAAGTCCCCTTACGTACCAGCGGAGTTGAAGGGAGTGCCCGAGGCGCTCGATTTACTTATTGGTCGGTCTGGGGCACTGCGTAACTCCCACGGCGACGCACATGGCAAGGCGGCGGGAGCGGCCCAGGTTCCTCAGGCACTCGTTGATCTCGCGATTCACTGGGCGGGCGCGTTCATCGTTTACTTGGGCGACGCGGTTTCGGCCGACCAGTGACCAAGATCGAACAAAGCTCGGGGCTACCCGGAACGTTCCACTCTCGTTTGGCATGACGCTAGATCCCATCGTTTCCCTGTCGGTTGCCATTGCTGAGGCTCCAGGCAGCCACGCCTTCTTTCTCGGTTCCGGCATCTCGCAGGAAGCAGGGGTGCCCACTGGCCAGCAGGTCTTTTGGCAGGCGGCCGGGGAGCTGTATCGCCTCGAGGAGGAGACCGAGGACACGCCGGATGAAGAGGGGCTAGAAGAGTGGTTGAAAGAGAATGGCCGCGATCAGTTCGGCTACTCCGATTTGCTGGAGCTAATAGCGCCCGACCCAGCGAACCGTAGGGACTATCTCGCCAAGCACTTCGAGGGTAGGGAACCGGGCGAAGCTCATCAACGGCTTGCTGCACTCGCTGAGCAAGGCGCAATCAAGGTATTCGTCACGACTAATTTCGACCGCCTCTTGGAGCACGCTCTACAAGCTCGGGGAATTGAACCGGTGCTGATTACTAGCGCGGCGGATCTCGCTTCCGCGCCGCGCCGCGAGCACGCTACTTGCTACGTGCTCAAGCCTCACGGGGATTACCTTCAGGAGACGATCCGCAATACCCCAAGCGAGCTGGAGCAGCTAGAGCCAGAGATTGCGGAGGAGCTACGCGAGGTCTTTGAGCGCTTCGGGATTGTCGTGCTCGGCTATTCCGGTTCCGATGCAGCGATTGCTGAGCTGATGAGCGCCCGCCGCTCCCGGTACGGCCTGTATTGGGTTGCCCGAGGTGAGCTGAGCAGTGGAGCCAGCCGGATTATCGAGGCAACCGGAGGTCGCGTGATTAAACGGGAGGGTGCAGCCGAGTTTCTTGGAGATTTGGCACGAAGACTTGAGGTCTTCCGCGCCCACCCCAGCGGCCACACGCCGATAGAGCTTCACGACGAGGTCTTGGCGCTGGTTCGAGCTGGTGATTGGATCGGACTAGACGAGGTTATGCGCCGCGAGCGCCGCGAGCTTGCCGAGGGCATGCATTCCATTGCCCGGGAGCATCGTCAAGAGCACCCGACCGCCGAGAGCATGCTGGCGGCACACGATCAGGTCTTGCCGTTATGGGAACGACGACTTGGAGGCCTTCTGCCGCTGATTGCCTACGCGTCAGACCGCTTCGAGCGCGAGGTGCGGGCGCTCGTTGATCTCTTAGAGAACCGCCCCATTGAAGGCGGGTACGCGGCCTGGGGAGAACTTGCGGACTGGGGGACGTGGTGGCTGAGTTACGCCTGCGGTGCCTTCGCTCTCTCCCAGGAAGCGTGGCCAGCCCTGACTTCTCTCCTCCCAGCGACTTTCGCAAATCGCAACGATGCCAAGAGGAGGTTGGTCGCTCCGGTGCGCGAGAGCGTTGGCCACGATCTCGGGGCGCTCGTGATGGGACGACTCTCGGAGCAGAAATGGCTCATACCCCGCTGGGAGCATTTGCATTGGTCGCTCTCCAACTCTGCCGTTCTCAAAGAGCGCTGGCCTGAGTTCCTCGAAGGTGACGAACCTCGCTTCCCCGCCCTTGCCAATTTTGATCTCTTGGTCAGCATTAGCTTTGGTCTCGAAGGTGGGCAGGTGGTTGCCCACTGGAGCATGTACCACGGCGGAGGGGAGCAACTAGCTCGCCGCTTGCGGGACGACAGCCGCTATCGGGAGGCGATTGCTGGAGTGCTTGGAGTCAACGCGGATGAGCTAGTCAGCGATGCAGCTAGCGCTCTTCCCAATATGCGCTTTCCTGATCACTGGGCCAATTCCAACGCCATCGAAGTGCTGAGCGCCGAAGCATAGCTGCGGGGCGCGTCGATTCTTGCCAGATTCTCGCTCCCGCAGACTAGGCTCCGCCAATGCCCGACGACCCAAAGCGCAAAGCTGCCAGCAGCGCCGTCAAGACTGCTCAGAAGCAGTTCGAGCGCGACAGCAAAGCCGCCCGAAAAGCGCGGCGCAAGGCATTCGCCCAAGCGCAGAAGGATGGACTCTCGCTTCGCGACATCAGCGAGATCGTCGGCCTCGATCACACGCGGGTCCACCGGATCATTCGGGGAGAGTAGTTCTGTTGTTGACAAAACAGCAACAGCGCTGCTAGCCTGCGCGGCCACATAAGTGGGGCCGCGCGCGTCAACGCCGGCCCCGTGGCATCCGGCAAAGGTGGAACTCGGCCGGACGCAGCGGGAACGGTAGCGAGCTACCGGCCTCAGAAAGCGGCGACCCATCGCGCGTGAACGCGATGAGCCGCCTGACCACAAGGAGAACAGACCTCCTCATGGCTACCCAGCACGATACGGGCGGCGGCGAAGCCGTCCCCCTCGATCTACCGGCCTCGCAAGTAAAGATTCTCCGGGGCACCCTCACGGATTGTCTGGAGGGAGTCAGCGGCGATCTGAAAACGCCGGAGCAGATGCCCAACCCGGCGAAGGCCCGTCGAGAAGCAGACGCCTACGAGCGCCTTTTGGCCGCACTCGCTGAGGGCGTGATCGTCGTCCCCGACGAGGCAGCGCGAGAAGCAGTCGAAGTGATGGTCCTCGCCGTCGAGGAGGACACCGACTACCAGCAGATCATCGCCGAACACGACGCGCTGTTCGGTCTGCTCGCGCTGCTCGGTGGCACCGAGGCGCGGGCAGCCTGACGGCAAGTGCCCCTGCCCACCTCACCCAGCCGGGGTGGGCAGGGGTGCGCGACCCCTATTCCCTTTGCTCGCTTTCACACCCGTCCGGCCGCAGGCCACCCGGCGTCGATGACGCCGAGCCGGGCGGGTGTGGAGGCGAGCCGGGAAAAATCGCGCCCGCTGCCCACGGTGGGGCAGCGGGCGCGATGGGGGAATCGAAGCCGTTCTCCGCAGGAAATCCCTCACCCGATTGTGGCGCCGGCTGCGAGCCCTGCAAGCCCCGGCTGCGCCGGGGCTCCTTGCGGCCCTCGCCTGCGGCTCGGGGTTCCGGGCTCTTCGTCCGGCGCTGATTTGCGGGTGTGATTTCCACGAAGAGGAATGGAGCCGGGAAATGAACCCGTCAACTGAAATACAGGAGCCGCGAGGCACTAGAAGCGCGGGTCGAAACGGTAGGGGCGACCGTCTTGCGGACGTGATTCAGCGCTCACCTATGACTGACGTACAAGCGTCGGAAGTTCCACGGCTTCTGCTGAAAAGGGGAGAGGCAGCGCGGTCGCTTGGGATGAGCTTGCGCCATTTTCAGCGTCACGTCCAGCCGTACATTCCTTGCGTCTACTCGGGCCGATTGCGCCAGTACCGCCCCGAGGATCTGAGGAGTTGGGCTGAGCGGGCGGCCAGTCGCAGCAGGGGAGAGGGCTAATGGCCGGGATTGACACCAAGACCCGCTACCAGGCTGTCTTCGCTCGCCACAAGGGCGGCTGCGCCCTGGGAGAAGGCAATCGTTGCAACTGCGCTCCGTCCTATTTCGGGGTCGTCTGGGACCGAGAGGCACGGCGGCATCGCAAGACGGCCCGCTACCGCTTGGCCACTGAGGCGCGCGATGCTCGCCGCGACCTCCAGGAGGCGTTGCGCCAGGGCAAGCTACCGCGCGAGTCAGGAGTGCCTTTCAACGAAGCCCGGGACAAGTTTCTGAAAGCAGTACGCGAGGGGATTGCGCTCAACAAGCGCGGCCGCCCCTACCGGCCCAGGGCCCGCGAAGACCTCGAATACTCGCTAGCCCGCGTGCCCGAGTCGATGGGCCGCAAAGCTGCCGACCGGATCACTCGCGGCGAAGTGCAGAACCTGATCGATGACCTGAAAAGATCCGAACTCTCCTCGTCTCGGATCAGCTCGGTCGTCAATGCGATCCGCTCCTTCTATCGCTGGGCGCACGATCACGAACTCGCGCGCGAGAACCCGGCAGAGCGGGTCAGACTGCCGGCCAAGGTCGAAAACCCACGCGACCGCGTAGCGACGCCGGCTGAATTCGCTGCCTTGATGACGGCGCTGTATCGGCAGACCCCGGCGGAGCGAAAGGAAGGGAAGACGCGCAGCCAACGAGAGGCGCTACGCGACTCGGTGCCCTTCGCGCTTGCCGGATACTCCTCGGCGCGCCACCAGGAGATCCAGATCCTCGACTGGCGCGACGTCGACTTTGAGCTCGATGGGCTTGAGTTGGCGGCCGATGAAGAGGGACGCAAGCCCGGCGGCTCATGGCGCGTTGTCCCGATGCTCGCGCCGCTGCGGATGGTGCTGCGCGAGGAGTGGCTGGCGCAGGGGCGACCGAAGAAGGGAAAGGTCTGCCCGCCTCGCGCTCACCGAAAGACGGGACTGCTGGCGCTCAACACCTTGCAGGCCAGGGTTCACAAGCGCTGGCGCGAACTGACGCTGAAGCCGATCGGGCTGCACGAGTCTCGCCACACCCTGGCAACCTGGCTCGACCATGCCGGCGTTTCCCCAAAGGTCTCCTCGGAAATCATGGGCCACAAAACGCCCACCTATCAGACGCCTGGCGCGGCCCGAATCACCCAGGACCGCTACACCCACATGCTGCCCGGCGAGTTGGAGCGGGCACGCGATCTGCTGGAGAAGTTTCTGGCCGAGCGCACCCAGGAGGGACGGGGGCGAGGCAGCCGTCCCTGAATGGCCGGGACCCGTCCGGCGGCCCTGCTGGCATTGCGATAGCAACCGCAGCCTGCTGCGCGGCCAAGTGGCATAAAATCGCACCGAAGCAGCCAACCTCCTGAGATTTTCATTCCGATTTCGTTCCCCCTGACGTTCCCCCAGGAATGAGCTTGATCGGGATTTGGCTTGCCAGAGCGCCCGGGGGAGTGAGTTAACGGCTATGCGCGCGGTCTCCAAAACCGGCGATTCCAGGTTCGAGTCCTGGCTGCCCCGTCCCCGCGTGGGGGCCGTCGCGTCAGAGGCTCGCCAGCGGCACGCCGATGATGTTCAGTCGGCGGGTCAGGCCGCCAAGGGCGAAATCGCGGATCTCCTCGGAGCTTGCTCCGAGCGCGTTCCAGTCGGTGCCGTCGCGATCGGGTGGGGTGAGCGACTCCGACACGGCCGGCAGCAGCTCGCGCAGCATCGAGCGCACCGCGTCGCCCAGGGACGGGGTGGCGGCGACGGCTTCTCGCAGATACCAGGTGCCATAGCCGATGTGGCGCTGCTCGTCGTGGTGGATCTTCGAGTAGCCGTCGACGAACCCCGGCAGCAGACCCTCGCGCTCGAGGTGGCCGGCGACGAAGTTGAACGAGGTCAGGCCCAGCGTTCCCTCGAGGATCTGGTGGTAGAGGGTGACGAAGCGGACCTTCGCCACCGGGTCCCGCGGGCTGGCGACGAGCTGCCGGTGGGCCTCCACCAGGGCCGTGTCGAAGATCGCCCGGAAAGCGGGGGAGACCTGCTCGCGCGCCCGCTCGACATGGGCCGCGATCGCCGCCGGGTCGGCGACGACCTCGTCCTGGAAGCGGGCGTAGAACTGCATGTGGCGGGCCTCGTCGACCTGCTGGGTCGCCAGGAACGTCGCCTCCTCCTCGCTGCCGTAGGCGCCGACCAGGCCGGAGAACTTGGTCGTGATCCGCTCCTCCGCGACCATCAGCGAGGACAGCACCCAGAAGATCAGCGCCCGGTCCCCCTCGGCGAGGTCCTGCCACTGGCCCCGGTCGGCGCTGAGGTCGATCGCGAACGGGCTCCACTGGGCGTCCTCCCAGTGGCGATAGAGCGTCTGCGGACCGAAGAGGTGAACCTCGTTCACGGGGCCAGTCTACGAGTGGATCGGGTGGAGCGCGCCGGCTCAGCTGGGCGCTTGGGGGTCGGCGGCGAGGCGCTCGTGGACGAAGCGCACGACCGCGGCGCCCTCGCCGACGGCGGTCGCGCAGCGCTTGATCGAGCCGGCGCGGACGTCGCCGGCGGCATAGACGCCGGGCCGGCTGGTCTCCAGCAGGCCCTTGGCGCCGGCCTCGGGGCCGGTGAGGACGAAGCCCTTCTCGTCGCGCGCGACGACGTCGCCGAGCCAGCCGGTGCAGGGAGAGGCGCCGAGGAAGAGGAAGAGGAAGGAGAGCGGAAGCTCGGCGCCGTCGGTCAGGGTGACGCCGTCCAGCTCGCCTTCGCTGCCGTGCAGCGCGGCGATTTCGCTGCGGTCGCGGATGGCGACCCCGTAGCGCTCGAGCTCGTCGAGCAGGTAGGAGGACATCGTCTCGCGCAGATCGGCGCGGCGGTGCAGCAGGGTCACCAGGGCGCCGCCGCGGGCCAGCCAGACGGCCGCCTGCGCGGCCGAGTTGCCGCCGCCGACGACGCCGACCCGCTGGCCGCCGCAGAGCTGTGCCTCGGGCGGGCCGGCGGCGTAGAAGACGCTGATCCCCTCGTAGCGGTCGAGGTCGGCGACCGGCAGACGGCGGTATTCGGCCCCGGTCGCGAGCAGCACGGCGCGCGCCGCGACCTCGCTGCCGCCATCGAGGCGAACGAGGTGGCTCTCCTCGCCCGGCTCCAGCGACTCGGCCCGGTAGGGGGTCGCCGTCCGCGCCCGGAACTTGCGCGCCTGGGTGATCGCGCGGCTGGTCAGCTCGGTGCCGCTGATCCCGGCGGGGAAGCCGAGGTAGTTCTCGATCCGCCTCGAGGTGCCGGCCTGGCCGCCGAGGACCGTGCTCTCGATCAGCAGCGTGTCGAGACCCTCGGAGGCGCCGTAGACGGCGGCGCCGAGCCCGGCCGGCCCGCCGCCGACGATCAGCAGGTCGACCTCCTCGCGCGGCCCCAGCTCGAGGCCGATCCCAAGCGCCCGGGAGAGCTCGCCGTCGCTCGGTGCCCGCAGCTCGGCCCCGCCCGGCAGGCGCACCAGCGGCACCTCGCCGGGGTCGATCCCCTCCAGCAGCTGTGCCGCCTCGCCGCTCGCGTCGGGGTCGAGCCAGGTGTGGGGGAGTTTCATCCGCCTGGCGAAGTCGAGCAGGTGCCGGGTCGGCTCGGACGCGCGCGAACCGACGATCTCGACCCCGATCCCCTGGCGCTGCTGCAGCAGCTCGCGCCGCTCGACGAAGGCGGTCAGCAGCAGGTCGGAGAGGCCGCCGTCCTCGAACAGCAGGGCGCGCAGGGCTTCGCGGTCGACGGCGATGTAGCGCATCGGCGCGGTCGCGATCGCGGTCAGGAAGACGGTCTGCCCGGAGAGCAGGTTCATCTCGCCGAGGAAGCCGGAGGCGCCGTGGCGGACGATCTCCTGGCCGGCGCCGTCGGTCACCGCGACCTCGCCCTCGAGGATCGCTATGAACGGGTAGGTCTCGTCGCCGATCTCGAACAGGGTCTCGCCGACCGCGGCGGTGCGTTCCTCGCCGTGCCTGGCGAGCGTCTCGAGCTGCGAGCGCGAGAGCACCCGGCTTACGGGGCCAGCCATGCTTCCTCCACGAAGGCGGCCAGCTCGTCGTCGAGGCGCCGCGGCGAGATCCGCCACTCCAGCAGCGACTCGGCCTCGACCAGGCGCGCGTGCGGCAGCTCTTCGGCCAGCATCCCGGAGTCGCTGAACGGGTGCAGCGGGTCGCGCGGGTGGCCGACGATCAGGGTGCGCTGGGTCAGCTTCATGCGCTGCTCGCGGTGCGGCGCGGTCTCGCCCAGCAGCAGCCCCTCGAGCACGGCCAGCGAGGGCCCGGGGCGCTGACGCACCCAGTCGAGGCCGATGTCGACGAGATGGTGGGTGCGGGGAAGGGCGGAGGTGACGCGGGAGAGGAGCTCGAAGCCGGGGCGGCCGAAGCGCAGGCCCAGCATCACCGGGGTGAAGGTGGCGGCGACCGCCGAGAGGGCGTTGTCGAGGACGGGCATCTCGAGGAAGAGGCCGCGGGCCTTGTCGGGCTCGTGGGTCGCCAGCTCGAGCGCGACGTTGGCGCCGAGCGAGGTGCCGCCGACGACCGCGGACTCGACGTCGAGGTGGTCGACGACGGCTGCCAGCTGGCGCGCGAAGAGCGGCATCGAGTAGAGCCGCAGGTCCTCGGGACGGTCGGAGCGGCCGTGGCCGAGCAGGTCGACGCAGATCGCCCGGGTGCCGCGCTCGGCCAGCGCCGGTCCCAGGCGCTCGAACATGCGGCGGTTCATCAGCAACCCGTGCACGAGCACGATCGTGCGCTCGCCCGTCCCGTAGCTGTCGTACTCGATTCGGTGGCCCTCGTAGCTGAGTTCGCCCATCGCGAGGCAGCCTAGCCGGGTCGGCTCACCGCCTGGCCGGTTCGAGCCCGACGACCACGTAGTAGCCGATCAGGTAGATGCGGCGGCCGTCGGAGACGACCGGCGTGTAGCCGGCCTGGCCCAGCTCGAAGGTCTTCCGGTGGGTGAGGACGTCGTAGCCGATCGTCTTGTTCGTCTTGAAGCTGGAGGTGTAGACGGTGCGGCCGATGACGACGGCGGTGCCGGGGATCGGGCCGCCGACGTCGCGCTTCCACTCGACCCTGCCGGTGGCGGCGTCGAGGGCGAAGAAGCGCCCGTTTTCGGCGCCGATGTAGACGCTCGGCCTGGTCCCGGGGACCTGGGCGACGGCGGGCGAGCCGTAGACGGAGCCGCCGCTGTCGAAGGACCACTCGACCTTGCCGGTCTTTTCGTCGAAGGCGTAGACGGCGCCGTCGTCGCGGGCGGCGTAGACCCGGCCGAAGGCGATCGCGGGGGAGGAGAAGAAGCCGCCGCGCCCGTACGGCGCCACCCTGCTGGTGTTGGTGCGCCAGACCGGCCTGCCGCTCTTGGCGTCGAGCGCGAACATCGAGCTCTGGTAGTCGGCGACGAAGACGTTGCCGTCGTGGAAGCTGGGGCTGGCTTTGATCGCCGCCGGCGAGTTGAAGCGCCAGCGCGGCCTGCCGTCGGAGGCGCGCAGGGCGACGACGTCGGTGGTGTCGGTGCCCAGGTAGAGGGTGCCGTCGACCACCAGCGGCGAGGATTCGAGGTGGGCGTGGAGGTTGCGCACCCAGACCCGCCTGCCGGTCTCGGCGTCGCCGGCGACGAGGTTGCCGTCGAGGAAGGCGCCGTAGACGCGGTCGTCGTAGTAGACCGGGGCGGTGACGAAGTTGGGCTTGCCCTTGTCGCTGGGCCGCACGTTCAGCTCCCACAGCACCTTGCGGTCGCTGAGCCGCACCGCGCGGCCGTTGCCGTACTTGTTGATCACGTAGGCGACCCCGTCGTGGATCGCCGGCGGGAACTCGATCAGCGCGTGCGTGTTGATCGACCAGGCCTGCTTCAGCGGCGGGTTCAGCAGCTTGCTTTCCGCCGGCAGGTAGTGCGTCCGCTCCGGTACCCGCCCGAACAGCGGCCAGTCGACGTAGCCCGCGTCGCCCTTGGTCGCGGTGACGCCTTCGCCTTCGGCGTTGCGCGAGCCGCCGCGAACGACGAGCCCGGTCGCGACCAGCGCCAGCGCCAGCGCGAGACAGGCAGCCACAGCGAGAAGTCGATCGGATCCCTGGCGCATCGAGAGAGCTGTATCGGCACGCCGGCCGCCGATCTTCAGGCCCGTCGGAGGTGGTTAGAGAGCGGCGGACGGGAATCGAACCCGCGTCATCAGCTTGGAAGGCTGAGGCTCTACCGTTGAGCTACCGCCGCGCCGAGGGGAGCGTAGCCGCCTCTCGCCCGATTCGTCAGAATGCAGAGACCCCACGGGGAGTGGCGCAGTCTGGTAGCGCACTCGGCTGGGGGCCGAGCGGTCGCAGGTTCAAATCCTGTCTCCCCGATTTTGGTTCAAAAAATTTGAGCAATATGTCAGGCGATGCGCGCGAGATAGAGCTGATTTTCGAGCCCCAGGAAGAGGGCGGCTACCACGTGTACGCGCCGGAGCTGCCGGGTCTGCACTCCCAGGGCGAGGACATGGACGACGCGCTGGCGAACGCCAACGAGGCTGTAGCCCTCTACGTCGAGGGGCTCCGCGGCGAGCACGACGAGCAGCTTCGCCAGGAAGACGCGTAGCCGGGCGACCGGCCAGCGCCCTGACGCGGTTCAAATACCGTTCAGTCAGGCCGATAGCAAGGTACTCCCCGCATGGCTTCGCATAGCCACGAGCAGGCCGGCCGCGCGCACCGCCTGAGTTTAGGAAGTGGCTGTCAGACGATTCCGCGATGGAGGGGCCGCCGGGAGCAGCCCCTCCATGATCTACTCGAAGAGGTAGATCAATGCGGTCCCGGGCAGTTTGGTTGATCGTTCGGTCCTTGGCACGGATTGCTGTTCGGATGGAAGTGCCCGGAGTTTCCAGCCGAATTCGGACCGCCGAATGCGTAGGCGGGGCCGGCCGCCATCAACATGATCGCGGCAACGAGTGCGGCCACCCGACGGATACGTCTCTTCATCGTTCATCACCTCCAGCGCGTTCGCACGCGCCTAAAGGGGCTCCTTGCAGAATTTTGAGGGCGAACCACCCCATCCTCGCCGATACTGGTCGAAACGGACCACCGCATCGAATGTCAGGCCGTTGCTGCGAGAGCCGCTTGAGTGCCGCGACCACGCAGGCACGGTATTCCCGAGTCTTCTTGTAGCCCGGGTCGTTTCCAGATGTAACTCTGGCTGTAGCGTTTGTCACACGAGTCGGCGTTCCGTTGGCCCATGTGTCCCTTGCGGGTACCTGCGGCGCGTGCGACGTTTGTACGGCATGGCTCGTACGCCGTTGGTCAACAGATTGGAAGAGGCCGCTTCGGCTGCCGCAAACGAAGACTTCAGCGCGGGGGTTCTCGACGAGCGCTCCGGGCTGATCCGCCGTCGCGAGCTTCTGGCCGGCGGCGCCGGACTGGTCGCGGCGGCGATGCTGGGCGGACCACTCTCGCGGGCGCTGGCCGCCGGCGGGCCGCGGATCGTCGTCGTCGGTGGTGGCCTCGCGGGCCTGACCTGCGCCTACCGCCTCAAGCAGGCTGGCTACCGGGCCGATCTCTACGAGGCCTCCGATCGGCTCGGCGGGCGCTGCTGGACGCGCCGCGGCGACTTCGCCGAGGGACAGATCGCCGAGCACGGAGGCGAGCTGATCGACCAGGGCCACACCCAGACCCGCCAGCTCGCTCAGGAGCTGGGACTCAAGCTCGACAACCTGCTCTCAGCCGAGGTCAACGGAACCGATCCGTTCTACTACTTCGATGGCCAGCCGTATTCTTTCGCCGAAGCGACCGACGATCTGAAGGAGATTTGGCAGCAGCTGCACAAAGACGTCTCCGCCGCCAGCTACCCGACGCTCTACAACCTCTCCACGCAACGGGGTCGTGAACTCGACGCGATGTCGATCGCCGACTGGATCCGCGCCTACGTCCCCGGCGGCCTCAAATCGAAGTTGGGACAGCTGCTGGATGTCGCCTACAACATCGAGTACGGGGCGGAGACGAAAGTGCAGAGCTCGCTCAACATGCTCTACCTGCTCGGTTACTCGGGTCAGGGCCAGCTGCGGATCTTCGGCCCGTCGAACGAGAAGTACCACGTGCGCGGGGGCAACGACCAGATCACGGCCCGGCTCGCCGCCGCCGTCTCCGGCCAGATAACGACTGGCTCCGAGCTGGTCGCCATCGCGCGCAACGCGGACGGCAGCTACCGCTTGTCCTTCCAGTCCGGGCTGAGTACGAAAACGGTTACCGCCGACCGCGTCGTCCTCGCCCTTCCCTTCTCGATCCTGCGCGACGTCGACTACTCGAAAGCCGATTTCTCCCAGGTCAAGACCACCGCGATCGAGCAACTGGGCATGGGGACGAACTCCAAGCTGCATGTTCAGTTCAAAGACCGCTTCTGGAACATGCTGGGAAACCAGGGAGACACCTATTCCGACACCGGCTACCAGACCACCTGGGACGTCACCCGTGCGCAACCGGGGACGGCGGGGATCCTCGTCGACTACACCGGTGGCAACATCGGCGCGAGCTTCGGCACCGGCACGCCCGCCGAACGCGCCGCGAAATTCCTCAGCCAGCTAGAGCCCGTGCTGCCCGGGATCTCGGCGCGGTGGAACGGCATGGCAACGGTCGACTATTGGACCGGGGACCCGTGGACCAAGGGCTCCTACTCCTATTGGAAGGTCGGCCAGTACACGAAGTTCGCCGGCGCCGAGCGCCAACAGGAAGGTGCCTGCCACTTCGCCGGCGAGCACACCTCGGTCGACTTCCAGGGCTACCTCAACGGCGCCGTTGAGTCGGGCGAACGCGCCACGAGCGAGATCCTCGCGGCGCTGAAAGGGCGATAAACGCCGGGGCGCCTTCCGCGTCGTCCCGGATTCTCTGGTTCAAATACCGTCCGGTTAGGCCGATGTTTCAGCGACGGTTTGCGCGAAACGCGTGGCAGCACGGTTGTGGGAGGCGCCGAATTGGAGAATGATCGTTCGGTGCGCGTATCCAGGACAGCGCCTTGGGTGGTGGCATCGCTGTCGTTGGCGGGCTTAGCTTTCGCGGTCGTCCTCGGCGGCAGATCCGGGACCTACGGCGCCAGCGTCGGGGATGTCCTCGGCTGGGGCCTGGCCACCCTTGCCTCGACCGGGGTTGGGCTGCTGCTGGCGACGCGCCGGCGCGAGAACCCGATCGGCTGGCTGTTGCTCGCCAACGGCCTCGTCATCGCCGCGCTGGAGCTGGCTGAAGCGTATGCCGACTATGGGGTCCTGGCGCACCCAGGCGCCCTACCTGGCGCCGCCTGGGGCGTCCTGGTCAGCGAGCGGGCATGGCCGCTGCTCTTCGCCGCGATCACCGCGATCGCCTGGATCTTCCCCGACGGCCGGCTGCCCTCCGCGCGCCGGCGCCGCTACGCGATCGCCGGGGCCATCTCCTACGCCGTCCTCCTCGTCGTCTCTCTGCTGGCGGCCGAACGCTTCGAGGAGCCCTTCGCGGGCCAGTCCAGCCCACTGCCCGAACTGTCGGAGTCGGTGGTGGGCATTCCGTTCATGCTCAGTGGCCTCGGGGCGCTGGCCACCCTGTTCGGCGGGGCGCTCGCGATGCGGACCCGATTGAGGCGCTCGGCCGGGATCGAGCGACTGCAATTCCGTTGGCTGGCCTGCCGAGCAGGGCGTCGCCCCGCTGAACATGTCCGCCGGAGGCGACCGCAACCTCGGCGACTCGCTTGAGGTTCTCGATCTCCGGGGGCGACCACGACGTCCACATCCTTGGTGCCTCGCACGACCCCCCAGGCATTGACCGCCAAGCCGCCGATGACGACGAATTCGACATCCGCTTCGGCCAGGCGTCGCAGCAGCTCGTCGAAGGCCGGTTCGCTCAACTGTCGCGCGCGGCTCCGGTGAACCGCATCAGCTTGTGGCTCAGGGCAATGCCCTCGGCCAGGTTCACGCCGAGCGGCCGGCGCGCGTCTTCGCGCAACCGCCGAACCCGCTCCGCCTCGGCGGTTTCGGCGGGTGAGGGAGCGTCTCTCTCGCGTCGCTTCATCACCGACCAAAGCCTAGCGCCGGTGCTTCGCACGGCGTCCTGGCGGGGGTTCCTCCAAGGACTCGTGCAGAACGCCGGGAGCGGCGCCGGCCGTTGGTTCTTTGCGAGCGGCCTTCGGTTCGCGGCCGAGGCGCCGGCTGGGAGACTGTCCGCGTGAAGGTCGAGTGCTTCAACGCCGGTTGGATGACCGCGCCAGCGGCAGTCTGGCGCCGCGACGACGATCCGCGGGAACGGGTTCGCTTCCCGGTCCCCGCCTACCTCGTCGAGACCAAGTCGGAGCGGGTCCTGATCGACACCGGGCTGCACCCCGGCGCCTGCGCCGACCCGGTGGCGTTCTACGGCGCCGAGACGATGGGCCTCTTCACGCTCGAGCTCGACCAGCCGTTGCTGGAGCAGGTCGACGCCTCGACCCTGACCAAGGTCGTCGTCACCCACCTCCACTACGACCACGCCGGGGGTCTCTCGCTGTTGCCGCCGGGCATCCCCCTCTTCGTCCAGCGTCGCGAGTGGGAGGCCGGGGAGGACCGCGCCGCGATCGAGCGCAACTTCTACTTCCCGCGCGACTACGCCGGCGAGCGCGAGGTGGTGGCGGTCGACGGCGACTACGACCTGCTCGGCGATGGCTCGATCGAGCTGCTGCTGACCCCCGGCCACACCCCCGGGCACCAGTCGGTCCGCATCGGCGAAGCCCTCGTCCTCGGCGCCGACGTCGCCTACTTCGAGTCCGGCCTCGACGACCATCGCTTCCCTCCCTACGGGGACGACCAGGACGCGCAGCGCGGTTCCGCCGAACGGCTCCGCGACCTCCGCGACGGCGGCGCCCGCGTGCTCCCCGGCCACGACCCCGGCGTCGTGCGCCCGGGCCCGGTCGGCACCTGACGGCGAGCTGGGAGAGACCCTGGGGAGGGCTCCTAGTCCTCGCTCTTTCCGCGGTCGCCCACGTGGGTGATCCGTTGCGCCTGGCCGCGGACTTCTTCACCCGCTTCGCGGGTGGTGGCGGCGACCTCGTCGCCGACCGCCGCCAGGCCCTCGCTCGGCTTGCCGCCGACGATGTCGCGGAAGGCTTCCTTGAAGCGCTCGGTGCGGCGGTCGGGGGGGAAGCGCGCCTCGGCCTTGAGCTGCTTCTTCGGATGCCTCTCGCCGTAGCGGTAGCGGGCCCAGGCCGAGCTCGGCTTGCCGATCCGGCCGGCGCCGTAGAAGGCGATCGGGGCGACGAAGATGCCGAAGGTGCCGTGCAGGACGCGTCCCTTGGCGAAGCAGATCGCCACGCAGGCGAAAACGAAGATGGCCAGCAGCACGCTGGTGAGGAGAGCCTCGGTCGAGCCCGACTCGATCGCCACCGGGCTGGCGCCGAGCACGACCAGGAGCATCAGCGAGGCGGCGATCACGGTGGCGTCGATCGAGCTGCGCCCCTCCTTCGCCCAGTAGACGTCTTCGAGGTGGACCCAGAGCGCGAACTCGTCGATCGTCAGGCCGACCCCGACCCCGAAGAGGAGGGCGCAGATCTCGGCGAACGGCGAACGCCCGTCGGTGACGAAGCCGAGCGTGCCGGCGGCCATCATCGTGACGATCCCGAAGACGAGGTGGTGGACGTGGACGCCGCTGTCGCTTTCGATGTTCCCGGGCCACCAGGAGACGCTTTCGCTGCGGATGATCCGGGTGCTCATGCGGATGAAGGCGAAGGAGCCGACGAAGCCGACGAGGACGAGGAAGACCGCCTGCTCGTGGTGCTCTTCGAGGTTGCTCCAGAAGTCGGAGACGATCGAGGCGCTGGCCAGCACGGACCGAGTCTAGGCCGGGGAGCCCCCGGTCGCGAGGCCGGACCCGCATCGCCCCGGGGTTAGGACCCGAGCGATCCGGGCATGTGTCTGCCGTGCCCGACGAGGATTCCGATCCAAGATTGGCGATCGGCCCGCTGCTGCGCTACGTGGGCGAGACCGAGGCGACGGTCTGGGTCGAGACCGACGCCCCCTGCGAGGTCGAGGTGCTGGGGCGGCGCGAGCCGACCTTCACGGTCGAAGAGCACCACTACGCGCTGGTGCGGATCGAAGGGCTCGAGCCCGACAGCTTCAACGAGTACGAGGTCAACCTCGACGGCAAGCGCTGCTGGCCGCCGCCGGGCTCCGATCTGCCGCCGAGCGCGATCCGCACTCTCGGCGGCGACAAACCGATCGACGTCTGCTTCGGCTCCTGCCGGGTGGCGCTGCCGCACGAGGAGCCCTACATCCACAGCAAGGACCGCCACGAAGACGGCAAGGAGTACGACGCCCTCTACGTGTTGGCCAAGGAAATGATCAGGACCGAGCGCCACAAGTGGCCGGAGATGCTGTTCCTGCTCGGCGACCAGGTCTACGTCGACGAGGGCTCGCCGCGGACCCGGGAAAAGATCCGCCAGCGCCGCGGCACCGAGACCCCGCCGGACGCGGAGGTGGTCGACTACGAGGAGTACTCGTGGCTCTACGCGGAGTCCTGGGGCGACCCGTTGATCCGCTGGCTGTTTTCGACCGTCTCGGTCTCGATGCAGTGGGACGACCACGACATGAGCGACGACTGGAACATCTCGCGCACCTGGCTGGAGGAGATGCGGCAGAAGTCCTGGTGGCATGGGCGCGCCGTCGCCGGGGTCATGAGCTACTGGGTCTACCAGCACCTCGGCAACCTCTCGCCGGCGGCCCTCGACGAAGACGACCTCTACGGGCAGGTGCGCGGGAACGTCCACGCGACCAAAGCCCTGCGCGAGTTCGCCGCCAGGACGCAGACCACCGGCAACGGGATCCGCTGGAGCTTCTGCCGCGACCTCGGCGGCACCCGGGCGATCTTCATGGACTCGCGCGCCGGCCGGGTGCTGGAAGAGGGGAACCGCTCGATGGTCGACGACGAGGAGTGGGACTGGATCGTCGAGCATGCGAGTGGCGACTTCGACCACCTGCTGCTGGCGACGACCGTCCCCCTGGCTGCTCTCGCCCGGCTTCCACCACCTCGAGGCCTGGAGCGAGCGGGTCTGCGACGGCGCCTGGGGAGGACTGGCGGCGCGCGCGGTCGAGAAGCTGCGCCGCGGCGTCGACTTCGACCACTGGGCCTCGTTCGGGAAGTCGTTCCGGATGCTGCGCGAGCTGCTGGAGGAAGTCGGCTCCGGCAAGCGCGGCAAGGCCCCCGCCTCGATCGTCGTCCTCTCCGGCGACGTCCACCACGCCTACCTGGCCGAGACCGCCTTCGCGGCGGACGGGATCGAGAGCGCGATCTACCAGGCGGTCTGCTCGCCCTACCGCAACCCGCTGGAGCGCAACGAGCGGCGGGCGATCCGGATCGGCTTCTCGCGTCCCTTCATCGCGGCGATGCGCGCCCTCGCCGGCGCCGCCGGAACGCCCGACCCCGGGATGCGCTGGCGCCTCGCCGAGGGGCCCTTCTTCGACAACCAGGTCGCGACCATCCGGCTCGACGGTCGCCACGCTCACGTGCAGCTCGACAAGACCGTGCCCGGCGACGAGGAGGAGCGCCGGCTGGAGTGCGTCTTCGAGCGCCCGATCGCCTGACCTGACACCTCCCGGAGGGCCCCGTCGCCCGTGGGCGGGGCCCAAGATCAGGAAACTTGGCGGCACAAGAGAATGCTGTTATGCTCGCGCCCACCTCGACCAGTCAGCAATCCTGATTGGCAGGTGACATAGCCAGCACCAGTGCCTTAATCGGTTAAAGGGACGGCGTTGTAAGCCGTAGATCCGGGTTCGAGCCCCGGCTGGTGCATTCGTAAATCGGGATTACGAATGGCTGTGGAATGAACATTTTCGACTACATCGAGGACGGGTCGGTGCAGGGGGAGCGGGCACGCTGGTCGGCGCGCTCGCCGTTCCGGCCGCGCCGGGACTACGACCTGATGCTGGTGCCGCGGACGCCGGACTGGCGCCAGGACGAGAGCGCCCGCGAGGCGCTGGCGCGGATCGAGGCCGAGCCCTGGGTCGAGACGGTCTCCGAGCAGGACGGCGAGGTGCTGCTGCGGTTGAGCGACGACTGGATCGAGCGGACCGGCGGCCGGCTCGAGGCCGGCGAGGGCATCGAGGGCGCCAACGCCGACCTCGCCGCCGGCAAGCGCTACGCCGTCTACTTCTGGGGCGCCAACACCACCAAGGCGCTGCACATCGGCCACCTCCGCAACCTCGCGGTCGGCCATGCGATCGGCGCCGCGCTGGAGCAGGCCGGGGCCCGGGTCGAGCGCCGCAGCCTGATCTGCGACGTCGGCCGCAGCATGGGGGAGGCGATGGCCGGCGTCGTCAAGAGCGGCCGCGACCAGCAGGTCTGGCCCGAGGGCGAAGAGAAGAGCGACCACTTCGTCGGCGCCTGCTATGCCGACTACGTCACCGCCGGCCGCGCCGCCGGGGTGGTCGGGGGCGGCGAGGAGGACGACGGGGCCGAGGACTCGGTCGCCCGCGAGTCCTCGATGTACAACGACAAGGCCGACGAGCTGATGCTGCGGGTGCTGCGCGGCGACCAGGAAGCGCTGGAACTGTGGTCGAAGACCCGCGCCTGGGTGATCTCCGGTCAGCGCAAGACCCTGGGTCGGCTCGGGATCGCCTTCGACAAGGTCATCTTCGAGTCCGACTTCCTGCCCGAGGTCCTGGAGCTGACCAACAAGGGCCTCAGCGAGGGCACCCTGACCAAGCGCTACGGCGACGACATGGTCATGTACGAGACCGAACGCGAGGAGCTGGAGGAGATGCCGCTGGTCCGCTCCGACGGGCTGCCGACCCAGCACATGCGGGCGCTCGCCTACTGGTCGGCGGCGCCCGAGCTCGACGACTTCATCTCGCTCCAGGTCTGCGGCAACGAGTGGGTCTCGCACGTCACCTGCCGCCGCCAGCTGATCGACGAGCTCGGCGTCGTCAACGGCAACGGCAACGGCAGCGCCAAGGGCGGCGGCCCGCCCACCTACGACGTCTTCCACGGGATGGTCGCCCGCGACCGCACCTCGATCACCTCGAGCAAGGAAGGGGCGCTGCTGATCGACGACCTCGCCGACTGGGTGGGGCGGGAGATCGAGGCCGACCCCGAGCGCGAGCAGGTCCGCCGCGCCCATCCGCAGGCCGACCGCCTGCCCGCGCGCATCGCCCTCGCCTTCTTCCTCCTGCAGCCGACCTCCAAGCGGGTCGACTTCGAGCCGGAGAAGCTGCTGCGCGAGGAGAAGGGAAGCCTCGGCTGGGACCTGGCGCGGGCCCAGGCCCACCGCGGCACCGCGCCGCTGGGGGCCGAGCGGGCGGCCGAGGACGCCGACTACCGCTTCGCCGTGGTCCAGTCGGAGCTCTACCGGCGCCACCTGCGCAGCTCGGTCGAGGGCCTCGACGTGATCCCGCTGGCCCGCTACGTCTCCCACTTCGCCCGCTGGTACCGCGAGGAGGAGCGCTCGCCCGAGGTCGAGCGGGTGGCGATGACGGTGCTCGACCAGGGCGTGCGCGGGCTGGGGCTGGAGGGGGCCTGAGATGAGGACGCTGCTGGTCGACAACCACGACTCCTACACCTACAACGTCTTCCACCTGCTGGCCGCCGCCTCCGGGTCCGAGCCGGTGGTGGTCAACAACGACGCCGTCTCGTGGCGGGTGCTCTCGCGCTCGGACTTCGACGCGATCGTGCTCTCCCCGGGCCCTGGCCGGCCCGAACGCTGGCACGACTTCGGCGTCTGCCGCGACATCCTCCGCTACAGCGAGATCCCGGTGCTGGGGATCTGCCTCGGGCACCAGGGCATCGGCAACCTGCTCGAGGGCGGCGTCAGCTCGGCGCCGATGGCGATGCACGGCCGGCTCAGCCACGTGCGCCACTCCGACAGCGGCATCTTCGAGGGCATCCCGCAGGACTTCTCGGTCGTCCGCTACCACTCGCTGGCGATCACCGGCCCGCCCGGGCCCGAGGGCCACGTCACCGCCTGGGCCGACGACGGCGTGGTGATGGGGATCGAACACACACAGCGCCCGATCTGGGGCGTCCAGTTCCACCCCGAGTCGATCGCCACCGAGCACGGCCGCGCGATCGCCGAAAACTTCTACGCCATGGCCGCCCGCCTCCGCGGCAAACCAGCGCGCCGCCCCACCCCCGGCCGACGGGCCGATAAGTCCACGCCGGCTCGACATATCGGCCCATCGGCCGACGGGCCGGAGGAGACGGCGATGCGGTTGCGGTTGCGGGAGGTGGAGGGGGAGCCGTCGACGGAGTGGTTGTTCGAACGGCTCTTCGCCAAGGCCGAGAACGCCTTTTGGCTCGACAGCGCCGACGCCCCGACCAAGCTCGCGCAGTGCTCGTACCTGGGCACCAGCGCCGGCCGCGACCGCTGCCTGCTCTCCTATGACGTCGACGCCGGCGAGGTCGAGATCGCCCGCGCCCGTCGCGACACGGTCGAGCGCAAGTCGATCTTCGACGTCCTCGACCGCGAAATCGCCAGGCACGCGGTCGCGCCCCCATCGCAGCTGAGCCGCGGGCTGATCGGCGGCTTCGTCGGCTACCTCGGCTACGAGCTCAAGGCCGACTGCGGCTCGCCCAACGTCCACAGCTCCGACATGCCGGACGCGCTGCTGATGCTGGCCAACCGGGTCGTCGCCGTCGACCACGTGCGGCGGCGCACCTATCTCTGCGCCGTCGGCCGCGAGGACGACCCCGAGGCCGAGGCCTGGCTCGACCTGGCCGAGGAGCTGGTCGGCGAGGCGCTGGCCGAGCCCCCGCAGCCGGTGCCGACGCCGGACCCGGTCGACCCACCCGACCAGGTCGTCTTCCGCAGCGGCCGCGGCCGCGAGCGCTACCTGGCGGACATCGCCAGCAGCCAGGCCGAACTGGCGACAGGAGAGTCCTACGAGGTCTGCCTCACCGATCAGTTCTCGACCGAGGCCAGCCCCGACCCGTTCACGCTCTACCGCCACCTGCGCCGCAGCAACCCGGCGCCGTTCGCCGCCTTCCTCAAGTTCGGCCAGCGGGCGATCGTCAGCTCCTCGCCCGAGCGCTTCCTCTCGGTCGACCGCGACCGCCGGGTCGAGGCGCGGCCGATCAAGGGGACGATCTCGCGCAGCGACGATCCGGTCGTCGACGCCACCCACCGCGAGGAGCTGGCGGGGGACGAAAAGACCATGGCCGAGCACCTGATGATCGTCGACCTGCTGCGCAACGACGTCGGCCGGGTCTGCGACGTCGACAGCGTCAGCGTGCCGGAGCTGATGGTGATCGAGCCCTACATGACGGTGCACCAGATGGTCTCGACGATCGAGGGATACCTCGAACCCGGCCGCAGCCCGGTCGAGTGCGTGCACTCCTGCTTCCCGGGCGGCTCGATGACCGGGGCGCCGAAGCTGCGGACGATGGAGATCATCGACGGGCTCGAGGACGAGGCGCGCGGGGTCTACTCGGGCGCGATCGGCTACTTCGGGCTCGACGGCAGCACCGACCTCAGCATCGTCATCCGCACGATCGTGATGCGGCCCGGCCGGACCACGATCGGCGCCGGCGGCGCGATCGTGATGCAGTCCGATCCCGAGGACGAGTTCGACGAGGTCCTGCTGAAGGCGCGGGCGCCGATGGCGGCGCTGGCACGGGTGACCACCGGCCGCGAGGGCGCGGACGCCTGGAGCGTCGAGCTGGAGCCCTCGCGGACCGCGGGGGCCGCGTGAGCGAGCCGACGGCCGAGCCCGGCGCGGGGACGCGGCCGGGCGGGGAGGCGGCGGCCTGGACGGTCCGCCGCGCCGGCGCGGGCGACGTCGCCGCGGTCGCGGCCGCCGTCGAGCAGCTGCTGCTCGAGCTCGGCGGCCGGCGGCCGCCGGCCGCCGAGCTCGAGGCCGAGATCGAGGCCGTTCTGGACGACCCCGGAGTGGGGGAGCTGATCGTCGCCGAGGCCGAGGGAGAGATCGTCGGCGTGCTCAGCGCCAGCTGGCAGCGGGCGCTGCACGTGCCTGGGCGCTACGCGACGATCCAGGACCTCTGGACCGACGCCGACTGGCGCAGCCGCGGGGTCGGCGCCGGTCTGGTCGACGAGCTTGCGGCCCTGTGCCGGGCACAGGGGGTGGTGCGGATCGAGGTCGGGCTGCCGCGGGAGAGCTTCGACGCGATCCGCGCCACCGAGGCCTTCTACCTCGGCAACGGGTTCGAGCAGCTGGGACCGCGGATGCGGAGGCTGCTGGCGTGAGCGAGCTGCTGATGATCGAGCAGCGCCGCGGCAGCGACGACGCCGCCCACTGGATCCGCGAAGGCGGCCGCACGATTCCGGGTCGGGACAGCAACCGCCGCCTCGAGGAGCTGGGCGCCGGCCTAACCCGCCACGCCGGCGTGCGCGCGGTCGCCGCCGACGCCGGCGACGAGGCGCTGGAGCGGACGCTGGGAGCGATGCACGAGCGGGCCTATCTCGAGGCCCTGCGCGCGGTCGACGGCGAGCCGGTGGTGATGGCGGACTTCGCGCCGCCGGGCCTGGAGCCCGACATCCCGGTCGACGCCGGGCTCGTCGCCGCCGCCCACGAGGGGGTGCGCACGGCGATCACCGCCGCCCAGCGCCTCGCGGCCGGAGCTCGCTTCACCTACGCGGTCTGCCGCCCGCCCGGCCACCACGCCGGCCCAGGCTTTCTCGGCGGCTACTGCTACCTCAACAACGCCGCCGCGGCGGTGCGGACGCTGCGCGAGGCGGGGATGAGCCCGGTCGGGGTGCTCGACCTCGACCTGCACTACCCGAACGGGACCGCGGCCCTGGTCGAGCGGATCGACGAGGCGGTCCTGCACTCGCTGCACGCCTCGCCGGTGACCAACGTGGCGCCGGGCACGGCGCTGCCGCAGGCCGCGGGAGAACGGGTCGTCGCCTTCGGCGAGGCGCCCGACCGCGGTGCCTACCTCGAGGAGGTCGCCACCTCGATCGAGCAGCTGGCCGCCACCGCCGCCGCGCTGGTCGTCTCGCTCGGCTACGACACCGTCGCCGGCGACCCTCATGGGTGCTGGAGCTTCGAGCCCGAGGTCTTCGCCGAGGTCGGTCGCCTGCTGGCCCGCTCGGGGCGGCCAATCTGCGTGGTCCAGGAGGGCGGCTACTCGCTGCCGGTGCTGGCCGAGTGCAGCCACGCCTTCGCCGTCGGCCTGCTGGGGGAGGAGTCGTGACCGGCGGCCTCGAGCCCTTTCGCCTTCGTCTCGACGCGATCGACGACGAGATCGCCCGCCTGCTCGGCGAGCGCTTCGAGATCTGCCGCGAAGTGGCCCTCTACAAGAGCGCCCACGGGATCCCGATGATGCAGCCGGACCGGGTCGAGGTGGTGCGCGCCCGCTACCTCGCCCGCGGCGCCGAGGCCGACCTCCCGGCCGATTTCACGGGCGACCTCTTCGACCTCCTGATCGCCGCCACGTGCCGCGAGGAGGACAGGCTGATGGCGGCGCGGGAGCAGAGCGCATGAGCCTGCCGCCCGGACCGCGGATGCCGCGGGCGCTGCAGGCGATCGGCTGGACGCAGCGGCCGCTGCCCTTCCTCGAGCGCTGCCAGCAGCGCTACGGCGACATCTTCACCCTGCGCATCCTCCACTGGGGCGACTGGGTTCTGCTGGCCGACCCCGACGACGTCAAAAAGGTCTTCACCGCCGGCTCGGCGGTCGGCGTCGACATCGCCAACCCGATGCTGGGGCCGGTGCTGGGGCCGCGCTCGGTGATGCTGCTGGAAGAGCCCGACCACATGACCCGGCGCAAGCTGATGCTCCCCGCCTTCCACGGCAAGGGCATCGAAACCGACGGCGAGATGATGACCGAGGTGGCGCGGCGGGAAATCGGCCGCTGGCCGGTCGGGGAGCCGTTCGAGCTCTGGCCGCGGATGCAGGCGATCACCCAGGAGGTGGTGATGCGGGCGGTCTTCGGCCCGCGCGAGGACGAGCACCTGGGACGCCTGCGCGAGCTGCTGCGGGGGCTGACGGTGTGGATGAACGATCCCCGCAACCTCACCCTGCTGGCGACCTTCGGGCCGCGCTGGGTCGTCCGCAGCCGCCAGTTCCGAAGGGCGATGGGGCCGGTCGAGCACGCGGTCCTCGACGAGGTGCGCCGCCGCCGCGCCGCCGGAGAGCTGCGCGAGGACGTGGTCTCGACGCTGGTCGCCGCCCGCTACGAGGACGGCTCGCCGATGAGCGAGCGCGAGCTGCGCGACGAACTGCTGACTCTGCTCACCGACGGGCCGACCTCGACCTCGCTGGCCTGGACCTTCGAGCGGCTGCTGCGCAACCCGGACAAACTCGCCCGGGCCGAAGCGGAGGTGCGCGACGGCGGCGACGGCAGCTACCTCGACGCGGTGATCAAGGAGACGCTGCGGGTGCGCCCGCCGGTGCCGGTGGTGGTGCGGCGCCTGCTGGAGCCGATGCGCCTGGGCGGCCACGACCTCCCGGCCGGGACCACGGTGGCGCCCTGCATCCACCTGATCCACCGTGACGAGCGGATCTACCCCGACGCCAAGAGCTTCGTCCCCGAGCGCTTCCTCGACCGCCAGCCCGGCACCTACACCTGGATCCCCTTCGGCGGCGGCACCCGCCGCTGCCTCGCCGCCAGCTACGCCGAAATGGAGATGAAGCGGGTGCTGCGCACCGTCTTCTCCGAGGTCAGTCTGCGCCCGGTCGAGAGCCGTGCCGAGCGGATGCGGAAAAGCGCCATCTCCTTCAGCCCCGACCGCAGCGGACTGGTGATCGCCGAGCCGTGGTAGGCAAGACGGACCTACTGATAGTCGGTGCCGGGGCGAAGGCGGCGGGGATCGCGGCCAAGGTCCACGTCCTCAACGAGCTCGGCTTGGGGCCGATCAGCCTCACGATCGTCGAGGGGACCGAGCCCGCCGCCTCCTGGCTCGGGCGCAACGGGATGACCTCGGGCGAGGAGCCGCTGGCGGTGACCCCGATCAAGGACATCGGCTTCCCCTACCAGAGCCACTACGAGTTCGGCGAGGCGGGCGAGGCGATCGACGCCGCGACGATGGAGTTCTCCTGGCAGCAGTATCTGATCGGCCAGCGGCGCTACGCGCGCTGGATCGACGCCGGCTCGCCCTCGGTCCGCCACCGCGACTACGGCGAGTACCTGCGCTGGGTGCTCTCACGCGCGACCGCTGGCGTCACCATCGTCGACGGTCGCGTGACCGCGGTCTCGCTGGCACAGGGCGAGGGCAGCTGGCTGGTCGAGGTCGAGGGGGCCGAGGGGACCTCTCGGCACGGTGGCGGCGCCCTGGTCCTGACCGGGCCCGGCGTCCACCGCGCCTTCCCGCACGAGCCGACGATCGCCGAGCGGGTCTTCCACTGCGACAGCAGGCGCAGCGAGTTCGCGCGGCTGCCGGAGGACCATGGCTGTGACGTCGCCGTCGTCGGCGGCGGCGAGAGCGCGCTCAGCTGCGTCATGTTCCTGCGCGGCTTCCGACCGCTGTCCCGCTTCACCGTCTACACGCCGATGCTGCCGATGAGCCGCGGCGAGAGCTTCCTCGAGAACCGGGTCTTCTCCAATCCCGACGAGGTCGAATGGGAGGCGCTCGACCTGCAGACCCGGCGCGACTTCGTCAAGCACTCAGACCGCGGCGTCTTCGACCCACCGAGCCTGGCGGCGATCGCCTATGACGACCGCTGCCGCTTCGTCACCGGCCGGGTCACCGACGTCGGCGCGCCGGCGGGCGGCGCGGGGGTGCGGCTGCGCTACGAGTCGCCCGAGGGGGCGGCGGAGGCCGAGCACGAGTATGTCGTCAACTGCACCGGCTTCGACCTGCTGGCGCAGCTGCGCGACCTCTTCTCGCCGCAGCTGCGCACCCAGGTCGAGAGCCAGGCCGGCCCGCTCTGGGAGATGCCGCCGGGGGGCGAAGTGCGGATCGGCCGCGGTCTCGAGCTGGTCGGGATGCGGCCGCGCCTGCATATCCCCGGCCTGGGCGGGCTGAGCCAGGGCCCGGGATTCGCGAATCTCGGAGCGCTGGGCCTGCTCTCCAACCGGGTGCTGCAGTCGCTGCTGGCGGAAAAGTCCCCCGAGCGGGGATTTGGCGGCGCCGAGAGTTTGCAATATAAATCCTTAACGTTTGAGTAGCTATCAGGCATATAAATCGAATCGGGGGGAGCTGACGTGAGCTTGGATAGAGCGCCAAGGGCTGCTTGGGCAGGGGCCGGATTGATGATCGTCGTCCTGGTCGCCATATTCTCGGGCTGCGGCTCCTCGTCCTCGGGCGATGAGCTGGAACTCACCGGCTCGGGCTACCCGGGGGTCGACGCGGCCAACAGCCGTAACGCCAAAGGCTCGATCGAAAGCTCCAACGTCGCCGGGCTCGAAGAAGCCTGGTCGCTGCCGCTGACCGCGCAGAGCTCCTTCGGGGCACACTCCTCCTCGCCGGTGATCGTCAACGGCGTCGTCTACTCGCAGGACCTGGAGTCCAACGTGCAGGCGATCGACCTCGAGTCGGGCGAGGTGCTGTGGAGCAAGAACTACGAAGAAGACGACGAGGGGCCGAACGGCGTCGTCGTCGCCGAGGGCCTCGTCCTCGGCGCCACCCCGACCGCCGCCTTCGCGCTCGACCAGAAGACCGGCAAGGAGGTCTGGTCGACGGAGCTGGTGACGCGCTCGGGCGAAGGCATCGACATGGCGCCCGGCTACCACGACGGCCTGGTCTACGTCTCGACCGTGCCGCTGACCGCGACCGAAGCGTACCCGGGGGGTGGGGTCGGGGTGCTCTGGGCCCTCGACGCCAAGACCGGCAAGAAGAAATGGCACTTCAACACCGTGCCGGACAGCCTCTGGGGCGACCCCAAGGTCAACTCCGGCGGCGGTCTCTGGCAGCCGCCTTCGTTCGACGACAAGGGGTTCGTCTACTTCGGCACCGGCAACCCGGCCCCGTACCCGGGGACGCCGCAGCAGCCTTGGGGCTCGAGCCGGCCCGGCCCCAACCTCTACACCAACTCGATGGTCAAGCTCGACGCCAGCTCGGGCAAGATGCAGTGGCACTACCAGCAGACCCCGCACGACCTCTACGACTGGGACTTCCAGGACCCGCCGCTGCTGCTCGACGCCGGGGGCAAGGAGCTGGCGATCGGCGCCGGCAAGTCGGGCGTGGTCGTCGCCCTCGACGCGAAGTCGGGCAAGCCGGTCTGGAAGCGCCCGGTCGGCGCCCACAACGGGCACGACAAGGACAACCTCTACGCGCTTAGGGGCGAAGCCTCGAAGATCAAGCCGGGCGAAGTCCTGCCGGGCACGCTGGGGGGCGTGATCGCGCCGATGGCGACCGACGGCAAGCTGGTCTTCGTGCCGGTGGTCAACCACCCGGCGACGGTCTCGGCCGGCGGCGAACTGGCCGAAAGCGGCGAAATGACCGGCGAGCTGGTCGCGATCGACGCGGCCAGCGGCGAGATCCAGTGGAACCAGGAATTCGGCTCGGCGGCGTTCGGCGCCCCGACCGTGGTCAACGACGTCGTCTTCGCGACCTCCTTCGAAGGGAGCATCTACGCCTTCGAAGCCGCGACCGGCAACGAACTGTGGGTCGAAACGCTGCCGGCGAGCATCAACACGAGCGTCTCGATCGCCGGCGACACGGTGATCGCTCCCGCCGGCCTGGCCAGCGCCGAAGGACAGGTACCGGAAATCGTCGCCTTCCGGCTCGGCGGCTAGGCCCTCCCAGATCCGGTCAGGCCGAACGCCGCTTGGCGGGGAGCTCGAAGCAGGTGAGGCCGGCGATCGCCGGAAAGCCGCGCTCGGCCCCGGCGTCGCCGAGGCGCTCGACGCTCGCCGCCCGCACCTCGAGGATCGCCTCCAGGGCCGCGTCCTGGATCGCGACCAGCTGCCGCCAGCCCTCCTCGTCGACGACCATCCGCACACGGCTGAGATGGCGGTTGCTGCGGGCGTCGAAGAGCCCGGCGGCGAGCGCTCGGGAGGCGTCGGCGAGCAGCATCTGGATGATCGAGGCGGAGGCTTCGTGACGTTCCTCCAGGCTCAGCCGCTCCCAGGCCCTGCCGCTCATCAGCGGCCGGGCGGTGGTGCGGTAGAAGTGCTCGACGGCGCCGCCGCGCTTGCGTTCGTCGACGAGCTCGATCAGCTCCATCTTCTCCAGCTCGTGGACGTGGTAGCTGACGTTTGCGACCGGCGCGTCGAGCTCGGCCCCGAGTTCCTTGGGGCTTGCCGAGCGCTCGTTGAGGATCGCCAGGGCCTGCATCCGCAGCGGGTGGGCGACTGCCCTCACCAGCGTTTCGTCGATGCTCATCGGTTGCCTCGCTTCGAAACCACGGCCCCTCTTCCCAGGAAGTGCGGTACCGCATCGTATTGAGAAAACCGATTGTCCAGTCGTCCAGCCCGCTCGGCCGGCGTGGCGCCCGCCCGCGGGTACGGTTGAGGGGTGGCAGCGAAGCGCAGCGCCGGCATCCTCCTCTTCCGCCTCGAGGCCAGCGGGCCGCTCGTGCTCCTGGTCCACCCCGGCGGTCCCTACTGGTCCCGGCGCGACCGCGGCGCCTGGACCATTCCGAAGGGGGAATACGAGGAAGGCGAGTCGGCCCAGGCCTGCGCCCTGCGCGAGCTGGGGGAGGAGCTCGGCGCCGCCGCGCCCGCGCTCGAGCTCGAGGCGTTGATAGACCTCGGCTCGGTGCGGCAGAAGTCGGGCAAGGTGGTGGAGGCCTGGGCGGCTGAGGGTAAGTTCGAGCCGGCCCTGCTCGCGAGCAACACATTCACCCTCGAGTGGCCGCCGCGCAGCGGCAACGAGCGCGAGTTCCCCGAGGTCGACCGGGCCGAGTGGTTTGAGGTCGAGCGGGCGCGGGAGAAGGTCCTGCCGGCCCAGGCACCGCTGATCGACCGCCTGGTCGACCGCCTGGGGTAGCCGGTCGGCGCCCCCGACGTATACTCGCCGGGGATGGAAAACGGCTCTATTCCGCCGTCTGCGGCCGCTGGCGAAGCTGACCAGAACGGGCACCTGCCGCTCTCGGCGCGATTGCTGGGGGTCGGCGTGCGTGGAGTCCGCAGCGTCGGCAAGGTGACGGGGGTCGACCGCGCGGTCGAAGTCGCGGCCGAGGAGGCGATCGTCGCCGCGGTCGAGAGCGAAGCGGTGGAGCGGGCGATGGCAAGGGTCCTCCAGGGCCCGATCGTCGAAGAGGCGGTGCAGGGCGCGCTCGAGAGCGAGGCGGTCAAGAAGGCGATGCTGGAGGCGATGGACAGCGAGCTGGTCGACGAGGTCTGGCGCCGTCTGCTGGCCAGCGAGGAGGCGCAGCAGTTGGTAGAGCGGATCGCCGAGGCACCTGAGGTGAGGGCCGCGATCAGCGCTCAGGGCGCCGGCCTGCTCGAGGACATCGGCCGCACGATCGGCAAGCTGACCCGCCGCCTCGACGACAGCTTCGAGCGGTTCCTGCGCCGCCTCGTCTTCCGCCGCCGCCGCGCGGTCGCCAGCGATCGCGCCGGCGCCGTCAGCCGCGCCCTGGCGATGCTCATCGACGGCGTCATCGTCAACCTCGCCTTCACCGCGATCGTGGCCATCGCGACGCTGATCGACAACGCCTTCGGCGGTGGCGGCGGCGCTTCGACCTACGCGATCGCGGTCGGGTCGACTGCCTGGCTGGGGCTCGGGGCGCTCTACCTGGTCGGTTTCTGGTCTTTGGCCGGGCAGACGCCGGGGATGCGCTTCGTCGGGATCAGGCTCGACCTGCCGCGGCTGCCGTCGCGGCGCTCGATCAAGCGCTTGCTCGGGCTCGGGCTGTCCCTCGCCACCTTCGGCATCGGCTTCCTCGGCATCGTCTTCGGCGAGCGCCGGCGCGCCTGGGCAGACCGCTTCAGCGGCACCGACGTGATCTACGACGAGCGCCGGCCCGAGCCGGCGCCGTGGTCGCGGCCGGAGTCACCGGCGGAGGTCGCGGTCGAGGCGGCGGCCGGCTCGGCGGACGCGGCGGCGTCCGCGTCCGCCGCCGACCGGTAGCAGCCTCAGCGCTCGGTCATACCTTCTCGGGGCCTTCCACCAGCTTGTAGATGATGATGATCGCGAGCGCGAACAGCGCCAGCGACCAGAACGGGTAGGCCGGGATCGAGAGCAGCGCTCCGAGCGCGTTGAGGGCGGCGATGAAGATGCCGAACCAGCGGCCGAACTCACCGCCCGACCAGAGCGAGAAGGCGGCGACCATCTCCAGCACCCCGAGGATCAGCAGGATCCAACCCCAGGTGTGGAGGCCGCTGAGGATGAACGTCGCTTCCTCGGTGAAGAACTTCGAATCGCCGATCGCGGCGATTCCCCAGACGATGTTGAGAATGCCGGCGACAATCAACAGAACGCCTGCGAACACCCACCAACCGCTGAGCATCGAATCTTCGGACATGAGGAACCCCTTCGCTCGCTGGACAGAACCCAAACAAACCGACCATAGGCGATTCGGGCGCCAGTGAGGAATTCCTCTGCGCGATCAGGGAATGAGCTTGAGGACCTTGAAGGCCTTCGACCCGCGCGGGGTCTCGACCTTCACCGTCGAGCCGACGGCGGCGTCCATCAGCGCCCGCCCGATCGGCGACTCGGCCGAGAGCCGGCCCTCGGCGAGATTGGCCTCGGTCGAGCCGACCAGGGTCCAGACGTTGGCCTTGCCGCTGCCCTCGTCGAGCACTTCGGCGCTGCGCCCGAAGGCGAAGGAGTCGGCGCTGTCGTCGACCGCGACCACGACCGCGTTGTCGAGGCGCTCCTGCAGGCGCTTGATCCGCGTCTCCAG
>Ga0070691_10000026_pt1 | contig 40701 bp, 37 predicted proteins | sample KBSK1101metaG_FD_64673 | JGI IMG/M metagenome (GOLD analysis project Ga0070691, IMG submission 64673) | Corn, switchgrass and miscanthus rhizosphere microbial communities from Kellogg Biological Station, Michigan, USA - KBS K1-10-1 metaG | ecosystem: Host-associated > Plants > Roots >... | reverse complement strand
CGCCGCGAGGCAGACAGCAGGTCGCGGGCGGCGTGGACGCAGTTGGCAATCGCCTACGGGAAATCTCGCCGCAACGCTCATGCTGCGGCCTGGCAAGCCCGCGGGTACATGTGCCCAGCTTTCCTTCGTGACGGCCATCGCAACACGCGATGCGTTGGCGATCTTCGCCCCGTCATCGGAGCTTTGCGTCAAATGGCCGAACGATGTTCTGGCTGGTGGCAGGAAGATCGCCGGCATCTTATTGGAATCGGCCAGTCAGGGTGACGCGTCTCCGCCATGGCTCGCCATTGGCATCGGCATGAACTTGGCAACTCACCCCGAGGACACGGAATTTCCCGCGACCTCGCTTGCCGCCCTGGGCGCACTGCCGCCACCGCCGGACGATGCGCTGCTTCACCTCGCCGCCAACTTCGCCAAATGGTATGAGGTCTGGCGCGCCGAAGGTTTTGGTACGATCCGCGATGCCTGGCTGGCGCGTGCTGCTGGACTGGGCGGCCGCATCCGTGCCCGGCTGGCGCATGAGGAGGCAAGTGGGGTGTTCGAAGGCATAGACGAGAATGGCGCATTGCTATTGCGCGCAGCCGGCGGAAGCGTTCGCGCGATCCCTGCCGCTGAAGTGTTCTTCGCGTAGGACCCGCCATGCTCCTCGCCATCGACGCCGGAAATACCAACATCGTTTTCGCCGTGCATGACGGAAAGGAGATTCGCGCCGAATGGCGTGCGGTGACCGAGACGACGCGCACGTCGGATGAATACGCCGTTCTTCTGCAGCCATTGCTGCAGCTCCAGGGCCTCGCGTTTGACGACATCACGTCGGCGATCATTGCCACCGTCGTTCCGGCCGCCCTGTTCGATCTGCGTCAGCTCTGCCGCAAATATCTGAAGTGCGAACCGCTCGTGGTCGGCGACCCGGATGTCGACCTCGGTATCGACGTCAACGTCGACCGACCATCGGCGGTGGGAGCCGATCGGCTGGTGAATACCGTGGCGGCGCATGAACGCTACAAGGGCGCGCTGATTGTGGTCGATTTCGGTACGGCGACGACCTTCGATATCGTCTCCGCGAAGGGCGACTATGAGGGCGGCGTGATTGCTCCTGGCGCAAATTTGTCGGCAGAGGCGCTGCACGGGGCCGCCGCCATGCTGCCGCGCGTCGCGGTCGGGCGCACGCAAAGCGTCATCGGCAAAGACACGGTGCCCGCGATGCAATCGGGGCTCTATTGGGGCTATATCAGCCTGATCGAAGGGTTGGTCGCTCGCATCCGGGAAGAGTACGGCAAGCCCATGAGTGTGATCGGAACCGGCGGCCTCGCCAATCTCTTCTACAAGCAGACATCGGCGATCGAGTATCTCGATCCGGATCTGACTATTCGTGGCTTGATCCAGATTCACGCGCGCAACATCGAACGCGCCAAGGACAAGCCTCCCAACGCATGAATGCTGCCGCGCGCGACGACGAGTTGGTCTTCCTGCCGCTAGGCGGGTCGGGCGAGATCGGCATGAACTTCAATGCCTATGGTTACGGCCCACCCGACAACCGCAAATGGATTGTCGTCGATTGCGGCGTTCTGTTCGGCCGCGAGACGACGTCGCCGGGTGTCGATCTCATCATGCCGGATATCCGTTTTCTCGCGGAGCAGCGCGAAAACGTCATGGCGATCGTCGCGACGCATGCGCATGAAGACCATATCGGGGCGATCCCGCATCTCTGGCCAATGTTGCGATGCCCGATCTTCGCGACGCCCTTCACGGCGGTTCTGATCGAAGGAAAGCTCGAAGAGGCGGGACTGGCCGATCGGGTCCATCCCAGACGCGTGCCGCTTTCGGGAAGAGTTGAACTGGGCCCGTTCAGAATCGAGTTCATGTCGATTACGCACTCAATTCCGGAGCCGAATGCGCTCGCGATCCGAACGCCGCTCGGTGTCGTCGTTCATACTGGCGACTGGAAGATCGACCCTGAGCCCTTGCTTGGCGAATTGACCGACGAGAACGCTCTGAAGAGGCTTGGCGACGAAGGCGTCCTCGCCCTGGTCTGCGATTCGACCAACGCCCTCGTCGCGGGTGAGTCCGGTTCGGAGGCCCGCGCGAAGGAGAGCCTGACCAATCTCATCGGGACCCTGAAAGGTCGTGTCGCCGTCACGTCTTTTGCGTCGAATGTCGCGCGTCTCGAGTCCATCGCCAACGCCGCCAAGGTGCACGGCCGACAGGTGGCGCTTGTCGGGCGCGCGATGCACAAGATCACCGACGCCGCGAGAGAAACCGGTTACCTGAAATCGTTTCCCTCGCTTATCGACGAGGAGGAAGCGGCGCAATTGCCGCCCAATCGCGTCCTCTACTTATGTACCGGGAGCCAGGGCGAGGCTCGCGCGGCGCTTTCCCGCATCGCCGACAACAATCACCCCACCGTCAGCCTCGGCAAGGGCGATGCCGTGATCTTTTCCTCTCGCGTCATCCCCGGAAATGAACTCGCGATCTTCGAACTGCACAACAAGTTAGCCACGCTCGGCGTCGAGCTGCTGACGTCCGAAGACCATTTCGTACATGTTTCGGGACACCCCTGCCGCGACGAGTTGGCTGAGATGTATCGCTGGACCCGACCGCAGATTGCCGTGCCGGTGCACGGCGAGCCGCGTCACCAGACCGAACATGCCCGTCTGGCGCGTTCGCTGCAGGTGCCCCAAGCCATCGTGCCCACGAACGGCCAACTCATACGCCTGGCGCCGGGCCGCGCGGGCGTGATCGACGAGGTTCCGTCGGGCCGCATCCACATGGACGGCCGCGTGCTGATCGAGGAGGGCGTCGGCTTGGCGCGCAAGCGCCGGGCCCTCGGTCTCGCCGGGGTGATCGCAATCACCTTGGTCATGGACGGCAAGGGTCGGCTGGCCGCAGATCCAGCCATAGTCCTCGAAGGCATCCCGGAGCCAGTTCATGGCGCCATCGCTGCGGCACTCAACGAACCGATCAAGCGTTACAATCCCAAGCGTTCGGACCTGTCGGAGCTGAAAGAGAGTGTGCGTCGGGCGGCGCGCCGGGCGGCGGAAGACGCCTGGGGCAAGAAGCCGGTGACGCGGGTGGAAGTCATCGAGATTTGACGCTAGATAAACCCAGATGCAATCGAAGGAACACTCATGATAGGCCGGCTCAATCACGTCGCCATTGCGACCAATGACATCAAGAAGGCTGCGAAGATCTACCGCGACACGCTGGGCGGAAATGTCTCTGAGGAAGTGCCGCAGCCCGATCACGGTGTGACGACGGTATTCGTCGATCTCGGCAACACGAAGATCGAATTGCTCGAGCCGCTGGGCGACAATTCGCCCATCGCGAATTTCCTCAAGAAGAATCCGAATGGCGGCATGCACCACGTCTGCTATGAAGTCGAAGACATTTACGCTGCTCGGGACAAGATGCGGGCGGAGGGCGCCACGATTACCGGAACGGGCGAGCCGCGCATCGGCGCGCATGGCAAGCCCGTGATCTTCCTGCATCCCAAGGATTTCGTCGGCACGCTTGTCGAACTGGAACAGGCTTGAACGGTCTTGTGCATGGCGTCGTTCTGTTTGGCGCCTTCGCGATTTTCTGGTTCCTCGCGCTTTTTTGTCTCTTGCCGGTCGGACTCGGCGCGGAGCGTGATCCGGCATCGGGCGCGCCGCTCTCGCCTCAGCTTGGCCGCAAGGCGCTTGTTGCGCTGGCGATCGCAGCTTTGGCGTGGCTCATATTTTATGCGGCGATCGCGCTCAAGATTGTCGACCTCTGAGGCCAAAAAAAGAGAGGCCGGTCGCCCGGCCCTCTTTCTGCGTGCACCACGCCACTCCCTGAACTTGGCCGCTCTTTCGGCGTTCCGTGTCCGACTTGGTCTATAATGTACTTCTGGAGCCCTGTCACGAAATATTGGGGCGCATATTAAAGTGATTTAGCAATATAATTGTCCCTCAATAGGCGCGCGAAATCAGGACCTCTTCAACTCCTGGCGTGCCCATGAATATGCAGGGACCAAAGGTTCGCGGCTGATCGAGCGGTGCATTGCGCAGCGTGAGCTTGAAAGACTTGAGCTTCGCGTCGATCGCTTCCAACTCTTTGCCGCCGGGTTTGCACCAGGGCGCACGCACCCAGCCCCTGAACTCGCCGCTCTCGTCATCGTCGCCGCCGGCGCCGAAATAGGCCGCCAACGCCTCGAACGTCGTGATGTCCGTCTTGATGTTGGCGTCGAGACGAGTCTTGGCTTCCTTGAAGAGCGTCGTCTGAATTTCAGCAAGCAGCGCCGGCACTGTCGCGACGAACGCATCGTGCGCAAGCTGGTGAGATTTAATCTTATCGCCGTCGCGCAGCGCATCGCGGCGCATGAAGGTCACCTGGCCAGCTGCCGCGTCGCGCGGTCCGATTTCGACGATGAGCGGCGCGCCGCGCCGCACCCAGTTCCAGCGCTTGTCGGCCGATTTCGTGGCCCGCGTGTCGAGGAGGACACGGACACGTTCGTCGAACGCCCGGGTCGCGCGCAGCGCATTCACCAACTCGTTTGCAAACGTCAGAACCTGCGCGTCTTCCGGCTTGTCGCGCAGCATGGGCACGATCACGACCTGTCGCGGAGCGACCGCGGGCGGCAATCTCAGGCCATCGTCGTCGCCATGGGTCATGATCACGCCGCCGATCATGCGCGTGGAAAGGCCCCAGCTCGTGGTGTTGCAATAGGTCAATTCGCCTGTTTCATTCTGGAAACGAATATTCTGCGCCTCGGCGAAATGTGTGCCCAGGAAATGCGACGTGCCGGCCTGCAACGCCTTGCCGTCCTGCATCATGGCTTCGATCGAGTAAGTGTTCACCGCGCCGGGGAAGCGCTCATTCTCCGGCTTTTCGCCGGCAATGACCGGAAGGGCGAGCGTCTCCTCGGCGAAGGCGCGATAGACTTCGAGCATGCGCATGGTTTCTTCGAGCGCTTCCTTCGCGGTGGAATGCGCCGTGTGGCCTTCCTGCCAGAGAAACTCGGTCGTGCGCAGGAACAGGCGCGGGCGAAGCTCCCAGCGCACCACATTCGCCCATTGATTGAGCAGAACGGGCAGGTCGCGATAGCTCTTGATCCAGCGTGAAAAGGCGTCGCCGATGATCGTCTCGGACGTCGGGCGCACCACATAAGGCTCTTCGAGTTCGGCGTCGGGATCAGGTCCGAGCTTGCCCGCGATGTTCTTCAGGCGGTGGTGCGTGACGACCGCCATTTCCTTCGCAAAACCCTCGACGTGCTCGGCTTCTTTCGCGATGAAGGAAAGCGGGATGAACAGCGGGAAATAGGCGTTCTCGTGACCTGTTTCCTTGATGCGGCGGTCCAGGTCGCGCTGCATCTCCTCCCAGACGCCGTAACCCCATGGCTTGATGACCATGGCGCCGCGCACCGGCGACGGCTCCGCCATGTCGGCCTCGCGCACCACGGCTTGGTACCATTGGGCAAACGTCGACCGATTGCCGGTCATCCTGGACACGCTGAGGGCGCGTTGCGACATCGAGTTCCTGCGAATTGCTCTGATAGCCCGGGTTTCGTATGAAGGAATGAGCCGATTTGCAACCGAAACCCAGGCACATAGCCGATATGGCGAATCATAGCATGTCCGACGGCGCCGGATCGCATGCGGTTGCTCGCCCCGTCGCGACCCGCCCTTTCGCCGCGTTCGAATGGATGATCGCCCTGCGTTATCTGAGGGCCAAGCGGACCGAGAGCTTCGTATCGGTCATCTCTGGCTTTTCGTTGATCGGGATTGCGCTCGGCGTTGCAACGCTCATCATCGTGATGTCGGTCATGAACGGGTTCCGCCACGAATTGCTGGCGCGGATTCTCGGCCTGCAGGGCCACATCATTGTTCAAGGTGAGACCCGCACGCTTTCCGACTTCGATTCCATCGCCGCACGCGTGCGAGGCGTTCCGGGCGTCGTGCGCGTCGCGCCGATCGTCGACGGGCAGGCGTTGGCGTCTGGAGGCGGGTCCTCGCCCGGCGTGGTCGTGCGCGGCATCCGCGCCCGCGACCTGGCTTCTCTGACGCTCGTGTCGCAGTCCTTGTCGAGCGGCGCGCTGGAGCGATACCGCGGCGGCGACTCCGTCATCATCGGAGCGCGGCTTGCGAACAAGCTCGGCATCATTCCGGGCGGGACGATCACGCTCATCGCGCCACGCGGAAACGTCACGCCGTTCGGCGTCACGCCGCGCATCAAGACCTACACCGTGGCGGGCACCTTCAACATCGGTATGAGCGAATATGATGCGCAATTCGTCTTCATGCCGCTCTCCGAGGCTCAACTGTATTTCAACATGGGCGATACGGTGACCGGTCTTGAAGTGATGGTGGGGTCGCCTGACGATGTGAACGCGTTTGTTCAGCCGATTGCGCGCGCCGCCGGGCCGAGTGCGGTGGTTCGCTCCTGGCAGGCGATCAGCCAGAGCTTGTTCGAAGCGCTGGAAGTCGAACGCAACGTCATGTTCCTCATCCTCACGCTCATCATTTTGGTCGCGGCGCTCAATATCGTTTCCGGATTGATCATGCTGGTGAAGGACAAGTCGGGCGATATCGCGATCCTGCGCACCATGGGCGCGACGAAGGGCGCCGTCATGCGGGTCTTTTTGATCTCCGGCGCCAGCATCGGGGTCATCGGCACGATCGTCGGGTTCATCATCGGAGTCGTCTTTTGCGCCAACATCGAGGGCATCCGTCAATTTCTCTCGTCCCTGACGGGAACGACATTGTTCAACCCGGAAATCTATTTCCTCAGTCGCATGCCGGCGGAGATGGATGCCGGCGAAGTGATCGCGGTCGTGCTGATGGCGCTCGGACTGACGTTCCTGGCGACGCTTTATCCGTCCTGGCGCGCCGCGCGTCTCGATCCGGTTGAGGCGTTGCGTTATGAATAGCGCGCCCGTGCTGCAGCTTCGCGATGTGGCGCGGAGCTATCCGCAGGGCACCGGAACGTTGGAAGTGTTCCGCGGCATCAGCCTGTCCTTGCATCCCGGCGAACTCGTCGCGCTGGTCGGACCGTCCGGCGCCGGCAAGTCGTCGCTGCTGCACATGGCGGGTCTGCTCGAGGCGCCCACGCGCGGCGAGGTCGTCATCGAAGGCAAGGCGGCATCGGCGCTGCCAGATCAGGAGCGCACGCGTATCCGGCGCGACACGATCGGGTTCGTCTATCAGGCTCATCATCTCCTGCCGGAGTTCAGTGCCCTGGAGAATGTCGTCATCCCGCTGCGCATCGCGGGCAAGAGCCGCGACGCGGCTGAGAGCGATGCGACACGGCTTCTCATGCATCTGGGCCTCGGCCAACGTCTCTCTCACCGACCATCGCAGCTTTCGGGCGGCGAACAGCAACGCGTGGCCATCGCGCGCGCCCTGGCCAATCGTCCGCGTATTCTGTTGGCCGATGAGCCGACCGGAAATCTGGACGGCCGCACTGCCGCGAGTGTCTTCGCTTCGCTCGTTGCGCTCGTGCGCGCCGAAGGACTGGCCGCACTCATCGCGACCCACAATCTCGAACTTGCCGAGCGCATGGACCGCTCGCTGGTTTTCCATGACGGTCAACTCATCGAGGGCAGCGCGCACGAAGCGCACGCGCCCATCTGAGCCGCGCTATAGGACGGCAAACTGGTAGGTGATTTTTCCGACGAGGGCGGGCTGGCACCAGGTCATGTGATAGCAATTGGCGATGCTGATGTTGGTGCCGTAATAGCGCACATCGAACACCCACTGCTGGCGCCAGGTCGCGGTCACGCCGAAATCCCAGTGCGTCGAGTCCACGCGCTTCTCCCATTGGCGACCGACATTGGCGCTCACCTTCAGCCAGTCGTTGGGCGAATAGGTTGCAGCTCCATTCAACGACCACAGGAAACCGCCGTGGCTAACAGGCCGCGGCTCCAGGATCGCTTTGCCGCCAAGGTTGAATGCGCCGAACGAGTGGGTCAGTTCGCCCGCCGCTTCGAAGAAGTTGTAATTCGGCAGAATGACGCCTGGTGGGGCGTAGCTCGGGTGCCCGGCGATGTCGGGGTCGACGCCATACAGGATTTCTAGGTTCAGGTCGTTGTCGTCAAAATAGAAGTGACGGCCGCCGTAGAAGTCGACTTCGTAACTCGTGTTGCGGAAGTCCTTGAAATCCACACCCGAAGTGAAGACGCCAACATAGAAATCGTCCGGTGCAGCCCAATGCAAGCCGCCTTGCATCGTTGCATGACGATCGCTTTCGCTCACGCCATAGAAACGATAGTCGGTGGTCCAATCGACATAGCCGTAGAGATGGCCCCAGTCGCTGGCGCGAGCAGGTCCGCCCCCAAGAACGAGGGGCAGCATTGTAAAAGTCAGAAGAAAGTTTCTCACGCGTGACTCCGACAAGGCGCCATCAGACTAGTCACGCGCGTGAAATTGCATTATTGAATTCGATTCATGAGCGATATCGACTTCAATAATATCAGACGTCTCGATGGCGGCCTGCTTCTCGTCTTTCGAGGACTTCTTCGCCGCCGCCAAACAACTGCCGTCGCGCTCGAGCTGGGGCTCAGCCAGTCAGCCGTCAGTCATGCTCTGACGCGGCTGCGAGACTTGTTCGAAGATCCACTTTTCATTCGCCGGCCGCACGGTCTCGAACCGACGCGACGCGCGCTGGAACTGGCGCCACGGGTCGACGCGCTCATCGATCTCGCGGGCGAGACGCTCGAACGCGAAGGCAAGTTCGATGCAGCCAGGAGCACGCGGCGTTTTACGCTGGGCGCGCCTGAATCCTTAATGGCGCTCATCGGAGCGAATTTGGTCAAGGCCTTTCGCAAATATGCGCCGAACGCCTCGTTCGAAATCATATCCGAAGGGCGAGAGCCAACGCTCGATGCCATTCGCCGCGGCGAACTCGATTTGGCGGTTGGCAACTTCGGCACGACACCGCCAGGCGTGACGTCCCGACTCGTGTTCGAGGATCGCTACTGCGCCGTTGCGCGCCGCGGTCATCCAAAAGTCAAAGGCAAGATCAGCTACAAGGATTGGCTCGCCATGGGCCATATCTTCGCCGCCGCAGAACCGGAACGTGACAAAAAGGACGTGAGCGACATTGCAATGGTCGGTGTGGTCCCGCGCTGGCTGACCGCACTGGTGATGGCTTCAGCAAGCGACGCGATTGTCACTTGTCCCATGAAGCTGGCAAAGCGCCTGTCGAAGATTCTGAACCTTCAAGTCATCGCTGCGCCGTTCCTGCAAGACCGCATTCTGGCTTTCTCTGCTCGACGTGAATCGGCGAACGATCCAGCGATCGACTGGTTCGAGAAGCAGGTCCGACAGGCCATCGATTAGCCGGCCCTCAAAAGGCTCAGGGCGCCCTCCCGATCACGTTTTGTTCTTGACAAGAGAAGAACAAAATGGGAACATATTCTTTCAATAGGGAGAATTTCAAGATGTGGCTGAGGGATGTAATCGCTGGCGTGGGCTTGATGCTCTTCGTGGCATCGTCGTTCGTTTTAACGGGGGCAGCGCAGGCTTATCTGACGCTGTAAGCAGAGCTTGCTGTGGATGATCACGCCCGGCTGCTCGCGCCCTTTGCCCACCTGTCGTACGTCCTGTGGGGGGAGGGGGGTAGGGCAAAGTCGAAAACGAATAAACCGGGTCCACTCAGGGACTTGGTCGTTAGACAAGCCCCTTCGGTGTTGGATAAGTGATGGATCGCAAACTGGCCGCCTTCGTGCATTTACGGGTTAAGAGCGCCTATTCCCTTCTGGAAGGCGCCATTCGTCCGGGCGAACTCGCCGAGCTGGCGCGCGCGAATGCGATGCCTGCGGTCGCAGTCACCGACGTCAACAATCTGTTCGGCACCTTCGAGCTCTCCGACACGCTCGCCAAGGCCGGGATACAACCGATCGTCGGCTGCACGTTGTCCGTCGAGTTGGACGAAGCCGCGCCGTCCAATGCAATCGGCTCACGGCGAAAGCCGGCCGCAATCGCACTCCTGGTCCAGAACGACACCGGCTACCGCAATCTCGCCAAGCTCCTGAGCGCCGCCTTCCTGAAGGCCGAGCCCGGCGACTGGCCGCATGTCAAAGCGGCCGTGCTCGGCGAACTCTCCGAAGGGCTGATTGCTCTGACGGGCGGCAATGGCGGCCCGATCAACCGGATGCTGCTCGAGGGCCAGCCTGACGCCGCAAGAGCAGCCACCGATCGCTTGGCGCAGATGTTCGACGGCCGGCTCTATGTCGAATTGCAGCGACACGGTCTCGCCGAGGAGCGCGCTACCGAGGAGGCGCTGATCGACCTCGCATATGACCGAAAGCTGCCTCTTGTCGCGACCAATGATGTGCATTTCGGGCGCGAGGACATGTTCGAAGCGCACGACGCATTGCTGTGCATCGCAGACGCGGCCTTTGTCTCGCAGACCGATCGCCGCCATCTGACGCGCGAACATCGCTTCAAGTCAGGCGCCGAGATGGCCGCGCAATTCGCCGATTTGCCGGAGGCGATCGAGAACACGATCGAAATTGCCCGGCGTTGCGCCTTTCGGCCCAAGAAGCGCGATCCGATCCTGCCGCGTTTCGTGCCGGAGTCGGGGCGACTACCTGACGAAGAGCTTCGCGCCCTGGCAAATAGCGGGCTTGCCGCCCGTTTGGCCAAGCACGGCCTCCACGCAGACGAGAAGGTTTATCTCGACCGGCTCGAATACGAGCTCGATATCATTATTCGGATGAACTTCGCCGGATATTTCCTGATCGTGTCCGACTTCATGAAATGGACCAGACAGCAGAGCATTCCGGTCGGCGTCCGCGGCTCCGGCGCCACATCGCTGGTCGCATGGGCGCTCGACATTACGAACCTCGATCCCATCCGCTTCGGCCTCGTATTCGAGCGCTTTCTCAACCCGGAACGTATTTCGATGCCGGACTTCGACATCGATTTCTGCCAGGAAAGACGCGACGAGGTCGTGCGTTACGTGCGCGACAAATATGGTCACGATCGCGTCGCGCACATCATCGCGCTTGGATCGTTGCAGGCGCGCGCCGCGGTGCGCGATGCCGGTCGCGTGCTGCAGATGCCGCTTGGTCTGGTCGACCGCATCGCCAAGCTGGTGCCAAATCCGCCGGGCAAGCCCGTCGCGATACAAGACGCGATTGCCGCCGAGCCGCGCCTGCAGCAGATCATCGAGCAGGAACCCGTTGCCGAACAGCTTTTCTCGATCGTTGAAAAGATCGAGGGCCTCTATCGCCACGCCTCGACCCACCCGGCGGGCGTCGTGATCGGCGACCGTCCGCTCGACGAGCTTGTACCGCTCTATCGCGATCCGCGTTCGGAAATGCCGGTGACGCAGTTCGACTATGAAGATGCCGAAAAAGCGGGGTTGGTGAAGTTCGACTTCCTGGGTCTGAAGACATTGACGGTCATCGCGAAGGCAGAGGAATTGCTGAAGCGACGCGGCGTCATCGTGGACACGCAGAACATCGAGTTCGAGGACACGGCAACCTACGACATGCTGGCGAGCGGCGACAGCATCGGCGTCTTCCAGTTGGAAGGTCAGGGCATGCGCGATCTCATGCGCAAGATGAAGCCGGACCGCATCCACGATCTCATCGCCCTCGTTGCGCTCTATCGTCCCGGACCGATGGATTCGATTCCGAAATACATCGCATGCAAGAACGGCAAGGAGGCGCCGGAATATCTCCATCCGCTGCTCGAGCCTATCCTGAACGAAACCTACGGCGTCATGACATACCAGGAAGACGTCATGCGCATCGCGCGCGAACTCGCCGGCTATACGATGGGCCAGGCTGATCTCTTGCGCCGCGCGATGGGAAAGAAAATCGCCGCGGAAATGGCCGTGCACCGCGACACATTCGTGAAGGGCGCCGGCACCAAGGGCATTCTGCCGTCCGTCGCCGAGCAGATTTTCGAACAGGCGGCGAAGTTCGCGGGCTATGGCTTCAACAAAGGCCATGCCGCGGCGTATGCGCAAGTTGCCTATCAGACGGCCTATCTCAAAGCGAATTATCCGGTCGAGTTTCTCGCCGCATCGATGACGCTCGACATCGGCAATACCGACAGGCTGAACGTCTTTCAGCAGGAGGCCCAGCGACTGGGCGTAAAGGTGCTGCCGCCCGACATCAATCGCTCGGAAGCTTTTTTCGCCTGCGACGCGGACAAAGGCGAGATTTTCTATGCGCTGGCCGCAGTGAAGGGTGTCGGACGGCAAGCGATGGATCATGTGGTCGCCGAGCGGCATGCGAACGGAGCGTTCACCAGCCTCGCAGACTTCGCGCGGCGGATCGATCCGAAGCTGGTCAACAAGCGTGCCTTTGAAAGTCTGGCCCGTGCCGGCGCCTTCGACGCGCTCAATCGCAATCGCAGGCAGTTGGTCGAATCGAGCGACATTCTTCTTGGCAGCGCGGCACGGACCCAGCTCGAGCGCGAGACGGGGCAGGCCACGCTTTTCGGCGATATCAGCGAAACGCAGCAGGAACTGAGACTCGCCGGTGTCGCGGACTGGCCGGCACACGAGCGTTTGAGCGAGGAATTCTCAGCGATGGGATTCTATCTCTCCGGCCATCCCCTCGATGGGTACGCCGCAGCTCTGAGGCGGCTTGGTGCGACCACCTATGCGAGCTTGCTGGAAGACCGCAGGCGTTCGTCGTTCAAGGCAGTGCTCGCCGGTACACTGATCCGAAAGCACGAGCGCCGCGGGCGAAGCGACCAGACATATGCCTTCGTCTCGTTCTCCGATCCCACCGGCATGTTCGAGGTCATGCTGTTTCCGGAGGTGCTGGCCGCGTCGCGGCCGCTTCTCGAAGCCGGAAAGTCGATCCTTGTCACGGCGAGTGCGGATTGGGATGGCGATGAACTCAAGTTGCGGGCGTCTTCGCTCCTCGATCTCGAGGCGGCTGCCATCAATGCCGGCGAAGGGCTGCGGGTTCATCTCGAGGACGGGACGTCTCTTGGCGCCATCGCGGCGCAATTGAAGCAGCCCGGAAAGGGCATCGTCACCTTTGTCGTACCGGGCGCGGTCGGCGAGGAAGTGGAGATCGCGCTGCCCAAGCGGCTTCAGGTCACCACGGCCCTGAAGAATGCGATCAAATCTTTGCCGGGCGTCGCCGCCGTCGAGTCGGTCTGATCGGGCGCCAACAAGTGGCGCGTGCTGATCGCTTTACAAAGTGGAGAGCGCCTTTTCGATGCGCGAAAGCCCTTCGGCAAGCAAGGTCGGATCCTGGGCGAAGCAGATGCGCACAAACGAGTCGTCGTGACCGTCGCCGGCCGGCCCGAACGCCGACCCCGGCGCAACGCCGACACGCGCCGTTCTGACCAGGCTTCGCGCGAACGCAAGAGAATCCTTGAGACCGTCCAAATGGAGAAAACCGTAGAACGCGCCCTCAGGCTTGATCCAGCGAATACGATTCTGTCCGTCGATGAATTTTTGCACGACGGTGCGACCCGTCAGGCACCGGTCGAGCATCTCCCCGCGAAATGCGTCGCCCTCAGGAGACAATGCGGCGAGCGCACCATACTGAACAAAGCTCGTGGGTCCCGTGTTGTTCGCAATGGTCATGACTCCGAGCTGTTCTTCCAGGCGCGCAGGGTGGACAAGCCAGCCGATCCGCCACCCGGTCATCGCCCAGGCTTTGGAGAAACTGTTGATCACGAAGACATTGTCGTCGGGATCGCAAATCTGAAGAAAGGACGGCGCGTGCTTCGATCCGTCGTAGATCAGCGTGCCATAGACTTCGTCGCTGATGATGGCGATGCCGCGTTTCCGCGCGAAGTCGAGCACAGCTTGCTGTTCGTCGCGCGTCATCACCCAGCCCGTGGGATTGCCCGGCGATGCAATGAAGATAGCTTTTGTGCGCGCGTCGCAGAGCGAAAACATCTTTTCGAGATCGAGCTGCCAGCCCGAAAGAGTGGCACCCCAATTGTCTTCAAGCCGCGCGAAGCGCACTTCGGCGCCCATCATCTGCGCCGCTTGAAAAATGCTGGGCCAGATCGGCGACACGACGACGACGTTGTCGCCGGGCTCGGCGAGGATTTGCAGCGCCGTGACGACAGCGAGCGTCGCGGCGCCGGGCATCGAAATGCGATCAAGCCCGACGTCGGCGCCCACGGTGCGCTTGTGAAAATCGCGAATGGCCTCGCGCAGCGGCAAGATGCCTCGCGACGCACTGTAGAAGGTCTTGCCCGCATCGAGCGCCTTTTTGGCTGCCTCGCGGATGAACGCGGGCGTGACGAGGTCGCTCTCGCCGAACCAAAGCGGGATAAGGTCTGGCTCGCCCAGCCCCATCATGGCGACGAGGCCAATTCCGTTGGGTTCCAGGCTTTCGATAACCGGCCGGATGGGATTCATAGCAAGACTGTACCGTGGCTCTGGGTTGGCCGGACGCGCGCGCGATGCATGGCGACTAAGCACCTTTTCGGCGCAGGATTGGAACCGGGTCTCTTGCACCGCGCAGGTCAAATACGTATAAGCCCGGCCATCTCGCACGCAAGGGTGGGTTCCGAAGGGTTTTCCTTCGTCCCCGTCCGGTGTCCCGAAAGGGATAACCCTCGCGTCTGGTCAACCGGAAAAGGAGACTGAACAATGGCTTTGCCAGAATTTTCCATGCGCCAGCTGTTGGAGGCAGGCGCGCATTTTGGGCACCGCACACAACGGTGGAATCCCAAGATGCAGCCCTACATCTACGGTTCGCGCAACGACATCCATATTCTGGATCTGACCCAGACCGTGCCGTTGCTGCACCAGGCACTCGTCGCATTGCGCGACGCCGCGGCGGGCGGTGGCCGCATCCTGTTCGTCGGGACAAAAAGGCAGGCTTCCGAACCGATCGCGGCGGCGGCAAAGCGGTGCGCACAGTATTACGTCAACCATCGCTGGCTGGGCGGCACGCTGACCAACTGGCAAACGATTTCAAATTCCATCAAGCGCATGCGCAGTATCGAGGAGACCTTGTCCTCGGCGCAGAGCTCGGGCCTGAAGAAGAAGGAACTTCTCGGCCTGCTCCGTGAGCGCGACAAGCTCGATCGCTCGCTTGGCGGCATCAAGGAAATGGGCGGACTGCCGAACATGTTGTTCGTCATCGACACCAACAAGGAAGCGATCGCAATCTCCGAAGCCAAGAAGCTCGGCATTCCGGTCACGGCGATCCTGGATTCGAATTGCGATCCTGACGGAATCGCGCACCCGATTCCGGGTAACGACGATGCGGCACGGGCGCTGGTTCTCTACTGCGACCTTGCGGCGCGCGCCATCATCGACGGGCTCAGTCAAGGTCAGGTAGACGCCGGAATTGATACGGGCGCTGCCGAAGTGCTGCCCGCATTGACCCCCGCCGCCGATGCCGCGTCGGCCGAAGTCAGCGCGTAAGAACGACAACGGAGCCTCAGATGGCCAATATCACCGCAGGAATGGTGAAGGATCTGCGCGACAAGACCGGCGCAGGTATGATGGATTGCAAAGCCGCGCTTGGCGAAACCAATGGCGACATGGAAGCGGCCGTCGACTGGCTGCGCAAGAAGGGAATCTCGAAGGCAGCCAAAAAAGCCGGACGAACCGCTGCGGAAGGGCTCGTGGGCGTGGCGATCGGCAACGACGCGGGCGCACTCGTCGAAGTGAATGCTGAAACGGATTTTGTCGCCCGCAACGAAGAGTTCAAAGGCTTCGTCAAGTCCGCCGCGCTCCTGGCGTTGGAGGAAAGCGGAGACGTCGAAAAACTGCTCAATCGCAAAATGGGTGCTGCAAGCGTTCAGGCAACACTGACGGAATTGGTCGCCAAGATCGGCGAAAATCTCAGTGTGCGCAGGGCAACCGCGCTGGCGGTGAGCCCAGGCGTGGTCGCCGCCTACGTCCACAACGCGACATCTCCGGAGTTGGGAAAGATCGGCGTGCTGGTTGCGCTCAAATCGACGGCCGACAAATCCAAGCTATCGGCGCTCGGCAAACAGCTCGCCATGCATGTCGCGGCGGCTGCGCCATTGGCCTTGACACCGGAGCACTTGGACAAAGCGGTGGTTGATCGCGAACGCGCGATCCAGACCGAAATCGCGAAACAGTCCGGCAAACCCGACAACGTCATCGAAAAGATGATGGAGGGCCGTATGCGGAAATTCTACGAAGAGACGGTGCTGCTCCATCAGACATTCGTCATCGATGGCGAAACGCGTGTCGAAAAAGTCATCGAGAAGGCAGCCAAGGAATTTGGCACGCCGGTTGAGATTGCTGGATTTGTCCGCTTTCAGGTCGGCGAGGGCATCGAAAAAACCGACAGCGATTTCGCTGACGAAGTCAAACAGATGGCTGGCCACTAAGGAGACGCAGATGGCCTCCGCGCCGAAATATCGCCGGGTATTGTTGAAGATCTCCGGCGAGGCGCTGATGGGCAGCCAGTCATACGGCATCGACGTCGAAACAGTCGACCGGATCGCGGCGGACGTGGAACCCGCCACTCGCGCCGGCACGCAGATTTGCATGGTGATTGGCGGCGGCAACATCTTTCGCGGGATCTCCGGCGCCGCGAAGGGGATCGACCGGGCCACAGCCGACTATATGGGCATGCTCGCTACGGTGATGAACGCGCTCGCAATGCAAGCGGCGCTGGAACGTGCCGGCGTCCCAAGCCGCGTTCAGTCGGCCATTCCGATGAGCACCGTGTGCGAGCCCTACATACGCCGACGCGCCATTCGTCACCTGGAGAAAGGTCGGGTCGTGATTTTCGCCGCCGGGACGGGCAATCCCTTCTTCACGACTGACACGGCTGCGGCCCTCAGGGCGGCCGAAATGAATTGCGACGCTATGCTCAAAGCCACTCAAGTTGACGGCGTCTACAGCGCAGATCCGAAAAAGGTCCCGAGCGCGGAGCGCTACGATTCTCTTAGTTATCATGAGGTCTTATCGCGTGATCTTCAGGTAATGGATGCCTCGGCAATTAGCCTTTCGCGTGAAAACAGGATCCCGATTATCGTATTTTCGATCCATGATCGTGGCTCTCTGGCCGCTGTTTTGAGAGGTCACGGCAAATCGACGATCATCGAGGACCGGGTCTGACTTTCGGTTAGACTTACAAGCAGTCTGCGGGCGAGACGATCATGGCTGAGACTTACAACAGGGACGAATTGATCCGCCGCATGAAGGGGGCGGTGGCGACCCTTCGGGGCGAATTCGCCGGCCTCAGGACGGGTCGAGCGAGCCCGGCGCTGCTCGATCCAGTGCACGTCGAAGCCTATGGCAATCAGGTTCCGATTAATCAGGTGGGAACGATTTCCACCCCAGAACCACGCCTTCTGACGGTGCAGGTTTGGGACAAAGGGCTCGCCAAAGCCGTCGACAAGGCCATTCGAGACGCGAATCTTGGCTTGAATCCCCAAATGGACGGCCAATTGCTCCGCATTCCCTTACCTGAACTTAACGAGGAGCGGCGCAAGGAACTTGCCAAGCTGGCCTCAAAATACGCTGAAGCGGCCCGAGTCGCGGTCCGCAATGTGCGGCGAGACGGCATGGATCTCCTGAAGCGGCTCGAAAAAGACCACAAAATTGGCCAAGACGAGCACCACAAACACGGTGACGAATTGCAGAAGATCACCGACGCGCACATAAAGGAAATCGACTCCGTGCTTCACGGCAAGGAGCAGGAAATCATGCAGGTCTGACGGGTCTGCTGCGAGGAAAGACATGGCGCTCGCGCCAAATGCACCAACAGTCCTTCCGAGGCACGTCGCCATCATCATGGACGGCAATGGTAGATGGGCGCGCAAGCGGCATCTGCCGCGCGAAGCCGGCCACGTCGCGGGTGTCGCCGCCGTTCGCGAAGTCGTCCGTGCTGCGAGCAACATCTGCCTCGGCAATCTCACGCTCTTTGCCTTCTCGTCGGAAAATTGGAAGCGGCCCAAAACGGAAGTCGGCGCGCTCATGGGTCTGTTCCGCGCTTATTTCCGAAGCGATCTCGATGAACTTGTGGAGCGTGGAGTTCGTGTTCGCATCATCGGCAGCCGCTCGCGCGTTTCTCCCGACATCCACTCGATGATCGAGGATGCAGAAAAACGCACCGTCCACAACAAGGGTCTCAACCTGACATTTGCGTTCGACTATGGCGGGCAGGAAGAGATTGCCAATGCCGCCCGGGAACTCGCGAGAGGGGCCAAGGAAGGTCGTCTTGATCCAGAAACGATCACGCCGGAGCTTTTCGCAGCGAGACTATTCACCAGCGCCCTTCCGGAGCCCGATCTCGTCATCCGGACAAGCGGCGAACATCGGTTGAGCAATTTCCTGCTGTGGCAGTCTGCCTACGCTGAGTTGGCCTTTGTTGAAACTCTCTGGCCGGATTTTACCAAGGAAAAATTCTTGGAGTGCCTGGAGGATTACGCGCAACGCGAGCGCCGGTTTGGCGCGGTGTCGGAAGCGGTCGCTTGAATAAGTCGGCAAACGCGGTTGCGCAACCGAGCCCCGCGCCAGGCTTGCGCAACGTCACATTCAGCAAGGACTGGATCACCCGGCCGTTGTTCGGAGCGGCGCTCGCTCTGATCACGGTTGCCGCAGTTTTGGGTGGCGCCGAATATTTGGCGATTCTCGCAGTGGTAGTCGGGATTTCCGCCGCCCGAGAATGGCACCGAATGGTCACCAGCCGCGTATACGGCAGGGACTTTGTGATCACCTCGGCCACAATCATCGTCACCGTGATCTCCGAGTTGATTTGGCCTCGCTCGGCAGTTTCATGGCTTGCAATCGCAGCCGGCATGACGCTATCGGCCGGAATGGCGCGGTCGCGGGGCGAGAGAGTGATCTGGCAGGGAGCAGGTGCTGCCTATCTCTGCATTCCCATTGTTGCGCTCTTGCTTTTGCGCGGGGCGCCGCATGGCGCCATGATCATCATTGCGCTCTTCATTGGAGTGTGGATGACAGACACGGGCGCCCTTATCGTGGGAAATCTCATCGGTGGCGCACGGCTTTGGCCGTCGCTTTCTCCGAACAAGACTTGGGCGGGAACGCTTGGCGGCGTGGCTGCCGCCGCCGCCGCCGAGGCCGGGTTCGTCACGCTGCTGGGCGGACACGCTCTTGACGGTGTGATACTCGGCAGCGGAATTGCGGTTATCGCGCACTGCGGCGACCTCTTTGAGTCATGGGTGAAGCGCGTGTTTCAACGCAAGGACAGCGGCAGCATGATTCCGGGTCATGGCGGTGTGCTGGACCGCATCGATTCGACGCTCGCCGCTGCGCCTTGTCTCGCAGTCCTGGTTCTCGTTGCCGGCATCAATCCCTTGTTCGGAACGCAGGCATGAACGCACTTGCGGCCACGCGTCATGATTTTGAGATCGCGGGGCTGGAGCCCGTGCTGGCGCGCAGCGTCTCGGTATTGGGCTCAACAGGTTCTATCGGCGTCAGCACGCTTGATGTGATTTCGCACGCGCGAAAGACGTACGGCGCGCATACGATGCCGGTGGAGGCCATCACCGCACATTCCAATGTAGCAATGCTGGCCAAACAGGCGCGTGAAATTCGGCCCAAGCTTGCCGTCGTCGGCGACGAAAAGCTTTACGGAGCGCTGAAGGCGGAACTTGCGGGGAGCGGAGTTGAAATTGCTGCAGGTAGAGCAGCCGTCATCGCCGCCGCCGCGCGGCCTTCCGATACGGTCATGGTGGCGATTATGGGAGCCGCGGCCCTCGAACCTGCGCTCGCCGCTGTCGCGCGAAGCGCAACAGTGGCTCTGGCTAACAAGGAATGCATCGTCGCGGCCGGCAACGTCTTTCACCGCGCTCTTTCCAACTCCTCGGCATCGGTCATTCCCGTCGATTCAGAGCACAACGCGGTCTTTCAAGTCTTGAACGGGGATGGCGCGCAGGAAGTTGAGAAAGTCACACTCACGGCTTCCGGCGGTCCGTTCCGGGACTGGTCGCTCGCGCAAATGGCTGCCTGCACGGTGGAGCAGGCGGTTGCCCATCCCAATTGGTCGATGGGAGCGAAGATTTCCGTCGATAGCGCGACGCTGATGAACAAGGGACTTGAACTGATCGAAGCGCACTTCTTATTTGCGTTGCCGGCGGCCAAATTGGACGTGGTCGTTCACCCGCAGTCGATTGTCCATTGTCTTGTATCCTATGCTGACGGATCGACTCTCGCCCATCTTTCGTCGCCCGACATGCGTACGCCCATCGCTTACGCTTTGGCATGGCCCCGGCGTATATCGTCTCCTTCGCGCAGGCTCGACCTCTCGCAAGTTGGCCAACTTACGTTTCGAGCACCCGATTATGACCGCTTTCGCTGTCTCGGTATTGCGCTTGACTGCCTACGAACGGGAGGAATTGCACCCACGATCCTTAACGCGGCCAACGAGGTTGCGGTCGAGGCGTTTCTCCATCGGCGGATTAGTTTTCTAGACATTCCTCGGATTGTCGAGTCCGCGCTCAACAGCAGTCCAAACGCCAACACGTCTGTGGATACGTTGGAGGGAGTATTGGCGGCCGACGCTCGTGCTCGCGAGATTGCCGGCGACATATGTCGTCGCGTCGTGAACTGAACGGCCGAAAAGGGAGAAAGCATGTTAGAGGCATTGCAAGGGTTTCTAAGCTGGTCGGTGTACGGCATTCCAGCCTTTCTCTTCCTCATAACCGTTGTCGTGTTCTTCCACGAGCTTGGTCATTTTTCTGTCGCCCGGCTTTTCGGCGTGCGTGTCGAAACCTTTTCGATCGGATTTGGACGAGCGCTTTATTCGTGGACCGATAGAAAAGGCACTCGCTGGAAGATTTCATGGGTCCCACTCGGCGGATTCGTGAAGTTTTTTGGCGATTCCGACGGCGCAAGCAAACCCGATCGCGAAGCTGTAGCCCGCATGAGCGTCGCCGACCGCGGCGTGGCATTTCCGCTCAAACCGCTGTGGCAGAGATCATTGATCGTCGCCGCCGGACCATTCGCGAACTTTGTCTTGGCATTTGTCATCCTGACTTTGTTTTTCATGATCGTGGGACGCGTTCTGACGCCCGCGAACGTGACGGAGGTCGTGCCGCACAGCGCCGCCGAAGCATCAGGAATTCGGGCGGGCGATGTGATCGTTTCTATCGATGGGGAATCGATCTCAAGTTACGAGGAAATCCAGCAAATTATCTCTGTGAGCGCGGGGATCCGCCTGCCGATTGTCGTGAACCGATCGGGGCACGAGTTGACCCTGTATGCGACTCCGCGTGAGACCGAGGTGACAGACGCCTTCAAGAACAAAATGAGGGTCGGTCAGCTTGGTATCCGAAACATTTCCTCGCGTGCGGTCGTCAAGTTGGGTCCCTTCACGGCCGCTCGTGCCGCGATCTCGGACATCGGCAACATCATTTCCATCACCTTCCGAGCTCGTCAGCAGTTGTTCAATGGCAATTCAAGTCAGATTTCCGGGCCCATCGGAATCGCCAAACTCTCTGGTCAGGTCGCGTCCGTCAGTTTCCTTGCGCTAATCCAACTGGCCGCTCTACTTTCGGTAAGTATTGGGCTGGTCAACCTTTTCCCGATCCCGCTGCTCGACGGGGGCCATCTTCTGTACTATGCATGCGAGGGTGTTTTGGGCCGCCCTCTCGGAGAGCGGGCCCAGGACCTCGGATTTAGGCTCGGGTTGGCGGTCGTGTTGGGTATTTTTATTCTCGCGACCTGGAATGACTTGGCACGGCTAAATCTTTTCTGAAACGTCGGCGAAACGCCGCTACTAGCGGCGATCGAGCCCAGCAACGAGTGCTTGAGACGACTGGATGAGCCGCATCACCCTGTTCGCCAAAGTAGCGCGCGCCTCCCTTGCGGCAGCAACTTGCTTGGCATTGGCAGATTCCACAACGGATGCCCAAACGCCGGGGCAGACTCCGTCAGCCGCAACCCCGGCCCCTCCCGCGCCGGAAGCGAGAGTTGTTCAGCACATCGTCGTGCTGGGAACACAACGCATCGAACCCGCGACCGTTCTATCGTACATCTCGGTTCACGAGGGCGAGCCTTATAGCGAGCAGGCGTCCGACCTGGCGCTCAAAACGCTCTACCAGACTGGGTTGTTCGCCGACGTTAAGGTCAAATTCGACGGCAAAACGCTGACGGTCAGCGTGGTAGAGAACCCGATTATCAATCAGATCGAATTCGAGGGTAACAGCAAGGTTTCTCAGAAGGACCTCGAGAAGGAAGTTCAGCTAAAGCCCAGGACGGTTTTCACGCGGTCCCGGGTTCAGGCCGACGTCCAGCGAATTGTCGAACTCTATCGACGTAATGGTAAGTTCGCAGCGTCAGTCGATCCTCAAATCATTCAACGTCCGCAGAACCGGGTCGATCTGATTTTTTCGATTTCCGAAGGTCCCACCACCGGGGTCGCCCGCATCAACTTCATCGGAAACAATGTCTTCGACGATGGAACGTTAAAGGCACAAGTCGCGACGGAAGAGAGCGACTGGTACAAATTCCTGTCGTCAAACGACAATTACGATCCCGATCGTCTAACGTTCGACCGAGAACAGCTTCGCCGCTTCTATGTGAGCCACGGTTACGCGGATTTCCGTGTCGTCTCTGCGGTAGCCGAGCTGACGTCGGACCGTCGACAATTCTACATTACCTTTACGCTCGACGAAGGCGACAAATACAATTTTGGCAAGGTCGAGATTGAGTCCGGCATAAAGGAACTAACGCCAGCCACTTTGCGTCCGCTGGTCAAAATCGAATCCGGCGACACATACAATGCCGATCTCGTGCAGAAGGCGATCGACGCGCTTACCAACGCGGCGGGAACCAAGGGATATGCCTTTGCCGAGGTCCATCCGCGTATTCGACGCGATCGAGACCATCACATAATCGACGTGGTCCTCAAGATCGATCAGGGCCCGCGCGTCTATATCGAAAAAATCAACATCGTCGGCAACACGCGCACGCTCGACAAGGTCATTCGTCGTGAGTTTCGTCTCGTCGAGGGCGATGCTTTCAACCGCGTGCTCGTGGATCGGTCCAGAACACGTATCCGTGCGCTCGGCTTCTTCAAAGATGTATCGGTCAAGCAATCCCCCGGCTCACAACCGGATCGCACAAATCTCACCGTGACGGTCACGGAACAGTCGACCGGCGAGTTGTCTCTGGGAGCCGGTTATTCCTCGACCAGTTCGTTCGTCGGTGAGTTCAGTTATACGGAGCGCAACCTGTTCGGTCGCGGCCAATATCTACGCGCAAGTATCCAGCTCTCGACCATCAGCAAGCAATTTCAGTTCAGCTTTACCGAGCCGTTCTTTCTCGATAGGCCGTTGAATGCCGGTTTCGATCTCTACAAAATTGTAACGGACTACCAGCAGGCAAACTACCGAGGAGACACGACAGCAGCCGGCTTGCGTTTCGGCTTTCCGACATCCGAATACGGAAATGTCGGTCTTCGCTATACCTACAAGATCGACAAGATCACACCCTTCGCGGGTGCTCCTCTTGAGGTGCAACAGGCGGCGGGAACGACAAAGACATCATTGATCGGCTATACATTTGTGTACGATACGCTTGACGATCCCATTAAGCCCACCAAGGGCTGGGCGCTCAGCTTCTCGCAGGAATTCGCGGGGCTCGGTGGATCGTTGAAGTACCTGCGGACCCAGGGTTCGGTGGGATATTATCATCCCATTCTCTGGGACGCGTCGGTCGGTTCGATCAATCTTCAGACGGGCTACATTACCGGCTACGACGGCCAATCAATTCCCATTCAAGAACGCTTCTTTAAGGGTGGTGATTCGTTCCGTGGATTCGCGCAGGCGGGTGTCGGCCCGCGAGACACGATCGTCAGGGGCGATCAGGGTGCGGTCGGCGGCAACTTCTTCGCCATCGGCAGCGCTCAAATGCGGCTACCCAGCTTTCTGCCGGACAGCTACGGCGTGAACCTGGCTTTGTTCAGCGACTTCGGGACAGTGGGGCACCTCGATTTCACGGTCCCGCCCTGTTCTCTGACGAGCTGCATAAAGGATAATCTGGCAATGCGTGCGTCAGCGGGACTTGCGGTCGCCTGGAAGTCGCCCTTTGGACCGATTACAATTGATTTGGGTGTTCCCTTCCTCAAGACATCTTACGACAGATCTCAAATCATCTATTTCAGTGCAGGGACAGGATTGTAACTTCTATGAAAAACGCATCGCGTCTGGTCAGCACCATGATTGTCGCGGCCATGCTCCTGGTCGCACCGCAGCTGGCATCCGCGGCGGCGCCGGCGCCGACCGGCACGCCAAATCCCAAGATACTTGTGATCGATCGCGCCGCGATCCTGCGTGGCTCCGTGGTCGGGCAGAATATCATGAAGCAAGTCCAAAGCCTGACCGCCGCCGCAGAGAAAATGCTCAAGGGTCAGGATGCGGCGCTTCGCCAAGAAGGAGCCGCACTGCAGCAGCAATTGGCCATCCTTTCGCCTTCCGTGAAGGCGGCCAAGATAAAGGCGTTCCAGGCCAAACAAGCCGCGCTTCAGCAAAATGTCCAAACCCAGCAGGGGCTGATTCAGGGCGGTGTCTTGAAAGCGCGCCAGCAAGTGGAACAAGCGCTCGGCCCGATTCTACAAGCGATCATGACCGAACGGGGAGCAAACCTTCTGCTCGACCGCAATGCCGTTGTTCTTGGAACCGTGGATGTCGATGTCACCGGCGTCGCCATCGCACGCCTCAATCAGAAACTTCCAGCCGTGAAGGTCGTTTTGACGCCGCTGCCGCCGGGAGCAGCTGCGCCGCAGTAGAGCAGAATGCCTGATGGCGGATCCACGCTTCTATGATAATCACGGGCCATTCTCTCTGGCTGAAATCTGCGCCGCGTCTGGCGCGGCGGTTCCTGATGGCATCGATGCCACGGCTCGGGTGCTGGATCTGGCGAGTCTCTCCGGAGCCGGCCCCGATCATCTGACCTTCTTTTCCGGCGTCGGCGAAACTATTCGCGCGCAACTGGCGCAAAGCGGCGCAGGCTTTTGCTTTGTTCCGGCCAAAAACGCAAAGCCTTTGCAGTACCGTGTTGGAATGAGCGCGATTGCAGTTCGCTCGGTTCAACATGCATTTGCTGCGGCTGCGCGCCTCTTCTATCCTGATTCCGGCTTGACATCGTGGTCGCAGCAAACGGCGGTCGATCCGTCCGCATCCATCGGCGCCAAGGTCGAACTCAGTCCGGGAGTCGTCATTGGTCCGGGTGCCGAAATCGGCGACAGGACTCGCATCGGTCCGAACACAGTCATCGGACGCGGGGTGGCGATCGGAAGGCAGTGTGAGATCGGCAGCAATTGCGGCATCACCAACGCCTACGTCGGCGACGAGGTCTTGATACTTTCAGGTGCGCAGATCGGCCAGCCCGGTTTCGGTTTCGCCTCCGGCGCCGAGGGTCACGTCAAGGTACCGCAAATAGGCCGGGTGATCATCCAGGATCGGGTCGAAATAGGCGCGTGCACCACAATCGACCGCGGAGCGCTTGGTGACACTATCGTCGGAGAGGGGACCAAGATCGATAATCTCGTGCAGATTGGGCACAACACAAGGATCGGTCGGCACGATATGATCGTCGCGCAGGTCGGAATTTCCGGTAGCTGTGACTTAGGAGATTTCGTCGTTTTGGGCGGTCAGGTTGGTCTTGCGGATCATGTCACTGTGGGCAGCGGTGCCAGGTTTGCCGCGCGAGCGGGTGTACCGCCGGGTCAGTACCCAGGCGGCCAGGACTATGGAGGCATGCCAGCCAAGCCGGCCCGCGAATGGATGCGCGAGGTTTTTACATTGGCGAATCTCGCGAAGAAGTCGAGACGGGGCAACAATGGGTGAGAGCGGGCAACTCGGGCTGGTTCTCGATATAGAGCAAATCAAGAGGCTGCTGCCTCATCGCGCTCCGTTTCTTTTTGTCGAGCGCCTCGAAGAAATCGTCCCGTTTGAAAGTGCGATCGGACACAAGGCCGTTAGCTTCAACGAGCCTCATTTCGCCGGCCACTTTCCCAACTATTCCGTGATGCCCGGGGTTCTGATCGTTGAAGCTATGGCGCAGACCGCCGGTGCGTTGATTGTTCATTCGATGGCGTTGCAGGAGACTCCCAGCGTATTCTTCATGGGCATAGACAAGGCACGATTTCGCCGCCCGGTCGTTCCCGGTGATATGCTTCGCTTTCCTGTCAAAGCGCTTCAGCACCGTGGGCCAGTATGGAAATTTGAAGGCAGGGCATTTGCGGGCGATGCGCTCTGCGCCGAAGCAGAATTCAGCGCGATGATCCGCGTTAACGACGCAACTTGACAATGGCGATCCATGCCTCCGCAATTGTCGAAGACGGCGCAACGCTGGGTCCGGGCGTGGACATCGGACCGTACTGCATTGTTGGGCGCAACTGCGTTCTTGGCGAAGGTGTTCGCCTGCTATCCCATGTTGTCGTCACCGGCCGCACGCAAGTCGGCGCACGGACCGTGATACATCCGCAAACCGTTCTGGGCGGAGAAGGTCAGATACGGAACAATGACTTCGACGAAGCACGCCTGATCATCGGTACGGACTGTATCATTCGCGAAAGCGTCACGATGAGCGGCGGAAGTCGCGGTGGTCGCGGCGTGACCAGTGTCGGCAACAATGGCTACTTCATGGCATACAGTCACATCGGTCACGATTGTGTCGTCGGGGATGATGCCAATTTTGCCAACAACGCAACTCTTGCGGGCCATGTCAAAATCGGCCAAGGCGTTATCCTCGGCGGTCTTTCCGCGGTCCAGCAATACGGCCGCGTTGGCCGTGGAGCTATGATTGGTGGCGTCACCGGCGTCAACACAGACGTCATTCCGTATGGCATGGCGACCGGTGACCATGCTGTTCTCGGCGGACTGAACATCATCGGCCTGAAACGTCGCGGGGTTAGCCGAGAGGCTATCCACGCGATCCGCGCTGCCTTTCGTGAAATCTTTCTCGAAACCAATGGTACGCTCTTGGATCGCGCGCGAAAGGCAAAAGATGCCTGGCCCGGAGTTGCGCAAGTCCAGGAGATTGTCGATTTCATCCTGGGCGACGCCAAGCGAGGACTTTGCGTCGCCGATCCCTCTCGCAAGCATACGGACGCTGTCTAGTGAACGGTTCGGCGATCGGAATCATCGCAGGTGGCGGAGATTTGCCTCGCGCCATCGCCGAGAGCGCGCGCGACTCAGGGCGCAAAGTGTTTGTTCTTGGACTGCGGGGTTCCGGCGAAAACTGGGTTTCAAACTTCCCACACGCGTGGATCTCGCTCGGCGAAACAAGCAAGGCGTTCCGGGCATTGCGGGCGGGTGATGTTGGAGAGGTGCTTCTGGCCGGAAGAGTTGAGCGGCCGAAGTTCTCGGAAATCAAGCTCGATGCGAAGTCGGTCATGCTCGCCCCGCGGGTCATGGCGGCAGCGCTCAAGGGTGACGACGCTCTCTTACGTTCCCTCGTCGATTTATTCGAAAGAGAGGGATTTCGCGTGATTGGAGCCGCCGAGGCTGCTCCGAAGTTAGTCGCTGACATAGGCGCATTGGCACGTTCGCGTCCGTCTCCCGATGACGAGCGCGACATAGCGCTGGCCTTCAAAGTCGTTCGCGCACTGGGAGAACTCGACGTCGGCCAGGCCTCGGTGGTTTGCGCCGGACTTACGCTCGCTGTCGAGGCTGCGGAAGGAACCGACGCAATGATTGCGCGCATTGCGGAGTTGCCGGAACATCTGCGCGGCACAACCACTCGTCGCCGTGGAGTGCTCGCCAAGGCGCCGAAGCCTATACAGGATCGCAAGACCGACCTTCCGGTAATCGGGCTGCAAACTGTACGCAACGCTGCGACAGTCGGACTTGCCGGCATTGCAGTAGAGGCCGGCGGCGCGCTGATTGTCGACAAGCGCGCCGTTGGCGAGGAAGCAGACAAGCTTGGCCTATTCGTCGTGGGCGTTCCGGCTTGAGCAATTTGCCGGCAAAAAACTTGTCACTGATGCTTGTGTGCGGCGAACCGTCGGGCGATCAGCTCGGCGGGCAATTGATGGCCGCGCTCAAAGCGATTGCAGGCGACCGCGTAGTCGTGACTGGTGTTGGCGGACAATCCATGGCCAGTCAGGGACTGAAGACACTATTTCCGCTCAGTGACACCGCGGTCATGGGCTTGAATGAGGTCGTGCCGAAGATTCCCGTCATTCTCAGGCGCGTTCGGGAGTTGACCGACATTGCCATTCGCACACGACCCGATGCCGTCGTCCTGATCGACAGCCCGGACTTTACGCATCGCATAGCCAGGCGTCTGAAACGCCTAGATCCGACGATGAGAACGATCGATTATGTAGCGCCGCAAGTGTGGGCGAGTCGTGCTTACCGTGCGCGCGCCATGGCTCGAAACTTCGATTTGCTGTTGGCGCTCCTGCCATTTGAGCGGCCGTTCTTCGAGAAATTCGGACTTCATACGGTCTTTGTCGGCCATCCCGTTATCGAGCGCGCCAAACTCATGGCCGGCGGCGCCGACCTTCGTGCGCGACTCGGCATTGGCCCCACCGATCCACTCCTCGTGGTTTTGCCTGGCAGCCGCTCGAGCGAAATCAGGTTTATTCTGCCAATATTTAGGGCTGCCGTTGCCAAGGTCGCTGAGCGTCTTCCCGATCTGGTCACGGTGATTCCAACTGTGCCACATGTCGCTTCGCGCGTGCGGGATGCCGTGCGTGACTGGCCGGTACCACTGCATCTCATCGAGGGCGAAGCCGACAAGTTCTCTGCGATGAGCGCCGCAAATGCTGCGTTGGCTGCGTCTGGAACCGTTACAACAGAGCTTGCTCTGGCCCGAACGCCGATGGTCGTGGCCTATCGCGTCGGCTGGTTGACATATTTGCTGGCGCGGCCCCTTTTCGTGTCCAGGTGGTTCACTTTGGTCAATCTGCTGCTCGAAAGAGAAGCGGTACCGGAATTTCTGCAGGGCGCAGCCTCCGCGCGGGCGCTGAGCGACGCCGTCGTGCATCTGATGACTGATGCTCGCGCGGCCGATATGCAACGCTCCGACCTCGACCTGGCGGCCAAACTTCTCGGTCAGGGTTCCGAAGCACCGTCATTGCGTGCGGCACGGGCAATCATCGAGTTCGTCAGCAAGTAGCTGACTAGCGCTTCGACAGCGGCGTGTAATCGCGCTGTTTTTTACCGGTGTAGATTTGTCGTGGCCGCCCGATCTTTTGATGCGGATCTTCTAACATTTCCTTCCACTGCGCGATCCAGCCTACGGTGCGCGCCAATGCAAAAAGGGCGGTGAACATGCTTGTCGGAAAGCCCAGCGCCCGCAGCGTGATGCCGGAATAGAAATCGATGTTGGGATAGAGCTTCCGCTGTACGAAATAGTCGTCTTCGAGCGCGATCTTTTCCAGGGCCACTGCAATTTTGAGCGTCGGGTCGTTGTGATGGCCGATCTCGTCGAGCACTTTGTGGCACTGAATCTGCATTGCCTTCGCGCGCGGATCATAGTTTTTGTAAACCCTGTGTCCGAAGCCGGAAAGGCGGAAGTTGTCGTTCGGATCCTTCGCCTTCTTCACATATTCAGGAATACGATCGACCGAACCGATTTCTTCAAGCATCTTGAGCGCGGCTTCATTCGCACCGCCATGCGCTGGACCCCAAAGGCAGGCGATCCCCGCGGCAATGCACGCAAACGGATTCGCGCCGGAAGAACCAGCGAGCCTCACGGTGGAGGTCGACGCGTTTTGCTCATGATCGGCATGCAGGATGAAGATGGTATCAAGTGCCTTCGCCAGCACAGGATTGACTTTGTATTCCTCAGCGGGGACAGAGAATGTCATCCGCAGGAAATTTTCCGTATAGCCCAAATTATTGAGTGGATATACGAACGGCTGGCCCATCGAATATTTGTACGCCATGGCCGCCATCGTGGGCATCTTGGCGATCAGACGGTGGCTGGCAATCTCGCGTTGACGGGGGTCATTGATGTCCGTGGAGTCATGATAGAAGGCCGATAATGCCCCGACGACACCGCACATCACCGCCATCGGGTGCGCATCCCTGCGAAACCCGCGAAAAAACTGAGCCAGTTGCTCGTGCACCATTGTGTGGAACGTGATGGCCCTGTCGAACTTGGCCATCTCATCCTTGTTTGGGAGATCACCATGGAGAAGGAGGTAGCAGACCTCTAGAAAGTTGGAATGTTCGGCGAGTTGGTCGATCGAGTACCCACGATAGAGCAAGATGCCCTTGTCGCCGTCTATGAACGTGATGTCGCTTTCACAACTGGCCGTCGACGTGAATCCTGGATCGTATGTAAAGATATCGGCTTCGCCGTAGAGCTTCCGAATGTCCACGACTTCGGGACCTTCGGAACCACTGAATGTGGGAAGCTCATACGATTTGTTCTTGTAAGTCAGTGTGGCCGAGCCTGCGGACTTGATTTTACTCTCTCTCATGGAATGGCTCCTTGGGGGCCACGCAGAACCTGGCGGCCAGTATTTTGCGTTGCGGAAACTATAAGCAATCTGGGCTGGGGACGTCACCACCCACATGTAGAGACCGTCCGTACGCCACTCTATTCAAACAGAGTAAGCCCCCAATCGCACGAGGGACTCTTCGCGACCGAGCAAAGCCATCATCTCGAAGAGCGGCGGAGATGTCGTTTTGCCGGTCAGCGCAGCGCGAAGAGGTTGTGCAATCTGACCAAGCTTTAATCCCTCGGTCGTAGCAAAGTTTCTGACGGCTTCCTCCAGAGCCGCTCCAGTCCACTCCGTCTTGCTCAACACAGGAACAAGTTTGGCGATAATGGCCCTGGCTTCGGGCTGCAAGAGCTTCTGAGCGGATTGGTCGAGCGTCTGGGGGCCGTTTGAGTACAAGAAATCCGCCGCCTGAGCCAATTCGACGAGCGTTTTAGCCCGCTCTTTGAGGGAAGGCATGGCCTCGAGCAGTCTGTGTCGCCCGACCATGTTAACCACGCGCGGCGGCGTTTCACGCGCGAGAACGGAAAGTACCTCGGCGGTGAGCGCGTCATCCTTGGTCTGACGGATATAGTGTCCATTGAGGTTGTCGAGTTTTTTGAAGTCCATCCTTGCCGGGCTCTTGCCGATATTCTCCAGATTGAACCATTCAATGGCTTGTTCCGTTGAAATGATTTCGTCATCGCCATGGCTCCAACCCAACCTCAGCAGGTAGTTGCGCATGGTCTCCGGCAGATAACCCATGTCTCGATAGGCTTCGACGGCCATCGCGCCATGGCGTTTTGAAAGTTTCGTTCCGTCCGGCCCATGAATGAGAGGGACGTGGGCATAGACAGGCTCGGGCCACCCCAATTGTTCGATGATCTGCAGCTGTCTCGCTGCATTGTTGAGGTGGTCCGCTCCTCTAATCACATGTGTGACACCCACATCGCGGTCATCGACCACGACGGCAAGCATATAGGTGGGGGTTCCGTCGCTGCGCAGCAGCACCATGTCGTCGAGTTGGTCATTGGCGAATGTGACGTCGCCCAGAACCGCATCCTTGACGACCGTCTCACCAGTCTGGCGGGACTTAAGCCTTACGACGTACGGCGTTCCAGGTGTCGCTTCGGACGGTGCGCGGTTTCGCCAGCGCCCATCATACCTCTGCGGCAGTTTTTGTTCCTTCTGTCGTGCCCGCATTACTTCGAGTTCTTGCGGTGTCGCATAGCAACGATAGGCCTTCCCGTCGGCCAACAAGAGCTCTGCGACCTCGCGGTGGCGATCCGCTCTCGCAAATTGGTAGACAGTTTGCCCATCCCATTCGAGGCCCATCCAAGCCAATCCATTCAAAATTGCTTCTACGGCTTCAGGCGTTGAGCGCTCACGGTCGGTGTCCTCAATGCGAAGCAGAAAAGTGCCGCCCGTGTGCTTGGCAAATAGCCAATTGAACAACGCAGTCCGCGCTCCACCGATATGCAAATATCCAGTGGGTGACGGAGCAAACCGGACGACGGGCTTCTTGTTGTCTGTCATGGTACCATTTGCACAGGTGGGCCGGCGTTTGCGGCTGCGTCAGCTTCTAGCAAACGGTTTCCCATGGGGGTAGGCCCGAACCTACTGTCTCGCCGGCTGGCAATCAGAACTGAAATCAAGACGGCCTGGAATCGCCCTTGGCCCATCTCTTGGTCGGAAGTTGGCGCTGAGCTTCGCGAGGAACGGGATCGCTGGCCGCTTTGGTTGCCGGTGGCGTTGGGGTTCGGGATTGCTGTCTACTTTGCATTGCCGACCGAGCCCTCCGATATCTGGGCGTCGGCCGCAGCACTGACGGCGTTGGCCAGCATATTCGTCATCCGTCTGACTGGACGGAATCCTGTCCGTATGGGGTTGTCCGTTCTGGCTGCCGCTTTATTCGGCTTTGCGATCGCGAAAGTACGAACGGAGTTGGTCGCCGCGCCCATTCTTAGCCATCGCATCGGACCACTCGGAATTGAGGGGCAAATTGAACAGGCCGAACTTCACGGCACAGGCTATCGAATAGTTCTCGGACACTTGCATATTCGCAGATTGTCGGAACTGGACACTCCAGCACGCGTACGAATATCGTTGAAAGCGGGAGCAGAATTACCACCGCCAGGGAGTTGGTGGCATGTGACGGCTGTATTAATGCCGCCTCCCGCTCCTGCGGCTCCAGGGGCTTATGACTTCGGTCGTGCGGCATATTTCATGCGCCTAGGAGCCGTTGGCTATGCCTATGGCCGTCTGACCAGAATTGACACGAGAGATCGTGCGTCGCCTTGGGACCAGGCGGCATTGGTTGTTGAGCGACTTCGCGCTCAGATAACTGCGCGCATCCATTCCGTTTTGCCAGGTAGTACTGGTGGAATTGCGTCGGCCCTCATCACCGGCAATCGAAGCGCAATCTCAAGTGATGACGAACAGGCACTTCGCGATGCTGGCCTCGCACACGTCTTGGCCATCGCGGGGTTGCACATGGCGCTCGTCGGACTGGGACTTTTTTGGGTCGTACGCGCCGGTCTTGCGACAATTCCGGCGATCGCATTGCGCTGGCCGATAAAAAAATTGTCGGCCGTGGCGGCCCTGTGTAGTGCCACCTTCTACCTCATGATCAGCGGTGCCACCTCCGCGTCGACTCGCGCTTTTGTAATGCTCGCTATGATGCTGTTGTCGATATTGTTTGACCGGCCGGCGCTGTCGATGCGGTCGTTGGCTCTAGCTGCAGCCGTCATTCTCGTCCTTGGTCCAGAAAGTGTCCTCGAACCAGGATTTCAGATGTCATTTGCAGCCGTCATGAGTTTGATCGCCATCGCGGAGTGGGAGGCGCGCCGCGAAAAACGCGACCTGGATGCAGGGCCATCAACTCTACGCCATCTGCGGCGGTATCTTCGTGGTATCGCCGTGACCAGCTTCGTCGGCAGTGTGGCGACGATTCCGTTCGCAATTTTCCATTTCAATCGTGCGACGCACTACGCGGTTCTTGGCAACTTGCTGGCTATGCCGGTGATGGGTTTTGTCGTCATGCCGTTCGCCGCGTTATCGGTGTTGCTGATGCCCGTCGGCTTGGATGCGGGACCCCTTCACGTCACGGCATGGGGAATCAATTTCATGCTTTGGGTGGGGCGCTGGGTTTCTGGGTTGCCGGGCGCGGTTTCGGTGATGCCTGCATGGCCGACCGGCGCGCTTGCGTTGGTATCACTTGGCGGACTTTGGATGGGACTGTGGCGCCGGCGGTGGCGTTGGTTCGGACTGGTTCCGCTTCTGATTGGTCTCGCGGTGGCGTATTGGACCCCTCAACCCGATATTCTGGTTGGACGTGATGGCGCCACAGTGGCTCTTCGTGTGCCGGACGGATCATTGAAACTGCTGACGCAAGCAAGGGACACTTACTCCGCCGACGAATGGCTCAGGCGAGACGGCGACACACGGATTTCTGAAGATGCAGTGGCTCATCCGTCGGACGGCGTTATATGCGATGCGTTGGGCTGTGTGGCGAAGGCGCATGGGGGCATGAGGGTTGCGGAAGTTTTTCGACCCGAGGCATTGGCAGAGGACTGCGCCGACGCGGACGTTGTGATCAGCAAGGCGCCCGTCCGAAGTACATGCGCTGGCCCAACCCTTGTCATTGACCCGGCCGCCTCAGTCCGAAGCAGCGGGTTCGCGATTTGGCTCGGACCGTCAATTCGCTGGCAATCAGTTGAGGAATTTCGGGGCCACCGCCCATGGAGCGCACAAGATTGGCCGCGAAAAGCTCAATATCGGCGGATAAGACCTACCAGCTTGCCCTGAATGCGAACGCGATCCGCGCCGTAAAGACGCGTTTCGTAAGCCGGGTTTGCAGCTTCCAAGGCGATCGAATCGCCTCTGCGGCGCAGTCGCTTCAGCGTTGCTTCCTGATTATCGACAAGGGCCACAACGATCTCGCCGGTATTTGCTGTGTCGGATTCCTGGATAATGACCGTATCGCCATCGAGGATGCCCGCGTTGATCATCGAGTCTCCGGTCACTTCCAGCGCATAGTGGTCGCCGCGCCCGATCATGCCACCGGGAACAGGTACATCTGCGACCTTGTTCTGGAGGGCTTCGATCGGCGTGCCAGCCGCGATGCGGCCGACAAGGGGCACATTGACGGCAGCTTCACCGTCGCCACTCGCCCGGCGCGGACTGCCGGCGGCGCGCGCGTCGGACGAGATGCGGCTTTCCCCGCGACCGTGACGCACTGGCGGCCGCTGAGCCTGGCTGCGAGTAGTCGCGGGCCTCAATGTGTCCGCCACGTTGTCAGGTAACTTTACGATTTCCAGCGCCCGCGCCCGCTTTTCCATGCGCCGTAAAAAACCGCGCTCCTCCAGGGCCGTGATCAATCGGTGAATGCCGGACTTTGATTTGAGATCAAGTGCGTCCTTCATCTCGTCGAAGGACGGCGGGATGCCGGATTCTCGCACCCTTTCGTGGATGAACATCAGAAGTTCGTATTGCTTGCGGGTCAGCATAGCGTCCATGTCCTTCATTGCGTGCGCCCAAATCAGGGCGAACAAAGGCGAAACATGGAGAATCGTTCTACTTTAGTTCTAGGGGTGCGTCAACGCGGAAAAGCAGCCGAATCAACCGCTTTTGGGACGGACCGCGGCCGAGAGCGATAGAAAGCAGGCGACGCGGCTCAGTCGAGGCTTACGACGGAGACTGTATCTCCGACTTGGGCCAAGGGGGCATGAGGAGGACGAACGATCAGGACATCCGCGGCCGCAAGGGCGCTCAGCATCGAAGAATCCTGAATTGGTAACGGCTCGACCCAGCGTTCACCTTCGCGAACGTGCAACCTTGCGCGCAAGTAGTCCTGACGGCCGTCGTTTGGTTTGAGTGCGCTAACAAGTCTGGCAGATACTGCGTTTGATGTCTGTGCAGTTCCCAGCATCGCGGAGACCGCCGGCCGCACGAAGAGAAGTGCGCACACAAGAGTCGAAACCGGGTTGCCGGGCAGGCCGAGCAAAGGCGTCTTCCCCAGGCGGCCGAATATCAGCGGCTTACCTGGCCGCATCGCAATTTTCCAAAAGTCTAGCTCGAAGCCCTTTGGTCCCAGCGCCTTTTGAACCAAATCGTGTTCGCCCACCGAGGCACCACCGATGGTGATGACGAGATCAGCCGACCTGGAGTGATCCGCGATACTAGCGACGGCCTCCTGCGTATCGGGAAAGATACCAAGATCGGTCGCGACGCCTCCCCAGTCCGCGATCATAGCCGCGAGGCCAAAGCCCGATGATGCGACGATGCCACCTGGTTTTCGTGGAGCTCCAGGTAGAGAGAGTTCGTCGCCTGTGGCCGCTAGGGCAATGTTCGGACGTCGGCGCACGGCTACGTACGCAACATCGCCAGCCGCGATCAGCGCAACATCGCGCGCCGTGAGACGACGACCGCTGCGCGCAATCACATCATGGGACTTGAAGTCGAGTCCGGCGGCGCGTATGTGGCGACCGACGACTGCAGCAATATTCACCGTGACCTGATCGTCCGTAGCAGTCGTATCTTCTTGAATCACGATTGCGTCGGCGCCTTCGGGTAGGACCGCACCGGTAAATATTCGAATTGCTTGTCCCCGGCCCAACGAGCCGAGAAAGGGATGCCCGGCAGGCGCCGTGCCGATGACGTGCAGCGTTGTGCCGGGCTTGGCCGCGTCGGCGGCACGTACCGCATAGCCGTCCATAGAAGAGACAGGCGAGGGAGGTTGAGCCTGTCTCGCCAGAATGTCGCTGGAGATTACTCGCCCCGCCGCTTCGCTGATCGGTATTGTTTCCGAGTCGAGCACGTCGAACGCGGACACAATTCGATGCTCCGCCTCCTCAACGGAAATCATCGAAACATATCTTCCACGGGCGAGTGTGCCGCATGCGCCAGTTTTTCGGCAACTTCGGCTGGCATCGATCGGGTTTTACCCGTGAGGAACGCATAAATCTGAGCGACTGGTACCTCTGCCTCCATTGCCCACTGCGTTGCCCGCAGGCGGCGCGACGTCATGAATCGCCTAAACGCCTCGCGCTGTCCATTGGCATCGCGGCGTCCGCCGGGGCCCATCTTTGCAACGGGAAATGAGGTTTCGTCCATCAGAATCGCGGGCTTTGCAGAAGACTTTGCGCCGAGGTTATTTGCGACAGCTTTTGGTGTCTGTGTGACCCCGTGCTGATATGCACCGCTCTTGCCGCCCGACTTCGAGAGAAGTCGAATGTTTTCAATGACCGACCCTTTGTCCATAGACTTGGTCATGTCGTAGATCGTCAGCGCTGCAATACCCGCCGCCGTCAATGCTTCCATCTCAACGCCGGTCTGTCCCGCCGTTTTGACGGTTGCCACAATTCGAATTGCGTGACGTGGTTCATCCGGCACGATCTCGACACTTGCCTGAGTAAGCGCAATGGGGTGACAAAGGGGGATTAGTTCGCTGGTTTTTTTAGCGGCCATAATGCCCGCGACCCGCGCGACCGCCTGGATATCGCCCTTCTTCGCAGTGCCCGCGATAAGGGAGTCAAATGCTTCGACCGAAAGTGAAATTGTCGCCTCGGCAACCGCGATCCGTTCTGTCACGGATTTCTCCGTTACGTCGACCATTCTGGCAGCGCCGTGATCATCGAGATGGGTTAGCCTGCTCATGGGCGAACAATAGCGCCAATCAGTCGCGCTGTCGCTGCTGCCACATCCGCTTCGCGCATCAGGCTTTCGCCTATGAGAAATGTGGTGACGCCGACCTCGGCCAATTGTTCGAGGTCCGCAGCGGTACTAAGCCCGCTTTCCGCGACCGCCAGAGTCTCCGCCGGGATCATAGGGGCCAAGCGGAGTGTGACGCCCAAATCGGTCGCGAATGTCTTCAGGTCGCGATTGTTGATTCCAATAAGCTCCGCATTCAACTTGATCGCACGTTCGAGCTCCCGCTCGTTGTGTATTTCGACAAGCACATCCATATTCCATTGACCGGCGACCGCGACGAGCTCGGACGCCAGGATATCGTCGACCATCGCCAAGATAATCAACGCGCAATCGGCACCCCAAACGCGCGCTTCAACGACCTGGTACGTATCCAGAATGAAATCCTTCCGCAGAACCGGGAGAGTCGCGGCTCGCCGCGCTCGCTTCAAATATTCAGGAGCGCCCTGGAATGATGGCGTGTCGGTCAAGACCGACAAGCAAGTTGCTCCGCCCGCCTCGTAACTCTTTGCCAGTTCTTCCGGATCGAAGTTGGCGCGAATGAGACCTTTGGAAGGGCTCGCCTTCTTGATTTCGGCAATCAGACCAAACTGCTTTTTGCTGCGCGCTCCCATTAAGGCTGAGAGAAATCCGCGCGGCGCATCAACATTGCGGGCTTCTGCTTCGAGTTGGGCGAGCGGCATTAGCACCTTGGCTCTCGCCACTTCCTCGCGCTTGTATGCGGCGATGTCGCTCAGGATCGTCATGTCGAAGCGTTCGAGACTGCGACCAGCTTGTCGAGTTTTGCTCGGGCTGAACCATTGTCGATCGCCGAAGCAGCTTGGGCGACACCTTCTTTCAAGTCCCCTGCCTTTCCTGCGATCACCAATGCGGCGGCGGAGTTTATCAGGACGATGTCGCGGTACGCACCAGTTTCGCCGTCGAGCAACCGTTTCAGGGCCATTGCGTTCTCGGTCGCCGTTCCTCCCGCAAGCGCCGACAATGGGGACCAGCTAAGGCCCGCATCCTCGGGGCCGATTTCCCGCACCGCGATCTTGCCGTCACTCAACATGGCAACACGAGTTGGGCCGGAGATGGCAATTTCGTCCAAGCCGTCGCCATGCACGACCCATACGCGATCAGAGCCTAGTCGCGCGAGTGTCTCGGCCAGAAGCTCGACCCATTCGCGGTCATAGACGCCAACCAATTGACGCCGAACACGCGCAGGGTTCGATAGTGGTCCTAGAAGATTGAATATTGTTCGAAAGCCTAGCGTTTGCCGCACGCGCGCGGCGTATTTCATAGCGGGGTGATATGTTTGCGCGAACAAAAAGCACAGTCCGGCCTCGCGCAGGCAACGCGCGGCGTCGGCCGGACCCAGTTCAATCTTGACACCAAGAGCTTCGAGACAATCGGCGGTACCGCTCTTCGAAGACATGTTGCGATTGCCATGCTTGGCTACCGGGACGCCGCAGGACGAAACGACAAATGCACAGGCTGTCGAAATGTTGAGCGTACCGGCCCCGTCTCCGCCCGTTCCGCATAAATCGATTGCGTAGGGGTTGGCTTCGATCGCGGTCATGGCGCTGCGCATCGCGCGCACCGCGCCCACAATCTCGTCGATCGAGGGCTTCCGCACTGCGAGCGCGGTAACGAAGGCAGCAATGCGAACATCGCTTACCGTGCCTGTCATAATGAGGCCAAAAGCACGCGACGATTCGTCAATCGCGAGTCGGTCGCCCGCCGCGACCCTTTTCAAAAGCGTATCGAATTCAGCGTCGCTCATGCGGTGGCAGTCGCGCGCGCAAGTTGGAGGAAATTTTGCAGAAGCGCGTGCCCATTCTCGCTGGCGATACTCTCAGGATGAAACTGAACGCCGTGCACGGGATGTGTCTTGTGCATGACGCCCTGAATGACACCATCGCCGCTGGTTGCAGTAACTTCCAATGAGGCCGGCATACTTTCCGGCACGATAGTCAAAGAGTGATAACGGGTAGCTTGAAAGTCGTTGTTGAGACCGCGGAACACGCCTTTGCCTGTATGGCGGATACGCGAAAGCTTGCCGTGCATGGGTTCGGGCGCGCGGGCAATTCGGGCGCCATAGGCCTGCCCAATCGATTGATGGCCGAGACAAACGCCCAAAATTGGGTAACGGCCATCGGCCAGCCTGACAAGATCAAGACAGATGCCCGCCTCGTTGGGCGTGCAGGGGCCTGGCGACAGCACGATCGCTTCGGGGTTCATGGCAAGCGCTTCGGGGGCTGTGACCTCGTCGTTTCGCCGGACCACGACTTCCGCACCCAACTGTCCGAGATAGTGGAAGAGGTTGTAGGTAAAGCTGTCGTAGTTATCGATCAGAAGGAGCAAGTGACACCTAAGGGTTGTCCGGCCCAATTGGACCCTGGCCAAGTCAAGTCGTTGTTTCGTTCCCTCTTCTACGATGACGTGCCAGGGCGTTGAAAGGTCTCACTGCAGCAGCAGGCACGCGTTTTGGCAGAAAGCCCCTGCGTAAATCGCGACCCCGGGACCCCGCCGTCGCAGTTCCGCTTATCAGACGCCACGAGCGCGGTTGACGACCTCCGAGACGAGCCTAATTTGGGCTCAATCATTCCATTTCGGAGCACCGATGACCAAAGCAAACGGCCGCAAGGCGATTTTCATTACGGGTGCGGCATCGGGAATGGGGCGCGAAACGGCGCGGCTCTTTTGCCAGAGGGGGTGGTTCCTTGGCTGCTATGATGTGAACGTCGAAGGACTTCGATCGCTTGAACTCGAGCTCGGCGCCGACAATTGCGTGGTCCGCAAACTCGATGTTTGCGATCGCGCTGACTACCGCGCCGCTCTCTCGGAATTCGCAAGCCATACCGGCGGCACGCTGGACATTCTCTTCAACAATGCCGGCATCGGCCGCGGGGGACCGTTCGAGAGCCAGTCCTTCGACGATGTCATGGCGGTCGTCAACACCAATTTTGTCGGCGTTCTGATCGGTATTCACGAAGCAATCCGGTATCTGAAAGCGACTCCGAACTCGTTGTGTTTCACAACGTCCTCATCGTCGGCGACTTATGGAATGCCGGGCATAGCGGTCTATTCGGCCACCAAACATGCGGTGAAAGGTTTGACCGAAGCGCTTGCAGTCGAGTTCAAGGCGATCGGCGTTCGCGCCGCCGACGTGCTACCCGGATTGATCGATACGCCCATATTGCCGCCGGGCGTTGCTGCGAACGCGCCCAAGGAGGGAATGTTCAGGGCGATTCCACCGATCGAGGTGGCCAAAGTCGTGTGGGACGCTTACCACACGGACAAGCTCCATTGGTATGTTCCGCCGGAAATTTACGAGTTGGACAAGGCCGCCACTCTTGCGCCCGAGCAGACACGCGATGGTATGGCGAACGGCACTTTGTTCGCCCAACTGACGGCGGCCACTTCACCATGAACGACGACTTAGTCGGCGAAGTTTCGCCTGCACAACGCTTCGACGAGGAGAGGCTCAGATCGTATCTCGAGTTGAAGATTGAAGGTTTTGGTCGCGACCTGACCGTGCAGCAAATCAAAGGTGGCGCCTCCAATCCGACGTTCAAGCTTACGACGCAGGGAGCGGAGGGGCCTCAGCGTTATGTGTTGCGCAAGAAGCCGCCGGGCCAGCTACTTGCCAGCGCCCACCAAGTCGACCGGGAACACCGTGTCATGAAGGCCCTCGAGTCGACCGGTGT
>Ga0070691_10000024_pt1 | contig 41375 bp, 33 predicted proteins | sample KBSK1101metaG_FD_64673 | JGI IMG/M metagenome (GOLD analysis project Ga0070691, IMG submission 64673) | Corn, switchgrass and miscanthus rhizosphere microbial communities from Kellogg Biological Station, Michigan, USA - KBS K1-10-1 metaG | ecosystem: Host-associated > Plants > Roots >... | reverse complement strand
TGCACGGGCGCCGCGTCGTCGTCACCCGCGCCCGCGCCCAGGCCAGCGGCCTCGCCGCGACCCTGCGCGACCTCGGCGCCGAGGTGGTCGAGCTGCCGGCGATCCGGATCGAGCCGCGGCTCGAGAGCGAGGAGGTGCGCGCGGCCGCGGCCGCGATCGGCGTCTACGAGCTCGTCTGCCTGACCAGCCCCAACGGCGTCCGCCTGCTCTTCGAGGCGATGGCGGCGGCCGACCTCGACTCGCGGGCGCTGGCCGGGGTCACCGTGGCGGCGATCGGCCCCGGCACCGCCCGCGCCCTGGCCAAGCGCGGGGTCGTCGCCGACGTCGTCCCCGAGCGCTTCGTCGCCGAGGGCCTGATCGAAGCGCTGGCCGACGTCGAGGTGGACGGCGCCCGCGTCCTCCTCGCCCGCGCCGCCGACGCCCGCGACGTGCTCCCCGAATACTTCGAGCGCCGCGGGGCCGCCCTCGACGTCGTCGCCCTGTATGAGACCGTCCGCGAGCAACCCGACGAGGAGGCGATCGCGGCGGCCCAGGAGGCCGACTACGTCACCTTCACCTCTTCCTCGACCGTGACCAATCTGACTGCGGCGCTCGGCGAGCGCTTCCCGGCCGGGGCCCGCGTCGTCTCGATCGGCCCCGTCACCAGCGAGACCGCCCGCCAGGCGGGACTCACGGTAGACGTCGAAGCCGAGCGCCACGACGTCGACGGCCTCCTCGCCGCCCTGCTGGAGGACGCCGCACGATGACCCCGCGGGTGTGGTCGAGCTTTGTCTCGCTATGCGCCACGAACCTCGACCACCCTCAGCGGCGATGAGCTTCGGGGCGCCGCACCGGCACTTCGCGCGGACCGACTCGACCAACACGCGCGCCCGCGAGCTGGCGGCGGCGGGGGCGCCGCACGGGACCGTCGTCAGCGCCGGTGAGCAGAGCGACGGCCGCGGGCGCCAGGGGCGGACCTGGATCGCCCCCCCGGGCAGGGCGCTGCTCTACTCGGCGATCGTGCGGCCGCTCGGCGAGCGCCACCTGATGCTGCCGCTCGCCGTGCCGCTGGCCGTCTGCGAGGCAGCCGAGGAGCTGCAGCCGGGGATCGAGTGCCGGGTCAAGTGGCCCAACGACGTCCAGGTCGAGGGCCGCAAGCTGGCCGGGGTGCTGATCGAGGCCCGCCCCCAGGACGGCTGGGCGGTGGTCGGCATCGGCCTCAACCTGGCGATCTCCCCCGCCGAGTTCCCCCCCGAGCTGCGCGAGACCGCGACCTCTCTGGACGGCGTCGCCGCCGCTCGGGCGACCGCGGTCCTCAACCGGCGGCTGGCCGAGTGGATCGAGGCCGATGCGGAGACGGTGCTCCGAGGCTGGCGCGAGCGCGACGCGCTGAAGGGGCGCGAGGTCGCCTGGGACGGCGGCTCAGGCGTCGCCGACGGCGTCGACGACCGGGGCTACCTGCTCGTCGTCACCCCTGGCGGGGACCGCGTCGCCGTCGGTGCCGGCGAGGTCCACCTCACCCGGCACTGACTCCGTCCCGGCTTTTTTGCGCCGTTTGCGCGGCCTCGACTTACGCGGTTTCGACTCGCCCTCGGTACCCTGCCCGCCGTTGGCCTCAGGGGCGCCGCCGTTCTCGCCCTGGCCGCCGTTGCGCTTGCCGCGCTTGCGCCGGCGCTTGCCGCCTTTGGGGAAGTTGCGCAGCAGCTCGCGGGCGACGGCGGAGGGTTTCCGCGCCATCCGCATGCGGGCGCCGCGCAGGACCTCCTCGCCCTCGGGCGTGTGCGAGACGGCGGCCGCCAGCAGCGAGACCGCCAGGCGGCGGTCCTGTTTGCGACCGGCGTGGACGAGCCGGCGCGCGTTGCGTCCGTGCGCCCGCCCGGAGGAGTTGACGAGCAGGCCGAGCAGCCGCTTCGTCTCCGGCCAGCGCTGCACCGCGTACTCCTCATGCAGCTCGCGGGTGTAGGAGGCGAGGCGCCAGACCCAGGCCTGGGCCTGGTCGCGGCGGCCGATCCGCTTGTCGACCAGCGCCTGCAGCAGCGTCTTCGTCCCGGCCCGTTTGTCCTCGCGGCTCCAGGTGCCGACGATGTCGATCGCGTCGTCGAAGGCCTCGGGGTCGCCGAGGTCGGCGATCTCGCCCAGCGCTTTCAGCCGCAGCTGCGAGTTGCGGTTGCGCTGCACGCAGGTCAGCAGGAAGCGCCGGCGCAGCTCCTTGCTCTTGTCGTTCTGCAGCATCGCCCGCGCCCGCCGCCAGCCCTGGGTGTTGACCCGGGCCCCGGCCAGCGCCGCCCAGGCGTGCTGCTCGGGGTAGTCGAGGTTCTCCACCGCGATCCGCCAGATCTCCCGTTCCAGCACCTCCATCCGCTTCTCCTCGACGTCGGAGACGGGGACGATCCGGCGCTCGACCCGGACCTTGCGCCCGCGCCCGCGCCGCACCGGCCCGACCACGATCGCGCCGCCGCGGTAGACGTCGCGGTCGAGCAGGCTGTGCAGGGTGACGATCGTCTCGTCGTGGGTGGTCGCGGGGTGGACGAAGTCGATGACGAGGCCGGCCTCCTTGCCCGGCGCCCGCCGGGTGACGCGGCCGACCCGCTGCTGGTAGATCCGCCGCGAGGCGGTGGGCGCCAGGTGCATGCAGATCGTCGCCCGCGGCGAGTTCCAGCCCTCGGCCAGCAGCATCGCGTTGCAGAGCACGTCGACGTCGCCGCGCTCGAAGCCGGCGAGGATCTCCGCCAGCTCGCGCTTCGGCGTCTCGCCGGAGACCGCCTGGGCGTTGATCCCGGCGTTGCGGAAGGCTTTGGCGACGTTCTTCGCGTGCTGGACGCCGGCCGTGTAGAGGACGCCCGGGACTTTGCGGAAGCGGGTCTTGTAGAGGTCGGCGATGGCGACGTTGAAGGGCTCCTGGTCGAGCAGCGCCGCCAGCTCCTCCTGGTCGAAGTCCTGGTCGACCTCGCCTTTGCGCAGCGGCACCTTGGCGATCGTCCGCACCCCCGGCCCGGGCGGGATCCGCAGGCAGCGCAGCGGCGAGATGACGCCGCGACGGGCGGCCTGGGCGAGGTCGAAGCGCGAGGTCTGGGTCGGGAAGAGGTCGGCGACGTGGCGGGCGATCAGCGCCCCGGTCGCGGTCATGCCGATGAAGACGGGGCCGTCCCAGGCGCGGATGCAGGCGCTGGTTTTCTCGCCCAGCGCGGTGTGCGCCTCATCGCAGATCACGATCGCGTAGGCGTCGGAGACCTTCTTGTGGTTGCGGACGAACCACTGATAGGTCTCGACCGTGATCGCCCCGTCGGGGTCGTCGCGGCCGTCCAGCAGCGGCGGGCGCAGCCGCTCCTTGTAGCCGCGGTCGGAGATCTCGCCGATGAACTGGTCGACCAGGTTGCGGCGGTGGGTGAGGATGAGGACGCCGCCGGTCTTGGTCGCCTCGATGAAGCCGACCGCGGCGACGGTCTTGCCGGCCCCGGTCGCGTGCTCGAACCAGAAGCGGCGGGCGGCGCCGGGGTCCTCGGGCGCGTCCTCGACCACCTCCTCGTCCTCGTCGCTCGGTGTTTCCTCCCAGTCCTGGGGCTCCTCGTCGGCGGCGAGCTCCTCGTCCTCCGGCTCGAGCTCCTCGCCCTCGTCGTCCTCGTTCTCGTCGAGCGCGTCGTCCTCGCCCGGATCGGCGCCGGCTTCGGCCGCGTCGGCTTCGGCCGCCTCCGCCTCCTCGTCGACTTCGGCTTCGGCCTCGGCGGTGGCGAGGTCGCGGCGCTCGTCGTCGGTGATGACCTGCTGCTGGGCCATCAGCTCGGCCAGGGTCCCCGAGAGGGCGTCGACCTGGTGCGGGTTCAGTTCGGCGCCGTCGCGCAGCTTCGGCGGTTCGTCGGCGAGGAAGCGCTCCAGCCCGAGCAGCAGCGAGAAGTCGCGGCGCCACTCGATCGACGGGTACTCGGCGCCGGCGTCGAGCTCGCTCAGCGCCGCGTCGAGGGCGCGGCGGCGGGCGGTGCCGGGCGCCAGCGCCTCGGGGCCCTCGCCGTCGAGCAGGAAGGGCTCGCGGGCGAACGCCGCCGCACGCTCGATGTCGGCGCTTGAGGGAACTGCCGCGCTCGCGGCAACGTCGCTGGTCTTGGCCATAGAAAGGCTTCTGGGTCCGCCCCACCGAACACGAGACAGCCGGCTGGGGCAAGTAGACGAGGGCTACCGGGGGTCCGTATCCCTTTCCCCCGGAGATCTCAGCGGTCCGCATACCGGCGAACCGAACGTACGTATTGTAATCACGGAACGGATGACCACGGGACGAACCCTGCGCATTTCGGTGCTGGCGGCCTTGGCGCTGGCGCTTGCCGCGGCTGGCTGCGGCTCCTCCGGCGGCGGCGAGAGCGGCGGCGGCCACCCCGACTACGCGCGCGCCCTGGCCGGGGCGCCGGCGCCGCTGGCGGCTCTGCATGGGCAGGCGAACGAGCTGCTGCCCGGCGGCACCGGCGCCTACGAGAAGCGGATCGCGGCGCTGAAGGGCTATCCGGTCGTCGCCAACGTCTGGGCCTCCTGGTGCGGGCCCTGCCGCTTCGAGTTCCCGGTCCTGCAGAAGCTCTCCGCCCGCTACGGCAAGCGGGTCGCCTTCGTCGGCATCGACTCCCAGGACGATGCCGACGCGGCCAGGACCTTCCTCGGCGAGGAGCCGGTCCCCTACCCCAGCTACAGCGACCCCGACGAGCAGATCGCCGACTCGCTGGGCGCCAGCCTCGGCCTGCCCGACACCGCCTTCTACGACCGCCACGGCGAGCTCGTCTACCTCAAACAGGGCCCCTACTCCGAGGACTCCGAACTCGAAGCCGATGTTCGCCGCTACGCGCTGGAAGGCGGATAATCGAGGCGTGGAAGCGTTCGTCCTCATCGCCCTCGTCGGATTCGCCCTGCTGCTGGCGGAGCTGCTGCTGCCGACCGGCGGCGTGCTGGCGGCGCTCGGCGCGGCCGGCCTGGTCGCCGGCGGCATCGTCGCCCTCGACTCCAGCAGCGACGCCGCCGACGTGATCGGCCCGGCCCTGATCACCCTCGGCGTGCTCTCCGCCGCGAGCTTCTACTTCGTCACCCGCAAGGTGATCGAGGCCCACCGCGACCAGCCGGTGCGGACCGGCAGCGAGGAGCTGGTCGGCTCCAGCGGCGAGGCCCGCTCGACGATCGACCCCGAGGGGCAGATCCTGCTGGAAGGAGCGCTCTGGCGGGCGCGGCTGGCGCCCGGGGCCACCCCGCTGCGGGCGGGGGATAGAGTCAGCGTCGAGGCGGTCGACGGGCTGACGCTGGTGGTCCAGCCGCAGCCGGTGACCGCGGAGACGAGTAGGGAAGGAGGCAGCTGATGGAGGTCGCGCTCGGGATCGTCGTCATCGTCGCCTTCTTCGCGCTGATCGCGATCGGCGCCTCGGTCCGGGTCCTGCGCGAGTACGAGCGCGGCGTCATCTTCCGGCTCGGCCGCCTGATCGCCCAGAAGGGGCCCGGCCTGATCCTGCTGATCCCGCTGATCGACCGCATGGTCAAGATCGACCTGCGGACGGTGACGCTGAACATCCCGCCGCAGGAGGTGATCACCCGCGACAACGTCCCCTGCCGGGTCAACGCCGTCGCCTACTTCCGCGTCGTCGACTCCAACCGGGCCGTGGTCGAGGTCGAGAACTACCTGCTGGCGACCTCGCAGATCTCGCAGACGGCGCTGCGCTCGGTGCTCGGCAAGGCCGAACTCGACCAGCTCCTGGCCGACCGCGAGCGCCTCAACGAAGAGCTGCAGAAGATCATCGACGAGTCGACCGAGCCCTGGGGCGTGAAGGTGATCGCGGTCGAGATCAAGGACGTCGAGATCCCCGAGCAGATGCAGAGGGCGATGGCGCGCCAGGCCGAGGCCGAGCGCGAGCGGCGGGCCAAGATCATCAACTCCGAGGGCGAGTTCCAGGCCGCCCAGAAGCTCACCGACGCGGCCGACATCATCAGCACCAACCCGGCCTCGCTGCAGCTGCGCTACCTGCAGACGCTGCTGGAAATCGGCAGCAACCAGAACACCACCGTCGTCTTCCCGCTGCCGATGGACGTGCTCGAGCCGTTCGTCGGCAAGGGCGCGGCCGGGCGCGCCGCCGGCACCGAGCGGCCCGCCAAACCGGCGTCCCCTCCGGCTCCCGAGCCGCCCGCGGTGGACGAGCCCGACCCAGACGACCTCCCCCCCTCGCGGTCCTGAGCGCGCCCGAGATACGCATCGACCAGCTGAGCGGGTTGAGGACGATCCTCGCCCCCGGCCGCGCCGAGCGCCCGGACAACTTCTCGGCCAAGGCGAGCGAGCCGAAGGGGCCGGAGAACTGCCCCTTCTGCGAGGGACGCGAGGACCGCACGCCGCCGGAGCTCTACGCGCTGCGCCCGGGCGGCGGCGAGGCCGACAGCCCCGGCTGGAAGACGCGGGCGGTGCCGAACCTCTACCCGGCGCTGGGCGACCCCTCGCGTGGTTCCTTTGGGACGGATGGCGTCCCAAAGGAACCACGGGGCGGCCCGACCGGGGCCGAAGCCGGCGCCTTCGCCAGCAGCGGCGACCCGCTGCTGGCCTCGCGCAAGGCGGGCGAACCGGACCTCTTCTCCTCGCGCCCGGCGCTCGGCGCCCACGAGGTGCTGATCAACTCGCCCCGGCACGTGACCGCGATGGCGGAGCTGGACGCCGAGCAGTTCGCCGTCGCCGTCGCCACCTGGCGCGAGCGCATGCGCGCCCACTCCGACGCCTCCTACGTGCAGCTGATCGTCAACGAGGGCGGCGGTGCCGGGGCCTCGCTCGAGCACTCCCACGCCCAGCTCTACGCCCTGCCCTTCGTCCCCGCCGCCGTCGCCCGCGAGCGCGAGCGGGCCGGGGCCTACGCCGAACGCACCGCCGGCAGCGGCCTGCTCGGCGACATCCTGGTCGAGGAGGTGCGCCGGGCCGAGCGGCTGGTGGCGATCGACGAGGAGGCGGCGCTGATCTGCCCCTGGGCCTCGCGCTCCCCCTTCGAGCTGCGGGTGATCCCGCGCCGCGCCGCCGCCAGCTTCGCCGACGACGAGACCGGCGCGGCGATGATCCGCACCGCGTTGCGCGTCCTCGCCAACCGCTTCGACGGCCCACCGGAGCTGAATCTATGGGTCCGCACCGCCCCCCAGGGCGCCGATGAGTTCGGCTGGCACGTCGACATCGCGCCGCGGCTGACGATCAAGGCCGGCTTCGAGCTCGGCACCGGCGTCGACATCAACGTCTACCCGCCCGAGCGGGCGGCCGGCGACCTGCGCGACGCCCTCGACCCGAACTGAATCAAGTTTCCGGCCTGGTGGCCCGGAAATTTGATGCAGTTCGCGGGTAGGGTGCGGGCGTGCCGCCGAACCCGCGACCGATCCCGCGCTTCATCGCCGACAGCACCCAGGAGGGAATCCCGCACGGGCGCTTCGCCGAACGGCTGGCGTCCGCCTTCCGCGAAGCGGTCGAGGGAATCGAGGACCTGCCGCAGGGCGCGGCGACGCCGGAGCAGATCGACTGGTTCCCCGAGCGTGCCTGGGGCGGGCGGATCTGGGTCCCCTGCTCGACCCTGACCGAGAGCGGCGAGGGCAGGCTGGAGCTGTTCGGCCACGTCTCCTACGTGCAGCCACCCGGCGGCGACCCCGCCGACTTCCGGGCCAAGGCCGACTTCACCGACGTCCTCGCCGAGGACAACCAGGACTGGCTGATCGACCTCAACGACGACGTGATCGGCCGCTGGCGCGGGGAGAACGGTCGGGCCGGAGCCGTCACCCTCGTCTGGGGCCGCCCCCTCGTCCGCGGCGCCGTCGCCGCCAGCGCCGAGCTGGAGACGGAGACGGTCGACCAGGAGGTGGTCTCCCAGGACCGCTTCACCCTGATCGCCCTCGACGCCCTCGAGGGCTACGGCGACGAGATCTTCATGCAGGTCAAGCTCTGGAGCCGCCGCGCCCAGGAGCTCGCCTCCGAGAGCCTCTACGGCTGAGCAAGCACCTCGACCCGCGCGGCCACTCCGGTCCGCGCCAGCCGGCCGTCGAAGGTGACCAGCGGCTCGTCGAGCATCTCGGCCAAAGCCACGTAGAGGCCGTCGTAGAAGCTCACGTTGTCGCGCAATGCCCAGGCATGGTGGACGAGGACCTCGTGCGAGATCCGGCGCACCGGCAGCTCGTCGAGCTGCCAAAGGGCTTCCCCAGCCAGGCTGGCGTCCAGCTCCCCGAGGCGCACGACCCGCCGCAGCGCGTGCCCGACCTCGGCGTCGACCAGATGGGGGGCCCAGAGGGCGTGCTCTTCCGCGAAGAGCCGCTCCTCCGCGACCCTCGAGTGCTCGCCGTCGGCGAGCAGCTCGACCAAGACCGACGCGTCGACGACGGGCATCAGTCGCCGCGACTCTCGCGGATGACGTCCACGATCGTCTTGGTGCTGAGCCCGGACGGGCCCCGGCTCCGGTTTCGCTCGGCTATCTCTCGCAGCTTCGATTTGCCGGCGACATAGCCAAGCTCTCGCTTTATGTAGTCGGAGAGGCTCATCCCCTCGGCCGCGGCCCGGGTCTTCAAGGCCCGGTGCATCTCGTCGGGGACGTTCCTGACCTGGATCATCTTGGACATGTGCAACACACTAACCCGTGTGTCGGACATGTCGAGTACCTGAGCTCCGTTCATGCACGAGATCCTGCCGGCCCGAAGCTCATGCGTGGCGCGTCATCTGCGCCAACTTCGACGCCGAATCCGCATCTGAGCGAAAATCCTGCCCTGGCCCCGATAGCTCAGCTGGATAGAGCGATCCCCTCCTAAGGGATAGGCCGCTGGTTCGAATCCAGCTCGGGGCACTTCCCAGGCGACGGCGCCAAGGGCCGGGCCGTCGTTAGCGCTTGACGATGTCGTGGATAGCGTTCAGGAGGAGCTTCGGGGCAGCTCGGTGGCGACCTTCCTAGCCTCGGCCGCGCCGAGGTAGGGGGTGAGGGCGAACTGGACGAGATCGGGGAGGAGCTCGGGAAGTCTCTCCGCCTCGCCAGCGGAGACCCGGCGGGCGACCAGGGAGTTCATCGAGCCGAGCAGGCCCCGCTCGGTCGTCTCCGGAAACGCCTCGCTGCCTGAGCGCAGCTCACGACCGAGGCGCAGGTAGGGAACCAGCGAGTCGATCGCCAGCTCGTAGCGTCGGGCGATCCCGGGGCCGGCGACGAAGGGCTCGACCGCGCAGAGGCGGGCGACCTCGGGCTCGGTGGCGAAGAAGTCGAGCACCGCCGCGATCGCGGCTCGAACGCGCAGGGACCAGCCCTCCTGCGATTCATAGGCGTCGACGACGAGCGGGGTGAGCCGATCGATGGCCGAGTCGAGGGCCGCGAGATAGCACTCCTCGACGGTCTGGAAGTACTTGTAGAAGGTGCGGCTGGTGACCCCGGCGCCCTCGACGATGCGGGTGATCGTCGTGTCGTTGTAGCCGTGCTCGGCCACCACATGAGCCAGCGCGACGATCAGGCGCTCGCGCTGGTTACGGGCGACGAACTCGGCCGGAAGCCCGTGGCGACCACGGGGGAGCCGGGCGAGCTCGTCGGGCTGCTCCGGACTTGCTCCGGGCGGGTCGCTGGCCACCCCGGCAACGATATTGGCTCGGCGGGTGGGACGGCGGCGCCCGCAGGCGTCAGCCGGCGGGAGGCGGCGGCGCGGCGGCCTCGGGGCCTTCACCGGGACCCACGAAGGAGATCAGCGCGAACTCGGTCAATCCCGGCAGGAGATCATCGAGATTCTTCGGCTCGCCGTTGAGGATCGCGTGGTAGACGAGCCAGTAGAGACCGCCGAGGACGGACTCCTCGAGATCCTCGGGGGGCCCAGGCTCGCCGGCCTGGCCGCGACCGGCGCGGACGAGATCGGCGAACTCGCCAATGGTCCGGTCGCGTCGCTCCTCCCCCGCCGGCCCGACGGACGAGGCCTCGACCACGCAGGCCCGGGCCCGGGCCGGATCGGCGGCGAGGTAGGTGAGCAGGGCGGCGAGACCGGCGCGGATCCGCTGGGGGAAGGGCTCCTCCCCCCGCCGGCAGGCGGCCCCAACCAGGCTCAGCGCCTCGGCGACGGCGCGGTCGTAGGCGACGAAGAAGCAGTCTTCCTTGGAAGAGAAGTTGGCATAGAACTTGGCGCGGGCGATCGCCGCGCGCTTGACGATGTCGGCGACCGAAACGGCCCGGTAGCCACGCTCGGCGATCAACTCGACCGCGGCGGTCAGCATGCGCTCGCGCTGGTGATGGACGACGACCTCGCGGCGCAGCTCGTGCCCCCCGGGGCGTGCCCGTCCACGTGAAACCTGCGGTCGAGATCCCTCCACGCATCCAGGATAGCCGCCGCGGCTGCCGTACCGGCGTGTTAAAACCAAGAACTGTCCTTGACAGATCCGTATACTGTTTCAGCGGCACTTGCAACTAAAGCGGTCCTCAAAAGGGACCTGCGGGCATCGGGAGACGCCAGCATTGACCAAGGTTTCGATTAGAGAAACGACTGGGAGATCGGCGTCGTGAGCAGCGGCACCGATGGGGAAGCGAGGTTGCGATGCAAGAGGCGGAGTTGTGAGCGACGGGACGCTAAGCGCTGAGATGGGCAGCGTCGAGCGGGAGCGCCTATTCGAGGCGATATTGGTCGAACTCGGCGAGCGCGGCTACGAGGGCGTCAGCCTGGAGCGCGCCTTGGCGCGCTGCGGAATCTCAGATGAGGAACTCGGCGCCGATCTAGCGGGCAAGGACGCCTGCCTGTTCGCCGCCTACGACGAGCTGACGGGGCGCCTGATCGGACACGCCACCGCCGCCTGCGACGCCGAGGCCGAATGGCCCGAGCGGATCCGGGCCGGGCTGCAGAGGGTTCTTGAGGAGCTTGCGGCCCAGCCTGAGATGGCCCGTGCGATGGCGAGGTCCTTCCCGGCGATCCGCCCGGCGGCGTACCGGCGCCACCTGGCCTTCCTCGAAGCGTTCACGCCTTTCCTCAGGGAAGGCAGGGAGTTTCCGCAGACGGCACCGCAGCTGCCGGCGGAAGTCGAGATGCTCGCCGTCGGCGCCGCCGAGACAATCGTCGTCGAGGAGATCGACGCCGGCCGCGCCAAGCAGCTGCCCTCGATGCTGCCCTCGATCCTCTTCTCGCTGCTGGTCCCTTTCCTGGGGCCGGACGCTGCCTGGGCGGCGATGCTGAGCGCCCAGGCACGGCTCTAGGCCGATCGGGCCCACCGGCGGCGGCCAGCAAGGCCGGCGCGGCTGTTGTGCGCTTGCTTCCGGCGTGGGAAAATCTGGTACACGTGAGTTCTCAATCTGCGGATCAACCCGACCGTGGGTTCCTCGATTCGCGAGAGCTTTTAAAGGAGGTTCTCGCCCCCTCCCCGAGGAGTCGGATCCTGCAGGCAATGGCCGCCACTTGCGCCAACCGCGGCTACCGCGAGACCACCGTCGAGGAGGTCGTGCGGCGCGCCAACGTCCCCCCCAGCGCCTTCGCCGAGAACTTCGCCGACAAGGAGGCGTGCGCCCTGGCGGCGATCGACCTGATCGTCGCCGAGTCGATAGGGGTCGCCTCGGGCGCCTACTCCCCGGACACCTCCGAGTCCGAGAGCGTCCTGCGCGGCGTGATGGCGATGCTCGAGCTATGGGCCGCCCGGCCCTCCTTCGCCGACATGGCCTGCGTGCAGCCGCGCCAGATGCCCCAGCGCGGCTACGACGCCTATTCACTGGGCGCACAGGCGATGAACCTGATCGCCGACCGCCTGCAGGCCTACGCGCACGGCGCGCCGGTGCCGGAGACGGCGGCGCGCGCCATGCTGGGCGGCATCGCCACCCTGATCAGGAGGGACGTCGCCAGAGGGCGCGCCGACCATCTGCCCGAGCTTCTGCCGGACATCATCTACGGGGCACTTGTGCCCTTTCTGAGACAAAAGGAGGTGCTGCACTACACGCGACTCGCGCGCGAGTTGCAAAACGAAGGCGGGTGAGAAGAGGTTCGCGATGAGTGTGAGCGTGAGGGAAGCACGCGAGAGCGCACCAGACACAGCGCTCGAGGGGCCGGCGGGAAAGAGATGCCAGGGAGAGAGAGTCGCGAGCGCCGGCCCAGGCGCTCGCGAAGAGTGGTCGGAGCGGGTCCGCGGCGGGCTGGAGGGCCTGCTCGGCGAGATAGCGGCACAGCCACAGGCGGCACGGGCGCTGATGCGCTCGTTGCCCGCCGCCGGACCCGCCGGCTACCGGTGCTACACGACACTCCTGGAGACGTTCGTCCCCTTCCTGGCCCCAGGGAGGAGCTGCGCCGACGCGCCCGACGAGCTGCCGAGCGAGGTCGAGATGCTGGCCATCGGCGCTGTCGAGACAATCGTGCTCCGGGAGATCGACGAGGGTCGGGCAGCGCAGCTGCCGGCGCTGCTGCCGGCGATCCTCTTCTCGGTGCTGATGCCGTTCCTGGGGCCCGAGCGGGCGGCGGAGGCAATGCGGAGGGCGGAGCAGGCGATCTGAGGACGGCGGCCCGCGCGGACATGGCCGGATACTGGGAGGGAGACCGGGGCGCCGGAGGAGAGAGATCCCCCGACGCCCGTAAGCCACCCGGTGCTACTTCGGACGCCGCCAGCCGGGAAGAGGCCGGGGGCTTCCTTGACGCCGTCTACCAGGGACGGAGACGGCGGCCGAAACTCAACGCGTTGTCCCGTTGAGAGACAGCCATATTTACGCACAAGAGAACGGTTTTGTCAAGGATGGAGCGTGGTGTCTAGACATAGGCGATCACCCGGCCGTGGCGACCGCCCCGATGAAGATGACCCCCGCCGATCGGCGGGGGTCATCTTTTGATCGGTCATCATGAGAACTGCCGGTCCGTACTCTTAAAATGCAAGCACGGCCTGCTGCCCTACCCCAAGGTCACCGATTTAGCTTCCTCACACATTTCGCCGCTGAGCGCTCCCGCCGTACTCCCTTCTTTGAGTCCGGACGCTTCGCCAAAGGCGAGGCAGAGAGCTTCACCATTTTCCCAATCGCCGCCGACTTCACCGCTGACATTCCCGCTCCAGGTGCGGGATTTGCCTTCGGTCTGGCCAATGATGCCACAGTGATAGTAGGTGTAGGTCAGGGACACTCCTCCGACTGCGATTTCGCTGCCGCTGGCAGAGGGGGTAAGCGTCCATCCTTCTCCCATCTCGGGATCGAGAATTACCTTGCATTCAGGTAGTTCGGAGCTGCCAGCGAAAACCGGGCATTCGGCACCGGGTTCGCCTTTATAGCCGCCCCAGCCTTCGTCCAAGATGCCGGTACCGGCATACTCTCCATTCCAAACATCACCCGTCAGTTCGGTGCTGCAGGGACCGAACGTGATCGAGGACCCGACCGTCAGCGAGAGTTCGCCCGCCAGGGCGATCGACTGTCCCGTTTCAGGAGTTTCTCCGACCGGAGTGTGTTCAGGCAGTTCGAACCAGATTGGTCCTGGACGCAGAGTGCGATCTTCGCCGTAGGCGATGCCTTCGGCGTTGGTCGCCACCACACGATAGTGGTAGATGGTTCCCGCTTCGAGGCCGCTGAGGACCTCCTGAACGGGGACGTCCGCGTAGCCGAAACCCACTTTCTGGGCACTGGTCGGCGATTTAGATCCATAGGACGTGGTTGGCCCGTATTCGAACTGATAGGTGGTGGACAAACCGTCGGGGTTTACGACGCCGTGGAGAGTGGCTCCGTCGGAGCTGAGATCCGTAGCCGGTTTGGTGGTTGCCTGAGGCAGAGAAACAATGGTTGCAATTGAGCCCACTTCCGATGCAAATTCGAGTTTGCCTTCGGTAAGCAATTCACCACCGAGATTGAACGAGAGGCCCGGAGTGGATTCGTACTCGACACTGTCGGTAGCCCAGCCCCATTCCTCGGTGAGAGCACCGCTCCAAGTGCGGTTCGCTCCATTTGCTAGGCCGATTTCCTGGCAACCGAAAAATTCACCGGTGAATTTGAGATTTTCGAGTTTGAAGTCTTGATTCCCACCAGAAATACTGATCGGCCAAGACTGGCCTCCTCCCACGTTGCTGTACATCGTTTTCATCTGACACCCGGGAATTGGTTCCCATTTCCGGGATACCTGACACGGTCCATTTACCGTCATTTCGGTAATTTCACCTTCACCATGCGTTTCGCCATTGGTTAGGGTACCGCTGCCTTCCATTGAGCACGGGCCAAGACGCAGAGACCCCGCCGTAACCCAGGTCATTTCCCCCTGAACAGTAACGGGTACTTCTTCGGTGATTTTTTCACCATTCACATACCAGAAAGGTTCTGACGCCTGTGCAGCGGCAGGAACCGCAAAAACCATCAGCGCGAGCGCTGAAAGGCTTAGTAAAAGAATTCTCTTCACAGTGAATCTCCTTGGTAGCCGGCCTGCCGAGAAGCCCGACCGACGATTTGACGTGGTCGGATCTGGCCACGTTGGATCCCTATCCGATCTAAGACTCGCATCCGGGGGGTCGGGCCCACGGGGTCAAACTGGGAAACGTGAGTGGCAATTTGACCTACATCCCTACGACTCTCAAGTACTTGCCGCTCGCTTTACCTCCTCGAGCCGAAGTGCAATCTCCAGCTCCACCGCAACTCCCCCGAGAGGGCGGCTGAGGCGCTGCTCGACCCCCCGCAAGCGGCTCGTAACTGTCTTACGGCTGACTCCGAGCGCGGCGGCGGTTGAGGATGTGTTGCGATCGGTTTCGAAATAGGTCCGCAGGGTGCGCCTGAGGTTTTCGCCCCCGTCGGGCTCCGTGGCGAGGGGAGCCAGGTAGAGCTCGTGAAGCGAAGACGAGAGCGTGTCGTCGCGAAGGACAGAGGCGACCAGCGCAACGTCGGCGTAGCGGACGAGCTTCTGTGAGGAGTGCAGCGCGACAGGGACTGCGGCGCTGGCCTGCTGATGGGTGAGGCGCCAGCCGTCGAGACCGTGCGCGGGCTCTCCGAAGACAAGTGACAACGCAGCGGAGAGTCCTTCCGAAGCGCGGTCAATCACCTCGTCGACGGCGATCCTGCTGCGACCGCCGAGCCAGGTCCAGATAGACCCGTCTTCGGGGCGAACAGCGAGAAGATTGCGGTCGAGAGAGGCAGCGAGATCGCGGATTGCAGCACGAGCGCCTGGGCCGATGACGACGACGCCGATATGCCAGGCGTCCAGCGCATAGCCCAGCTCCGCCCCATCGACCAGTTCCCCGGCAAGCAGGCTCCTGACGCGCTCGAGGCGACGATGCTCGGTGCTCTGCCGGAAACGCCCCTCGGCCTCGCGGGTGTACTCAGCGGTGACATCGATTACCCACCGGTCAAGCAGCGCCGCCTGAGCTCGCAGCACTCGCTGAAGCTCTACTCCCTGCGGCATTCCTCTCTCCTCGACCTCTTCGACGATGAAATCGCAGAGCAGGGCATAGCCGGCGAAGTAGCGGCGCAGGACAGTTTCGAGGCAGACCCCGGTACGAGCCGCATAGCGAGCCTGGAACGAGAGCTCGGGTGGCATGGGGGGTGGATGGTGATCCCCAGCGATAGCGTCGATACCACAGGAGAGTGCCGCTGACACGGCGGCACGCAGCCCCGCCACATAGCCGGGGTCATCGACCGAGGCAGGATCGGACACCCCATATACCCGGGCCAGAACAGCCTGCTCGATCTCTCCCCGGCGGGCCAGTAGGCGCTCGTGGAGGTCGGCCGGCACGCGCTCGGATGGCAATTGCCTACGCCCCCCCATCACCACCCCGCTCCCCAGTGCCCTCACACTCATCTCCTACCTATAACGTTTCACCAGAAAACCATTTCCATATAGGCGGTAGCGCCACCGACTGGGTCGTCGTCCATCGGTCATCCCTGGTGCTGGAACCGCCCCTTTTCTATTTTTGGGTTTTCTTGCCCTGCTTGCCGCAACTGTTGCGGAGCTTCGGCCGTGAGTCGAAGCGCTTGTTGTTCTGACCGACCATTTTCACAGTCATCCGCGTGACCTTGCCTTTGCAGAGGTTGCGGGAGTTGACCAGCAGGCCTTTGCGGCCGCCTTTCATCTTGAGGACGAATTTCGTCACAGGGACGTCGGGCAGGCCTTCGATCGTGTTGCGGATCTGGGCTTTGACCGAATCGATCCTTCCTGCGAATTCGACTTCCACCGGTTGGCTATCGGGACCGCGCAGGGCGATCGCCAGATCCGGCAGCTGATGGTCCGATGATTTGAGGAACACCGGGCCGGTCAGCTTGCCGTCCAGCAGCGGGGTTTCGGCTTCGGCGAAGCCGTAGATCGAGCCCGCCGGACAGGCGTTTGCCGCGGCCTGAACCCTGGTGCAGATCGTGTTGATATGGGCTTGGTCGAGGAACTCGGAGTGCGGCAGGGTGACCTGGACGTCCTTGGTGTTCGCCTGACCGGCCGGGAAGTTGACTTCCGCCGTGAAGGCCGGGTGGTCGCCGCGTTTGATGCCGCCGGTGAGGTGTGCTTTCAGCCTCGGCCCAAAGGAAAGCTTCTGGCAGCCTTCCATTTGGAAGGGACTGGTGGCCTTGGTTGAGGCACCGCTGTTGCCCTTCGCACTGACCGAGGTCTGAGAAGGTTCGCAGCTGGTCGGGTTGAGACCCCAGTTGGGACGGTCGAGGTTCACCCGGATGTCACGGATCCGCAGGGGGATGCCGTTGAGGATTTCCGGCAACGCATCCGTCTTTGCCGTGATTCCAGCGGTCTGCCGGTCGACGAAGATCGGCACCTGCACGACCACGTTGCCGAGGTCGAACGCGGGGTGGGCAGCCGAGCCCCCGGCGACCGCCGGCGTGATCGTAACCAGGCTCAGCGGAGCGCCCCTGTAGGGGCCCCCCAGATAGACGTCCCCGGGAGTGAACAGTGGCTTTGCACCCGGTCCCGCACCGGTTTCGATCGACCCGAGACGCGAGGCGGCCGGGCAGCTGGGATGGGCCTGCTCGCCGACGCCGGTCTTGCCGCGAGCGCTCTCGATCTCGGCCTGAGTACAGGAGGGGATACCGCGCAGATAGGCGGAGTAGCCGGGGGGTGAGCTGACGGACAGCTCGCTCAGTTCCTGGCTCCCGTCCGGCCGGGTGATCCGCGTCACGAACGGGCTGGTGGCGCCCGCGGTGGCGCTCTGGCTGCCGGCGGTGACGCTGAGGTTGAACGGCCGCTCCTGCGGCGAGTTCGCGCAGGGGGCGCCATTGGGCCCGGACCCGATCGTGATCGGTGCGGCGAAGTGGGCGATCTCGTCGGGCCGTGGGTTCGCGGGGTCCTCCGCCGCCCACGGGGTCAGCTCGGTGTTGGTCGAGACCGTCCCGCAAACGGTCGGGTTGGCAAGCGCGGATGCGTAGCCGCCGAAAAATTTCAGGGTCAGGTCTTCGAAGGGCAGCTGCGGATTTTCCGTGAAGAAGGTCCGGATCTGACCGGTCTCGGCATCGGCGACGACCTTGCCGGCCAGCTTGATGACGATGCCCTCGTCCGGGTCTTCGACCACAAAGTAGATCGCGTAGTCGGAGCCAAAGGGGTTTTCGTCCTGCGCCGCCAGATAGATGGACCCGCTAAGCGGTTTTTCCAGCAGCGGCGAGATGATCTCGCCAACCCCGAGCTTGGCCGCCGGGGGGCAGTCGGGCAGATCGGTGCTGAAGTGCAGCGGTGAGAGGCTGATCAGCCCCATTTGCTCCTCGGAGCAGGTCTGCACCCCGGCCCCCACAGCCGGGTTGAGCGAGACGCCCTCGGGCAGGGTCACCGCGATGTCGCGCAGGTGCGAGGCGCTGAGACCATCGATTTCGGTCAATCCTTTGTTGTCAACGTGGAGCCGCGCGGTGTAACCGGCCGGGGTGTCGGCGTTGGTGTTGTCGGGCTGAAGATCGAGCTCCGGGCCCGTTTCGGGGTCGGTCCAGGCTTCGACCAGGGCTTCGCAGCCGGTCAGTTGCGGCTGAGCCGCCTCGAAGCGCTTCCAGTTGGGATCTGAATAGTCCGGGTTGCCGTTCGGCAGGACCGCCCCGGGGTTCTTCCAAGAACTGACCGAGAATTTCAGCTTCGGTTCGGGATCGGAGCAGTTGGTGGGCAACGTCACGACCGGTTCGGCATGGAGCAAGGCCTCGGATTTCTTCCGGCAGCCCTTGAATTCGAGACCGGAAGCGGCTTGGACCGCGAACGAGCCAAAGCCGCAGAACTTGAAGTTGGCGCCGACCAGCGGTGGCGCCTGCGGGATCAGCGGCGCGTGCACGTTGATGCCGTAGTCGCCGTCGGTGCGGACGCCGACGCGGACGACGTAACTCGGAACCGCGACTTTGAACCCGAACTCGGCGGCGTAGCCGGGCTCGGCGGGCACCCTGTAGACGGGCTGGTTTTCGACGAACGTCGGGACTTCGCGAAGGATGAGATGGACGCCCCCGATCGCCGCCGAGGGATCGCAGGTGTTGGCGAGCAGGCGAGGTATCTGACAGACGGTGGCGGCCTGCGGATTGCCGACCAGGCCAGGCGGCAGTTCGGCGAGACCGTCCTTGATCGCTTCGACCGGAAGCGTTTCTACTGGCCCGTTCCCCGCGGTGGTGCTCCGGGTCGGCACTTCGAAGGTCGCCTCGGCCGAGAAGGGATGGCCGCCGGCCTGGGTGTAATCGGCGTCGAATTCGTCCAGCACTTTCGGCTCCAGCACCGAGATGCCGAATGGGACCTGCGGCAGGATCGAGAGAACGTCGTTTCCGCTCGCCGCTTTGGCCCCGCCGCCGTTGGCGGTGCCGATGGCAACTACGGTCGACGGCGCGGACTGTTCGATCCAGACCTGGTCAAAGTTGAAGGCGGTGCTGGCGCCGGGCGCCAGCACCGAGGAGGTCGAGCAGGCGACGGTGGTGAAGGAGGTGGTTTCGCACCCTGAGCCGGCTTTGGCGATATGGAGCCCTTCCGGGAGACTGAGGAAGAAGTTGATCGTCCCCGCGGTCCAGTTCGGACCGGTCACGGTGGGGTTGGCGGCGACGGCGTTTCCAGGCGGATTGCTGGGTGCCGGCGAAGTGTTGAGACTGTTGGAGATCACCGTGGCGCCGCCCCCGGCATTGGTCGCGGTCGCTTTACATTGCAGGACAGCCGCCGGGGCGACGTCGCTCGCCTGGATCGTGTATCCGCTGCTGAGCGGGCCCGGGCTGGAGGTAGGGCCAGACGCGGGGACGCCGTTGCGCAACCACTGAAACGACCAGGTGACACCTTCCCCCGTCCAGTTGGTGGGGGCGTTGCAGAAAATTTGCGACCCCGCGGCAGTGGTGGTGGGGACGCTGATGGCGGGCCGCGACGCGCCGGCCAGCGCGTTCGCCGAAGCGGGTGGAACGACAGCGGGAACCGGCGCCACGACCAGCGGCGCGCTGACCGCCGCGGCGGCGGCATTCGCGTTCGTGCCGGTCACCTGGCACTGCAGGGAATGCCCCTGGTCCCCGGCGGCGATAACGTAGGTGGCGGCGGTTTTGCCGGCAATGGGCGCGCCGTCGAGCAGCCACTGGAAGCTGAAGGCAGGTTTCGTCGCTTCAGCCGTCGGGGTCCAGCTGCCGGTGTTGCAAGTCGCGGTTTCCCCGGGCGCGAAGGTCGGCGGAGCGGTGTTTTTGACCGTTGCTTTGTAGGAGACGAATTCGTCGCCGCGGTGGATTTCGCTCGGAGCGTGGCTCAGTGCGACGCTGAAGCTAGGCGCCGCCGAGGCCGAGGAAGCGACCAGCGAAAGCAGGAAGCAGGCAACCGCCGCGACGGCGACGAGACTGCGGTGACGGTGACTCACTTCACACCTCCACGGTCGAGGCCGGCTCGCTGCGCGCGCCTATGGGCCCGGTGTTTCTTCGGATGCCTGTCTTTCTTGACGCAGACGCCGTGCCTGCGTACCTTGCCCTTCCGGCATTTGCGGGGGGCGGCCGCAACGGGCGGGTTTCCGGGGCCGGAGGAGGCGGCGCTGGCCGGAGTCTCCGGGGGGGGTTGATCGGCGCCGCTGCCGTGGCATTCCTCGCCGCTCTTGCAAACGGTGGTTTCGGTGCTCTGGGCGGTGAAGCCGCCGCCTATCCGAGCGTCGTAGACGTCCAGGGCGCTGTCGCCGTCCGCGGGGAGCAACCGGGCTTGAGTGACGAAGAAGAGGTCATGTCCATCGGCGGAGATGAACGGCCCACGGCTAGTACTGCCAGCGGGATTGTCTTCCCCCCCGGCCAGGTCCGTTGGGTAGAGCCCGCCGGAGACGAGGGTGATCTGCCCGTTGTTGGATTCGTAGACGTCTTCGGCCCCGTTGGTGTCTTCGGGACTGAGACCCTCGGGCGTCATGAAGGCGAGGCGCCTTCCGTCTTCGCTGACCACCCGGGCTTGGTTTTCGTACTGGTAGGCCGACGGCTCGAACCCAGGAAACTGCTTCATCGTCTCCACCCGGAACGCCCCGTTGCCGGCGCAGGTGAGGCAGGTGAACGGTTCCGCGGGATTGGAGTCGTCATAGCGATAGACGTCGCGCTGGCTGTCGGTGTCTTCGGGCAGAAGTGGCGTCGCGACGTTGAAGACGAGGATGTGGCCATCGCCGCTCCCCGGTTCGCCGGCTTCGTCCCGAAACGGAAGAACAAACGCGGGAGCTCCGGATTCGGATTCTCCCCCACCGATCACTATTTCCCAGAAGCGATTGTCGCTGGCGCCGAGGACGGCGATGAAGTGGAGACGCCCGTGCGGATTCGCCGCGTCCCGCTCGTATGCGTAGAGGTTTTTTGCGCCTTCGGTCGCGTCGGCGGTGAGGCGTCCGGTCGCGACGAAATAGATCCGCGAGCCATCCATCGAGGCGCCGGTGCCGCCGAAGGGATCCAGCAAGCCCGCCCCCGAGCCGACGACCGGGTGGCCGGGAGCAACGGTCCCGGCGGAGACCTGGGTCAGGTGCCCACCTGAGACGAAGGCTTCCTCGGTGGCGGTCCCGGTCAACGAGCCGGTGCCGAGCCGCAGCGGCGGCTGCGGCTTGCCGGCGAAGGCAGAACCGGCGAACTCGACCAGGAACGGTTCGCCGCCGCCGCCGCTTACCGCGACTCCGTCGGCGCCGACGCCGGGCAGGGCGGTGAGCTTCTCCTGGACGCTGCCCGCGCCGGCCGCGGGCGCGTCGAAGGCGACCGGGGCGGTCGTCTCGACCGCGACCAGCTGCGCGCTGCCGGCAGCGGTCGCGTTGGTCGAGAGTTCGACGATGCCGGCGGCGACGGCGGCGATCGTGGCCCCGGCGGGAATGCCGGCGCCGGAGACGGCGTCGCCGACGTTGAGCGAGCCGCCCGTGACCGTGACGCCGGTGACGTTTTTGGAGCCGCTGGCGGTAGTGCCGGTCGCCCTGCCGGTGACCGCCGACAGGGTGTAAGCGCCGGCGGTGGCTGCGACGTTCAGTTTCTGGATCTCGTTACGGGCCTGGTCGTCGTAGACGTAGAGGTCGTTGGTCGCGTCGACGTCGGAGTTGACCAGCTGCCGGGTGGTCGTGAAGAAAGTCATCGAACCGTCGGCGGAGGCGTCGCGGTATTCATCGCCCGCGGCTGCGAGAGGAGTGCCGCTCGGGCCGCTGGTTTCGCAGGCGGGCAGAGCCGGCAGGTTGGCGACGCGGTTGCACTCGGACGCCGAGACTTCGACGGTGGTCGCCGCGTTGACGCGCTTGAAGATGCGCTTGCGGAAGGTCGCTTCGCTCGAGCAGTTGCCGGCAGGGTGGCCGGCGTTGACCGTGAACTGGACCACCGAGCCGTCGTATGAGATTGCCTGATTCCTCGAAAACGAGGCGGATCCGATGTCGGGAGCGCAGCCGCCGCCGATCTTCTGCCCGCCGGTGGTGAGAGCCAGCTGGCTGAGGACCGGGCTCGGGCCGTTGGCCCCGGTTATCTGGTAGGTGTTGCCGACGGCAAACGCGCCCTGGAAGACCGGTTCCTCGCCCGGCAACAGAGTGGTTCGAGGCGGGCCCGTGAAGACGTAGGTGGAGAAGTCTGGCGAGCCACCGATCACCGAATATTGGGCATGGGGAATACCGCTCGAAGCGGGGCTGATAATCGGGACGAGTCGCGGCCCGGACGGGGTCAGCGAGCCATCGCGGTGGGCAAGGGTGAACTGCATTTCGCCGCGGCCGGCCCCCTCGTCGGCGGTCTGGAGCAGCGCTGAGTTCAGGTCCGGAGAGGCGAGGGCGGGGTATCCGCCGAGACCGAGGGCGGCGTCGGCAGCGGTCGGTTCGGGGTCGAAATGGAAGACTGACCATCCGTCGGCTTTCCGTTCAGATCCGTAGAGATTGACGATGGTCGGAAGGCTGGTGGTGGGATCCAGCGCCTCGGCGTAGAGTCCGACGAGGTCCCCTCCAGGGGAGATGCCATCCAGGGCGACGTGAAGCCCTTCGCTATCACCGGGGCTGACCAGCTCGTAGAAGCGTTCGGAGGGGTCCGGCGGCGCGATCGTCCGGCCTTCGCCCGTGCCGGGGCCGTTCTCGTTCGAGGCCGCCAGCCGGTAGTGGTACGCCACGGTAGGATCGAGGCCGTTGACGACCTGCCGCACGGAGGCCTGGATGATTCCGTGCCCTGCCTCGGCCGGCGGAGCCTGCGCCGCCGGCGCGCTACGCGCATCGGCGAAGCCGGAGGCTTCGAACTGGGACTGGGTGACGAACTCGAAACGGTAGGTGGTCCGTACCCCGCCGGGGTTGACCACGCCTTCCATGATCAGGCTCGGTTCCCTTTCCGGAGCTGCGGTCCAGCGCGCGCGACCGGTCAAGGCGGCCGGGGGGGCCGCCGCGGTGGTGAAGTCTTCGGCATTGACGATCTGATATGCGCCGTTGAAGCCGGAGCCGTACAGCCCACCCCCTATGTTCGCGGTCGTGCCGGCGAAATGCGTGTAGGCGACCAGGCGCACGTGGTAGGTCGTTTCCGGCCGCAGCCCTTCCGCCACCTGCTCGACTTCGCAAACCGGCGGGTTGCCGACGGGGCACGATTCCGGCGAACCGGAGCCGGAGCCGTTGCCGAGATTCGGATCGTCTTTTTCTTCTTCCGGGAAGTTCCGCCAAATCGTGTCGCCGACCTCCTGGTACTCGAAGTGGTACTGGGTGCGATAGCCGAGCCGGCCGGCGGGGTCGATGGTCCCGTGCAGGGTGGCGCTGGTGCCGGCGATTTCGTCGATCGAGTCGAAGCTGGCCGCCAGCCCGGGCTCGTCGTCGACGATGTAGAAGCCGCGCGAATCGCCGGAGTTGAGGAAGATCCGGCCGGAGGACGAGTCGACCGCGACGGCATAGTTCGCGACGCCGTTAGTTCCGGCCGCGCCGGTGTCGAGACGGTCGCAGGTCGCGTGCTCGTCAAGCAGTTCGCCGCTCGAGGTCAGCTCGACGATCCGGCGTTCGTTTTCATTTGGGGTAATCGTCGCCGCGTAGCCTTCGAGCGGCTTCGAGGGGGCTTCCATGCATTCGCCTTCCCAGGAGAAGCCCTTGACGACCAGGACATTGCCGGCGCCGTCGACGGCCACGCTGACGGGATTGTCGACAGTGTTGGCTGCGTTGTTGGTCCCGGTCAGCACGGCCGGGGCGAACGGACCCTGCGGGGTGACGACATTGGAGGGCAGGGTGAACTTCTGAACCCGGAAGGTGCCCGCCCGCTCGACGGTGTAGATCGAACCTTCGGCGCCCTCGGCGATGCTGTTGGGCCCGGTGGGTGCGAACTGGCCGGTGCCCGAGCCGGGAGCGCTCGTCTTGCATATGTCGAAGGCGCTGCGCCTGCAAATCTCGAACCCCTCGCCGCCGCCGGGCTGGGTCGTGGCAACCGTGGCGGTCCGCGCTCCTTCCAGCAGACCCGTGGAGTTAGCCGTCACTTCGTTGACGTCGTCCCCGGCGAGGCTGCCTCCGAAGCTGAGAACGTACGGTGAGGTTCCACCAGCGTCGCCCGGGCCCCCACTGACCGTGATTTTCGCGGCCATGGTGGCGACGTTGGAGAGGCCGTTCAGCGCGGCTTCGACTTCGGCGGCGCTGGCGTTGTATTTCAGCTGCCCGGTCGTTTGGCTGCCGATGCCGGGGTCGAAGCCGAGATTGAAGGTCCCGGCCGTCGCTTTGATCGTCAAGGTCTGCTGCTCGGAGACGCCGGCGGCGGCGTCTCCGAGACCCCTGAAGACGGCGTCCCAGCCGAAGGCGCGGACGAATGCGCCTTCGCCGGTGAACTCCTGAACGCGGGCGTTTCCGGGGTCGGCGACGAGCACGTCACCGGCGTTTGGCGCCCCAGCCGGGGCGAATGCCAGGTAGCCCACGCCGGACCCGAGCGCGCCTCCGGTGGCGCCGGCGATGCCCGCCTTGCAGTTGGCTGGAACCGCACAGACCTCGACGTCGTTCTTGCCGGTGGTGGTGTTGGCGACGAGCGCCGAGGCGCCGCCACCGCCGAGCGGAATGGTCCCGTTGGCGGCGACGATCAGCGGCAGCGGCGTGTCTCTGAGGGCGTTGGCGAAGGTGATCGCGTGGATACCGGCGCCGCCGCTGGCCACCGTGACGTTGCCGAGACCGATCGAGCTGAGCCCTTCCAGTGCCACCCGAATTTGGGCAGCGGTTGCGTCGAAGGCGAGATCTGAGGTTTTTTTGCCCTCGAATTCAAGCGTGAACTGCCCTTCCGTCGCACTGATCGTGAGCGTCTGTTTCGCCGCGGTCGCGACTTCGTTTTCGGGTTTCCCCGTGGCGACGACGTCGCGGCCGAAGGCGCGAACGAAGACGCCGGCCGCGGTGAACTCCTGGATGCGGTTGAAACCCGATTCGGAGACGTAGACGTTGCCGTTGGAACGATCGATCGCGAGGCCCTGCGGCGAGCTCATGCCGCCGCCGAGCCCGCTCGAGGAGGTGACGCCGACCTTGCAGCTCTGACCGGCCTTGCAGACCTCGAAGCCGGTGACACCGCCGGCATTGATGGTGAGAACGGTCGCCGACGCGGCGCCGCCCGAGAGCGGGGTGGTGCCGTTCGAAGCCGTGACCGGCGCCCGCGCCGAGCCGCCGAGGGTGCCGGCGAAGAAGATGCCGTACGGAACGGTTCCTTTGAGGTCGCCAGGGCCGCCCGTAACCCGGATGTTGCCCGGGCCGATGCTGGGGAGACCTTCTAGTGCCGTCTGGACTTCGGCGGCGGTTGCGTTGTAGGGGAGGTCGGGGGTCGTATTGGCCCCGAAGGTGAGCTTGAATTGGCCGCCGGTGGCCCTGACCGTGAGCGATTGGATCGCGTTGTTGTTACCGGTACCGGCCTGGACCACGTCCCAGCCCCAGGCCTCGATGAAGTTGCCGTCGGCGTCGAAGTGCTGGACCCGGTGCTGGCCGGTGTCGGTCGTGTAGTAGTCGCCGGGTCCGACGCCGCCGGCTCCGGTCGAATTGACGCCCCCACCACCGGGGCCCCCACCACCAACCCCGCTGCTCCCAAAGAACCCCCCTGCGCCGGTTACCGCTGCGTTCGATCGCGGGCTTTCGACGTTTTTGATCAGCACCTTCCCCTGCGCGGCCGGTGCGACCAGCAGGAAGGCAAGCAGGGCGAAGAGGGCGAGGGCGGGACGAAGCGTGGCGAAGACACCGGACTTCGACCTGGAAGCGGACTTCGCGTAGCGCTCTGCGTTTCTCACACTTTCTCCTTTGGTGCGATTCCTGTTGCCCTTGCGGATGAGGTCGGTCATGCGGGGACTCCCGACGAGAGAGCGGTGGCGGAAGCCGGGGTGACGTAGAAGGGGATGGCGTAGGACGAGGCGGAGATCCTGTGGCTCCGCGGGCCAGCAGCCCGTGCGTCTGTGTCCCGTTTCACTGCGGTGCCTCTCCCTCGTCCCTTTGAGCCTCTCTGCTTCCCGGAATGGGCTCCCTTGCCCACTCCGAGCCCCGAGGCTCGATTACGTGAAACCCTTGCCGCCCTCCCTGGCGAACGGTGGTGATCTAAGCACAGTCATACGGTTGTGTCAAGGATGGGACATGGTTGCGAAAGCTAGACCAGGGCTCGAGCAGCTGCCCCGAGCGTCCTGCAAGCCAACGCCCGCGGCGGTGCAACTTTCCGGGTGCCGAGGCGGTTGTAGCGAGAGTGCAGCGGATGAGCTCTCGACCGACCCGCGCCTGGGCGCCGCTCGCCTGGGGCGCCCTCCTCGCGCTGGCCGTGCTGGCCTGCTGGCCGTGTGCGCCGGCCTCCGCGCAGGCGTCGGCGCGCATCGTCCACTTCGACGGCCAGAAGGTCGAGGCGCCGCGTTCCTGGCCGGTCTACCGGCTCGCCGAGCACCCGCGGATGTGCGTGCGGCTGGACCGGCGGGCGGTCTACCTGGGGACGCCGTCCGCCGAGCAGCGCTGCCCGGCGGAGGCGATGGGACGGCGGCGGGCGATCCTGGTCGAACCGCGGGGCGCCACGCGGGCGCGGGCCTCGGCGCTGCCCGCCCCCCGCGCCAGCATCTCGGCCAGCGGCGCCTTCACCGGGCTCGGCTTCGACGCCTGCACGGCCCCGTCCTCGCGCTCGATGACGGCCTGGCGCGCGTCCTCGCCCTACGCGGCGATCGGGGTCTACATCGGCGGCTCCAACCGCGGCTGCACGCAGCCGAACCTGACCGCGAGCTGGGTCAGCGCCCAGGTCGCGGCGGGCTGGCACCTGATCCCCACCTACGTCGGCCTGCAGGCGCCGACCAGCAGCTGCGGCAGCTGCGCCAAGCTCAGCGCCAGCCAGGCGACGGCGCAGGGCGCGAGCGCGGCCAGCGACGCGGTCGCCCAGGCCAGCGCCGTCGGCATGGGCCCGGGCAGCCCGATCTACTTCGACATGGAGTCCTACTCGCGCACCTCCAGCGCCACCGCCGCCACCCTCGCCTTCCTCGAGGCCTGGACCGAAAAGCTGCACTCGCTCAGCTACGTCTCCGGCGTCTACAGCAGCGGCGCCTCGGGGATCGCCGACCTCGCCGACCAGGTCGGAACCGGCTACGTCCTGCCGGACCACCTCTGGTTCGCGAACTGGAACGGGCAGGCGACCGTCGACGACCCCTACGTGCCGGACGACGCCTGGACTCAGCACCAGCGCATCCACCAGTACCGCGGCGGCCACGACGAGAGCTACGGCGGGGTGACGATCAACATCGACAACAACTACGTCGACGGCGCCACCGTCGGCACCGCCGCGCCGGCCGCCGCCAGCGAAGACCCGGTCGGCTACCTCGACCTGGTCGGCTCGCCGCACCCGGGGCAGCTGCGGGTCAAGGGCTGGGCGCTGGACAAGAGCGCGCCGACCGAAACGCTGGCGATCCGCGTCTACGTCGGCGGCAAGCCCGGCGCCACCGGGGCCCTGCAGCAGGACCTCGGCCCGGTCGCCAACCAGTCGCGACCCGACGTCGGCGCCAGGTACCGGGCGGCCGGGGGCAACCACGGCTTCGACCTCAGCTTCCCGACCGTGAAGTCGGGAGCGCAGCCGGTCTGCGTCTACGCGCTCAACACCGGCGGCGGCAACGACCGGCTGCTCGGCTGCAAGGCGACGACGATCCCGGTCGCGATCAGCCTCTCCCACCTCAAGGTCAAGGCCGGCGGCGTGCGGATCTGGATCGCCTGCGCCTGGCCGGAGGGGACGCCGTGCCCGGGCCAGCTCTCGCTGCGCTCGCGGCTCAAGGTGGCGCTGCCGCACCGGCGCGGGACGCCGCCGCGGATCCGCGCCGTCACCCGCTCGCTCGGCCGCCGCGCCTTCAACCTCAGCGGCGAACGCGCGCACCCGTTCACGATCCCCTTCAGCGCCGGCGGCCGCGCCCTGCTGCGCCAGCGCGGCCAGCTGCGGACCCAGCTCGTCGCCGCAATCCCGGGCGGCCGCCGCTACCTCTCGCTGACGGTCGGCCGCTAACCCTCGCCGAGCGCCTCGCGCAGGCTCGCCAGCTCCGCGCGCAGCTCGCCCAGCTCGCGCTCCAGGCGGGTCAGCCGGTCCTCGGCCGGAACCAGCTCCGGCCCGGCGGCCCCCGGCCCCGGCCCGGCTCCTTCCTCGCCCTCCGGCGGCACGCCCTCAGCGGCAGCGGTGGCGCCCTCGCCCATCCCCCCGAGCAGCTGCTCGTAGCGCCGCTCCTTCTGGCCCGGTCGGCGCTCGTGGCGGGCGACGTAGCCGCGGGCGACGAGGACGTCGAGCGCCGCCTGCACGGCGCCGAGGTCGGCGAAGGAGTGCAGGCGCTCGCTGCGCTGCTTCAGCTCGCCGGGGGTCTGGGGCCCGCGCAGCATCAGCACCCCGAGCAGGGACAGCTCCGCCGGCTCCAGCCCCAGCGCCTCCCGCATCAGGTGGCGGTATTTGCGGGCGCGGCTGCCGGCGCCGCTGGCGAGCCGGGTCCAGCCGCGCAGGGCCAGCCGCCGCAGCGCCGCCACCACCGTCTCCTCGTCGTACTCGACGACCGGGTCGCGGTTGGTCGACTGGTTGCAGGCCAGGCGCAGCGCGTTGAGCGAGAGCGGGTAGGCGTCCGGGGTCGTCCGCTGCTTCTCGATCAGGCAAGCGACGACGCGGATCTCGGCTGCGTCCGGCTCCACCGCCCTCGCCTCAGCCGCGGTCGGGGCGCTCGGGATAGATCTCGTCGATGGTGACGAGGGCGCGGTAGGGCGCCTCGGCGGCGCTTTCGATCCGCTCCGCCCCACCGGCGAGGCGGTCGACGACGGCGACGACGCCCGCCACCTCCAGCCCCTCCTCGCGGATCCGCCCGACCGCGCTCGCGGTCGAGCCGCCGCTGGTCACGGTGTCCTCGACGACGAGGCAGCGCAGGCCCGGCCGCACCGGGCCCTCGACCCAGCGCTGCAGCCCGTGCTCCTTGCGCTCGCCGCGGACGAAGAAGGCGAGGAGGCCGGCGCCGGCCGGGACGGCGATCGCGGCGCAGGAGGGCGGGATCGCGGCGGTCGCGGGACCGCCGACGGCCTCGGCGCCGACCTCCGCGGCGGCGGCGGCGATCAGCTCGCCGGCGGCGAGGAAGCCCTCGGGCCGCATCAGCGCCCGCCGCGCGTCGACGTAGTACTGGGCGACGCTGCCGCTGGAGAGGGTGACCTCGCCGAGCACCAGCGAGTGCTCGCGCAGCTCGGCGAGCAGGGTCCCCTTGGCGACGTCGAGATCGCTCACGAGGGTCATCCTAGGAGAGCGCGTCGGGGAAGCCCTCGCGCCAACTCGGGTAGCGCGGCTCCCAGCCGAGCTCGCGCTTGGCCTTGGCATTGGCGGCGCCGCGCAGCTCGACCGCGGAGGAGGCGACGGCGGCGCCCGCGACCAGCCGCGCCAGCCAGACCGGCACCCTGCGGGGGGGCTTGGCGCCGAGCGCTTCGGCGTAGACGGGGAGCCACTCACCGAGCCGGGCCGGCTCGTCGTCGACCACGTTGTAGACGCCGCGAGCGCCGCGGTCGAGCGCCGCCACGGTGGCGCCGGCGGCGTCCTCGAGGTGCAGGAAGGAGAACGTCCCGGTGCCGGGGCCGACCACCGGGAAGCGGCGGCGGCGCACTTCCCGACCGATGTGACCGTCGGCGGCGAGGTAGGTCCCCGGCCCGTAGAACTGGCCGTAGCGCAGGACCAAGCCGGTGAAGTCCGGGCACTCGAGGACCTCCTGCTCGTGCGAGGTCAGCGCCTCCATCGCCGAGCCGAAGCTGCCGGGGGCGTCGCTGAAGACCCGCGCCTCCTCGTCCTTGACCCAGCCGCCCTCGGGCGCGTAGAGGAAGGCGATGCTCTGGGTGACGAAGCGGCTGGCGCGGGCGGCGCGGGCGGCCTCGACCAGGTTGTGCCCGCCCTCGGTCCGCACCCGGTTGGTCGCCTCGTAGAAGCTGGCCCGGCGCGGGTTGTACCTCTGGGGCAGGCTGGTCAGCTCGTTGACTACCGCGTCCGGAGCCGCCGCCGCGACGGCGCTCTTCAGGGCCTCCGCGTCGAAGGCGTCGCAGACGGCCGCCTCGGCCCCGGCGGCGCGGATCGCTTCCGCTTTGGCCTCGTGCCGGGTCATGCCCGTCACCTCGTGCCCGGCCGCGACGAGCTGGCGCAGCAACGGCGGCCCGACGGCTCCGCTGGCGCCGGCGACGAAGACTCTCATCGTCCCCGTCCCATCGCGCCTAGAAGACGAAGATGCTCTCGCCGAAGTGGATGCGCTCGTAGATCTCGGGCTGGTCGGCGATGAAGGTGCGGATGCAGCCGTGGCTGGCGGGGTAGTCCGGCACCGATTCGTAGCCGTGCACCGCGTAGCCGCCGTAGAAGTAGAACGAGTAGTACATCCCGTGCGAGTTGTAGCCGGGTTCCTGGCGGATGAAGGTGAAGTGTCCGGTCACGGTCGGGGTCGAGCTCTTGCCCGAGGAGACCGGGTAGATCGCGAACGGCTTGTCGCCCTTGGCGAAGACCAGGACCTGCTTGGAGAGCGGCGCCTCGAGGTGTTCGCCGGCGTCCGGGTGAAGCACGTGGTAGCCGCCCTTGCCGGCGAAGACGCTCCTGACCAGGCCCTTGCCGGCGCGCGAGCTGCGCGCCATGTCGTTGACTTTGCGGTAGGCGAGGACGCCGCGCCCGGTCTTGCCGCCGAAGCAGCGGCCGCTGTTGGCGATGTAGCCCAGCTTCCGCATCGCCTTCTTGAAGCCGACGACGACGTCGCCGCACTGGCCCCGGTGCAGGGCCGGGTAGCTGACCTTCCAGCTCTTGCGCACGGTGCTGTCGCCGCCCAGCACCGCGGTCGCCTCGTGGGTGGCGCTGACCGCGTACCTGCCGTCCTCGCGGAGGATGACGCTGGAGCGGAAGCTGCCGGTGTCGCCCTTGCCCTTGCCGACCGCGAGTCTGTGACTGACCAGCTCCTTGCCGTCGAGGAAGAAGCTGACCTCGACCCGCTGGCCGGGGACGTAGGGGCTGACGGTGCCGAAGACCGGGACCTTGCTGTAGATCTCGGCGCGGCCGCCGTCGAGGTGGCCGACCTCGATCTTCACCGTCGCGTCGGGGACCGGCGCCGGCGCGGGCTTGGCCGCCGCGGCGGCGGTGGCGGGGACTGCCAGCGCCACGAGGACGAGGAGGGACGCGAGACGGCGACTCACCGGCGAAACCCTACTGACCAAGCAGGGCGACAGAGTTGTTCAGCATGTGCAGGACGATGCAGGGCACGATCGAGCCGGTTTTCTCGTAGAGCAGGGCCAGAACGAAGCCGAAGAAGATCAGCGGCGGCACCGCCGTGACCCCGGTCAGCGCGTGCAGGCCGCCGAAGATCAGGCCCGCCAGCAGCGCCGCCCCCAGCCGCGGCAGCCGCTCGCGCAGGCCGCCGAAGAGCATCCCCCGGAAGCAGATCTCCTCGCTGATCGGCGCCGCGATCGCGATCAGCAGGATCTGCACCGGGATCGGGCCGAAGCCGTCGGCGATGTCCTCCTGCTTCGGTTCGACGATCAGCAGCGAGTAGGCGAAGGCGAACAGCAGGTAGGCGCCGATCGCCGCCGCCATCCACTTGAAGGCCGAGGGCTGAAAGCGCCGCACGCCGAGCCGGCGCAGGATCTCGCGCACCGTCTCCGCCCCGCGCTGGGCGGCGATCGCCATCGGCACCAGCAGGAACCCGACCGCGGTCGCCAGCTGCACGCCGACGTTGCCGAAGGTGTCGAGGTCGCCGTCGGGTTCGACGCCGATGATCGCCGCCGGGATCCCCAGCACGATCCCGGTCCCGAGCGCGAGGACGACGCCGAGCACCCCAACCCAGGGGCCCCAGTTGGAGTACGGGAAGGGAGTCTGCCGCCGCACGTCGAGGTCCCCGGCTAGGTTGACGTCCATGTCGCCGGCAGTTTCCCAGGTCTCCCGCTCGACCAAGACCCGCCTGCGCTTCCTGCGCCGGCTCGTCCTGGCGGTCGTCCTGCTCGTCCTGGCGATGATCGCGCTGAGTCAGTTCACCGAGCTGAAGCGGCTGGCCGGCGGCATCCTCGCCTCGACCGCGGTGCTCGGCCTGATCGTCGGCTTCGCCGCCCAGCACACGATCGGCAACCTCGTCGCCGGCGTCCAGATCGCCGTCTCCCAGCCCTTTCGCATCGGCGACCGCATCAGCTTCGACGAGAACGAGGGCCGGGTCACCGACATCACCCTCTCCTACACCTACATCGACCCCGGCGACGGCACCCATTTCGTGATTCCCAACCAGCTACTGGTCGAAGGCGTCGTCCACAACCACTCGACCGAAGACACGCAGGCCTGAGCGCCGTCCGCGGCGGCGTAACCTCTGCCCGATGACGCAGCGCAACCGGCGACGCCAGCGACGCCGAGGGGGGATCGGCGGCAAGCTCCTGATCGCCGGGGGCGCGGTCTTCGCGGTGCTCGCGATCGCCGTCGTCGCCGTCACCTCCTGGGTCCTCGACGTCGCCGCCGACGCGCCCTCGCTCGCCTCCTGCAAGCCGATCGAGCGCGGCGGCAACTCCACCCTCTACGCGGCCGACGGCGAAAAGCTCGGCCTGATCGCCGCCGACGAAGCCCGCACCCCGGTCTCGATCGAGCGGATCCCCAAGAGCGTGCAGCTGGCGACCGTGGCGATCGAGGACCAGCGCTTCTACGAGCACGGCGGCGTCGACCCGGAGGGCATCCTCCGCGCCGCCGTGAAGGACCTCGAAGCAGGCAAGACGGTCGAGGGCGGCTCGACGATCACCCAGCAGCTGGTCCGCAACCTCTGCATCTCCAACCCGCAGCAGAACCTCGAACGCAAGATCGTCGAGGCGAAGCTGGCGATGGAGTACGCGAAGCGCCACAGCCGCCGCGAAATCCTCGGCCAGTACCTCAACATCGCCTCCTACGGGACGGTCGAGGGCGCCACCGCGGTCGGCGTCCAGGCGGCATCGCGGATCTACTTCGACCGCCCGGTCTGGAAGCTGGACCTGGCCCAGGCGGCGCTGCTGGCCGGCCTGCCGCAGGCTCCCTCCGAATACAACCCGATCCTCAACCCGGCGGCGGCGAAGGCCCGCCGCAACGCGGTCCTGCGGCAGCTGGACAAGCTCGGCTACGTCTCCCACGCGCGGGCCGAGGCGGCGGAACGCTCGGGGCTCGGCCTCGACGTCTCCAACGACTACTTCGAGCACCGCCAGCCCTACTTCTTCGACTACGTCGAGAACGAGCTGATCGGCGAGTACGGGGTCAACACCGTCCGCCGCGGCGGACTCGCGGTGACGACGACGATCGACCCGGGACTGCAGGAGGTCGGGCTGAACGCGATGCGCTCGGCCCTCCCCTACTCGACCGACCCCTCCTCGGCGCTGGTCTCGATCGACCCCCGCAACGGCCACATCCGGGCGATGGTCTCCAGCTCCAACTACGCCGAGACCCAGTTCAACCTCGCCGCCCAGGGCCGCCGCCAGCCGGGCTCGACCTTCAAGGCCTTCGTCCTCACCACCGCGATCAAGCAGGGGATCGACCCCTACTCGACCTATTACACCTCGAAACCGCTCGACCTCGACCTGCCGCACTGGGGCCACTGGACCGTCCACACCGCCGACGAGGGCTACCAGGGCACCGTCAACCTGCAGCAGGCGACGGTCAGCTCCGACAACACCGTCTTCGCCCAGCTCGACCTCGACGTCGGCCCCAAGAGCGTCGCCCAGACGGCGAAGTCGATGGGGATCACGACGCCGCTGGACGGGATCCCGGCGGAGGGGATCGGCGGCCTGCGCCTCGGCGTCACCCCGCTGGAGCTGACCGACGCCTACGCGACGCTCGCCGCCGGCGGCATCCACCGCAAGCCGGTGGCGATCGAGAAGGTGACCTTCCCCAGCGGCAAGGTCGACCGCCCGCAGCGGGCGCGGCCGCGGCGGGTGCTCTCCGAAGCGGTCGCCTACGAGGTGACGAAACTGCTGCACGACAACATCACCGAAGGGACCGGCACCGCCGCCTACAGCGGCTGCGCGGGTCAGGCCGGCAAGACCGGCACCACCGACGAATACACCGACGCCTGGTTCTCCGGCTACCAGCCGAACCTGGCGACCGCGGTCTGGGTCGGCTACCCGGAATCGAACGACGTCTCGATGTCGAGCGTGCACGGGATCACCGTCTTCGGCGGCACCTTCCCGGCCGAAATCTGGCACTCGCTCTACTCCGAAGGCGGCGTCCCCTGCGAGGAATTCGAGGCGCCGCAGAAGTCGATCTCATGGGCGCCCTACTACGGCCACTTCACCCAGGCGAGCCCAAGCGACACCCACGGCTCGGGAGGGGGCGACAGCGAACCGCCGCCGCCCGGCTCCGCCGCGGTCGGCGGCTACGACCCGAACGAATACGACCCCGACGCCTATGCCCCGGGCGCCGGTCAGGAACCGGCCCCAGTGCCCCCGCCGCCGCCCGCGGTCAGCGGCGGCGCGCCCGGCGGGAACGGGTAGCCGAGCATCGACCCGGCGCTCGCCTACGCCCTGATGTGGGTGGGCTTCGCGGCCTACCTCGGCGTCCTCGTCAAGGCCCCGGCGCTGGGGGCGCGGCTCCTCTGGGGGGCGATCGCCGTCGCCGTGAGCGGCTTCGCGCTCGCCCCGGTCCTGCTCTCCCACGACGCCTTCAGCTACCTCGCCTACGCCCGGCTCGGCGTCGTCCACGGCCTCGACCCCTACGTCCACCCGCCGCTGGCGGCGCCGGCCGACCCGGTCTACGCCGACGTCGCCTGGACCGAAGCGACCAGCGCCTACGGGCCGCTGTTCACGCTCGCCACCTACCCGCTGGCCTGGCTCCCGGTCGGCCTCGCGGTGGCGCTGCTGAAGGCGGCCGCGGCGCTCTCGGTCCTCGCCCTCGCGGTGGTGGTGGCCCGCCTCGCCGCCTGGCGCGGCGTCGACCCGCTGCGCGCCGCCGCCTTCCTCGCCCTCAACCCCCTGGTCCTCGTCCACGTCGTCGGCGGCGCCCACAACGACGGCACCGCGATGCTGCTGGCGATGCTCGGCGTCGCCGCCGTCCTCAGCGCCCGCGAGCTAGCCGGCGGCGCCACCCTCCTCGCCGCCATCGCCACCAAGCCCTCAGCGCTCTTCATCGCCCCCTTCGCCCTCGCACAGTCGCGGCCGATGGGCCGATATGTCGAGCCAGGCTCGACATATCGGCCCATCGGCCGGCTGTTGGCGGGGGGTGCGCTGGGGGCGGTGGGGGTGGGGCTGGGGGCTTGGTTGGGGTTTGGGTGGGGGTGGCTCGAGGCCTTTGGGCTTGCGGGGGAAAATCAGGGGCGGACGAGCTACCTCAGCATCCCGATCACCGTTGCCCGGCTCGGCGGGTTCGACCCTGACACGGTCCGAGTCGCGGCGCTCGTCCTCTACGCCGCCGCCGTCACCTGGCTGCTGCGCTGGAGCTGGCGCGGGGGCGACTGGGTCCGGGCCGCCGGCTGGGCGGCGCTCGGCCTCCTGCTCGCCACGTCGTGGCTGCTGCCCTGGTACCTGATCTGGGCGCTGCCGCTGGCGGCGATCTCCCGCGACCGCCCCCTCCAGCTCCTAACCCTGGCCCTGACCGCCTACCAGCTCGGCGCCCGCATCCCCCTGTAATCCCTCCGTAGAAGGGGCCGGGGAGCCCCTCCGAACGTTTTGCGCATCTCGCCCGATTTGCATCTCGGACGGCCGCCCCCGATCCAGCGAGCATGCGAGAGAGGAGGGGCTCCCCGGCCCCTTCCCTTCCTAGAGGATTTCGGGCGAGTGAACGCCGTCCTGGCGGTCCGCCCCTTCCTCCTCGGGGGAGGCGTGGAGGATCCCGGTCTGGATGCTCCAGCCCTCGCGGCGGCCGAGCAGGGTGACGGCGCCGACGTAGAGGAGTTCGCCGACCGTCATCACGCCGCGGACGGCGATCGCGATCAGCGAGCCGAGCGCGAAGCTCTGGCCGGGCACGGCCGCCTTCACCGCCCAGGCGAAAGCGGCGTCGCGGACGCCGAGGCCGGCCGGGGCGACCAGGGTGACGAGGGCGGCGAAGTAGCCGATCGCCTGGGCCGAGCCGACCAGGAGGATGTCGTCGAAGGGGATGTGGGTGACCGAGCGGGCGACGCAGTAGATGCCGAGCGCGACCACCACCCAGTTCAGCGAGTAGAAGACGATCAACGCGATCACCCCGCGCAGCGGCACCACCGCCGGCAGCGATTCGCGCCCGAACGCCTTCAGCACCCTGTTGGCCAGCGGCCCGAACACGCGCGGGTGCAGGACCGCGATCGCCGCCGGGATCAGCAGCAGCACCGCCCAGCGCAGCGGCTGCTCCTGGAGGTCGGGGTGGTTGATGATGAAGTAGGCCGCGACGACGATCGCCGAGGTCGCGGAGATCGCCTGTTCGTAGACGATGCTGGCGATCGTCAGCCGCCGCGGCACCCCCGCCCGTTCGGACAGCAGCACCCGCCCCAGCACGTAGAGGACGCTGCCGGGCACGTAGCGGGCGAGCAGCGGCTGCCCCCAGGCGACCTGGGCGCGGCCGAACCCGATCGGGTGGCCGAGGAAGCGCAGGGTGAAGTCCCAGCCAAGGGCGCTGAAGACATAGAAGAGCGGCAGGATCACGATCGCCGGGAGCAGCCAGACGACGTGGAAGTGGACGCCGGCGTTCTGGATCTCCGACCACTGGTCGATCACGGTGAGGACCAGGAAGCCGAAGATCAGGACGGCGAGGCCGACCTGGAGGGCGAGGCGAACTTTGCGGCTGCGCGGCGGGCGCGTGCCAAAGCGCGCTCCGGCCTCGCCGACTCGGTGCAGGAATGGCTGGCGACGCTCCACGAAAGCCGCACCTTAGTGACGACGGACGCCGCAACCCCTTCCAGACTGGGGGACAATCGGGCCGTGGGCGAGTTCGAGTTGCTGGCGCGGTTGCGCGAACGTCTGCCCCCCGCGGGGGCGCGGGTGCTGCTCGGCAGCGGCGACGACGCCGCCGTCAGCGTGCCCGGCGGCGCCACCGCGACCTCGGTCGACGCGCTCGTCGACGGGGTCCACTTCCGCCGCGACCGCGCCAGCCTCGCCGAGATCGGCCGCAAGGCGCTCGGCGCCGCGCTCTCCGACCTGGCCGCGATGGGGGCCGAGGCCGGCGAGGCCTACATCGCGATCGGCGTGCCGCCCGATCTCGGCGAGGACGGCTGCCTGGAGCTGTTCGACGGCATCGCCGCCGTGGCCGCCGCGACCGGCACCACGCTCGCCGGCGGCGACGTCACCCGGGCCCCGGTTCTGACCCTGGTCGCAACCGTCGTCGGCCATGCCGACCGGCCCGATGAACTGGTCGGCCGCGGCGGCGCCGAGCCCGGCGACGTCCTGGTCCTGAGCGGCGAGATCGGCGGCGCGGCGGCCGGGCTGCTCCTGCTCGAGCGCACCGAGCTGGGGGCGACGATCTCGCCAGCGGCGGCCGGCCGCCTGCGCCGGCGGCAGCTCGAGGCGACGCCCCGGCTCGGCACCGGGCAGGCCCTGGCCGCGGCCGGGGCGCACGCGATGATCGACCTCAGCGACGGCCTCGGCGGCGACGGCGGCCACCTCGCCGCGGCCAGCGGCGCCGGCCTCCGCATCGACGCCGCGGCGCTGCCGCTGGCGCCGGGCGTGAGCGAGGTGGCGGCGGCGGCCGGCCGCGATCCGCTCGAGCTGGCGACCGCGGGGGGCGAGGACTACGAGCTGCTGGCGGCGCTGCCGGCGGAGCGCCTCGCCGACGCGCGGCGGAGGACGCGTGAGGCGGGCGAAGCGGAGCTGACGGCGGTCGGCGAGGTCGTCGCCGGCGCGGGTGTCGAGATCAGGCTGCCCGGCGGGGGGACTCTGGCCCCGGCGGGATTCGACCAGCTTCGCTGAGCGCCGGGCGGCCGCCGATCAGCAGCTCCCGCACGCCGCGGCGCTGCAGCATCGCCGCCGCCACCCGCGAGGGATCCGGCTTGTAGTGGCCGGTCTCGACCAGGCTCTTCAACTGCTGCTGCTGCATAGGTTCCTATATCGGACCGAGGCCTCGATTCCTTAGTTCTTGGTACTCGCACATGCGTCCAACCTGCCGGCCGCATTACCCTTCGAGCTGTGGCTAACGGGACGGCCCGCATTCTCCTCGTCGACGACGAGCAGTCGATTCAGACGCTCTTGAGCTATCCCCTGCGCAAGGACGGCTACCACGTGACCTCGGCGCTCGACGGCGGCGAAGCGCTGCAGCGCTTCGAAGAGGGGCGCTTCGACCTGGTCATCCTCGACCTCATGCTGCCCCGCCTCGACGGGGTCGAAGTCTGCCGCGAGATGCGCTCGCGCAGCCAGGTGCCGATCATCATGCTGACCGCGAAGGGGAGCGAGACCGACAAGGTCGCCGGGCTCGAGGTCGGCGCCGACGACTACATCACCAAGCCGTTCTCGATGCGCGAGTTCCGCAGCCGGGTCAAAGCGGCGCTGCGGCGCTCGCGCATGGCCGGCGAGGCGCCCAGCGACGAGTTGATCGAGAGCGGTGAGCTGACGATCGACTTCGGCCGCCGCATGGTCACCCTGGGCGAGGAGGAGGTCCGGGTCACCTACGTCGAGTTCGAGATCCTCGGCGCCCTCGCCCGCTCGCCCGGCCGCGTGCTCACCCGCGAGACCCTGCTCGAGCACGTCTGGGGCGATTCGGAGTACCGCGACCCGCGCACCGTCGACGTCCACATCAGGCACCTGCGCGAGAAGCTCGAGGCCGACCCCAAGCAGCCCGAGTACCTCTTCACCGTGCGCGGGGTCGGCTACCGGTTCAAGGAGTAGCGACGATGCGGCGGCTGCGGTTCACCAACCTGAACAGCCGGATCGCGCTCATCTCGATCTTGATCGCGGTCGGCACCTCGCTGCTGATCTACGTCTACACGGTCACGATCGGGGGAGCGGCCAGCGGGCACGGCGCGGTCAAGGGCCAGATCCTCGTCGCCGGTCTGATCGCCGTCGTCATCGCCACCGCGGTCGGTCTCTATTACGCGCAGGCCGCCGCCCGCAACATCAGCCAACTGCAGGACGCCGCCCGCAAGGTCGCCGACGGCAACTTCGAGACGACGATCCCGGTCGCGGCCGCCGGCCAGCTCGGGCAGCTCGCCCGCACCTTCAACGAGATGCAGCGGCGCCTGGCCGAGCTCGACAGCGCCCGCAAGCAGTTCATCGCCAACGCCTCGCACGAGCTGCGGACGCCGATCTTCAGCCTCGGCGGCTTCGTCGAGCTGCTCGAAGACGAGGACCCGAGCCCGGAGGAGCGGGAAGAGTTCGTGCGCACGATGCGCCAGCAGATCGAGCGCCTGACCAAGCTGACCGCGGACCTACTCGATCTCTCCCAGCTCGACGCCGGCGCGATGGTCATGCGGGTGCGCAGAATCGACCTCGGCACGCTCGCGCGCGAGGTGACGCGAGAGTTCGGCGCCCGCGCCGAACTGCGTGGCTCGCGCCTGCAGCTGCGCACCCCCGAGCAGCCGGCGATCGCCCACGCCGACCCCGACCGCGTGCGTCAGATCATCCGTATCCTGCTCGACAACGCCCTCACCCACACCCCCGAGGGCACCGACGTCACCGTGACCACCTACACAATCAAACGCCGCGCCGAGCTGACCGTCTCCGACGAGGGCTCGGGGATCCCGCAGCGGGCCCAGAACCGGATCTTCGAGCGCTTCTACACGGCCGACAAAGCCGGCGGGTCCGGGCTCGGGCTGGCCATCGCCACCGAGCTCGCGCAGCGGATGGACGGTTGCATCCGGATCAGCTCCAGCCGCCGCTTCACGGCCTTTACGCTCGACCTCCCGCCCGCCCAGGAGATCGGCCCGCAGAGCGCCGCCGGCACGCTCGCCAGGACCGCCGCGTGAACGCCCGCGCGGCGCTCGCGGCGCTGCTCTGCCTCGCCCTGCTCGCCGGCTGCGGCTCCAGCGACGGCGGCGGCGCGGGCTCCAGCGGCCGCGGCGCGGCCGCTGGGAAGCCGGCACCTGAAGTGGTCGTGCAGGCCGCCGACAGCGGCTTCGACGCGGCCGCGGTCTACCGGGAGGCCTCCCCGGGAGTGGTCACGATCCGCTCGATCTTCGGCGGCAGCGGCGGCGGCGCGGCCGAGGGCTCCGGCTTCGTCCTCGACACCAACGGGGAGATAGTCACCAACGCCCACGTGGTCACCGACGAATCGACCGGCAAGCGCAAGCCCGCCAAGGAAGTCTTCGTCGAGTTCCCCGACCGCAACGTCGTCGACGCCAAGATCGTCGGCTTCGACCCCTTCGCCGACGTCGCCCTGCTGAAGATCGAGCCGGACGGCTTCGCCCTGCACCCGCTCGAGCTCGGCAGCGACCAGGACCTCCAGGTCGGCCAGCCCGTGGCCGCGATCGGCAGCCCCTTCGGCGAGCAGCAGTCGCTCTCCAGCGGGATCATCTCCGCCACCGACCGCTCGGTGAAATCGCTGACCCAGTTCCAGATCGAGGGCGCGATCCAGACCGACGCCTCGATCAACCCCGGCAACTCGGGCGGGCCGCTGCTCGACGCCGGCGCCCGCGTGCTCGGCATCAACGAGCAGATCGAGACCGACTCCGGCTCCAACTCGGGGGTCGGCTTCGCGGTCCCGATCTCGGCGATCAAGCGCTCGGTGGCGCAGCTGCAGGAAGACGGCAGCGTCGAATACGCCTACATCGGGGTCTCCAGCCAGGCGCTCTATCCCCAGCTGGCCGCCAAGCTCGGGCTCGACACCACCTACGGCGGCCTGCTGGCCGAAGTCGTTCCCGGCGGGCCGGCGGAGAAGGCGGGGCTGAAGGGCGGCGACGAAAAGCTGCGCTTCCAGGCGGGCGAATACCGCGGCGGCGGCGACGTCATCCTCGAAGCCGACGGCCACAAGGTCGTCCAGCCCGACGATCTCTCCCGCTTCATCGCCTATCGCAAGCCGGGCGAGAAGGTGACGCTGACGATCCTCCGCGACGGCGAGCGCAAGCAGGTCGAGGTCACCCTGGGCAAGCGCCCGGACTCCCCCGCCGGAGGCTAGACCGCGCGGCGCCGGCCAGGCGTGTAGAACTCCGGCCTTGCTTCAGGAAGTCGCACTCGGCCAGAAGTCCCTCACCGACTACCAGCACATAGTCGGCAAGGAGACGATCGAGCGCATCCGCGAGCTGGCGGAGCCGCTCAAAGGCAAACGCGTCCTCCACGTCAGCGCCACGGCCTTCGGCGGCGGCGTCTCGGAGATCCTCTACACGATCGTGCCGCTGATGCGGGACATCGGCCTCGACGCCCACTGGCACGTGATCTTCGGCAAGGAGGAGTTCTTCAACGCGACCAAGCTCCTCCACAACTCCCTGCAGGGCGCGGAGGAGACGCTGAGCGGCGAGCAGTGGGCGATCTTCGACGAGATCAACCAGATCAACGCCGACGGCCTGCAGGGCGAATGGGACGCGGTGATCGTCCACGACCCGCAGCCGATCGGGCTGCGCCGCGGCGCCCTGAAGAAGGGCAAGCGCTGGATCTGGCGCTGCCACATCGACCTCTCGACCCCGAACCCGGCGCCGATCGAACGGCTGCTGCCGCTGATCGAGGAGTACGACGCGACCGTCTGGCACCTGCCCGACTACGTGCCGGCGGGCGTCGACCACAGCAACGGCGTCAACATCATCCCGCCGGCGATCGACCCGCTCTCGCCGAAGAACATGGCCTTCTCGCCCGAGGACGCCGCCTTCGTCTGCAAGCAGTTCGGGATCGACCCCGACCGGCCGCTGCTGACCCAGGTCTC
>Ga0070691_10000023_pt1 | contig 43309 bp, 37 predicted proteins | sample KBSK1101metaG_FD_64673 | JGI IMG/M metagenome (GOLD analysis project Ga0070691, IMG submission 64673) | Corn, switchgrass and miscanthus rhizosphere microbial communities from Kellogg Biological Station, Michigan, USA - KBS K1-10-1 metaG | ecosystem: Host-associated > Plants > Roots >... | reverse complement strand
CCGAACAATGCTGCCGCATCTTCCTCGCGCAAGGCATCCAGCCGCAGGCGCGCGGTGACGATTTCCACGATCAGCGTGCGTCCGCGGCGGCGCGGATCGCCGCCGCATGTTCGTCGAGATCGTGGCGCTCGAGCGCGAACACGCCCATTGGCCCGACCTTGAACTCGATCCACACGAAGGGAACGTCGGGCAGCAGCGTGCCCAGGGCATGCTCGCTTTCGCCCACCTCGACGATCAGCAAACCGTCGTCGCTCAGATGACCGGGGGCATCGCGCAGGATGCGCAATGCGATGTCGAGGCCGTCCGCACCGGCCGTCAGACCCAGTTTCGGTTCGTGCGCGTATTCACCCGGCAGCGCGGCGTATTCGTCGTCGGTGACGTACGGCGGATTGGACACGATCAGGTCGTAGCGCTCGCCCGCCAAACCGGAAAACAGGTCGGACCGGACCGCACGCACCTGCTTGCCGAGCTGGTGCAGCGCGATGTTCTCGCGCGCCAACGCGAGCGCATCATCACTGATGTCGGCGATGTCGACGCGCCAGCGCGGGTTGTGCGCGGCCATCGCGATGCCGATGCAGCCCGAGCCGGTGCAGAGATCCAGTGCACGTTCGACTTCGCGCCCGTCCAGCCACGGCGAAAAACCGTCCTCGATCAGTTCCGCGATCGGCGAGCGCGGCACCAGTGCGCGCGCATCGGATTTGAACGGCATGCCCGCGAACCAGGCCTCGCCCACCAGGTAGGCAACCGGTTCGCGCGTTTCGATGCGACGATCGATCAGCGACAGCACGCGGGTTTTCTCGATCGCGGTCACGCGCGCGCTGCCGTAGGCCGGCGGCAGGTCCGGCGGCAGGTGCAGGCTGGACAACACCAGATGCGTCGCCTCGTCGATCGCGTTGTCGTGGCTGTGTCCGAACGTCAGCCCGGCCGCGTTGAAGCGGCTGGCCGCGTAGCGGATCAGGTCCACGATGGTCTGCAGTTCGTTCGTCATGGCGGCGGGCGCAAAGCGGGCAGTATAGACGTGGCTCTGCGGCTAAACTTGCCCGATGCGCTTCTCGATCATCCTTCAACATCTCGCGCCGCAGAAAACCCTCAGCCGCATCGTGCGCGCCGCCACCCGCTGGACCTGGCGGCCATGGAAAAACTTCCTGATCGGTCGCGTGGTGCACGCCTATCGCGTAGACATGCGCGAAGCCGCGCAACCCGATCCGTACGCGTTCCTGAGCTTCAATGACTTTTTCACGCGCGGACTGCGCGTCGGCGCACGACGGGCCGAAGGCGATGCCGGCACCATCGTCAGTCCCGCGGATGGGCGCATCAGCCAAGTCGGGCGCGTCGAAGCCGGGCGCATCCTGCAGGCCAAGGGCCGCAATTACACGGTCGCCGGCCTGCTTGCCGATCCGGAAGCCGCCGAACGGTACCGCGATGGCGCGTTCGCCACCGTCTATCTTTCGCCGAGCGATTACCATCGCGTGCACATGCCGCTGGACGGCGAACTGGTCGAAAGCGTGCACGTGCCGGGGCGCCTGTTCAGCGTCGCGCCCCAGCCGGTCGCCGACATCCCGAACCTGTTCGCGCGCAACGAGCGGCTGGTCTGCCATTTCGAGAGCCCGCGCGGGCCGTTCGTCGTGGCCATGGTGGGCGCTATCCTGGTTTCCGGAATCACCACTGTCTGGGGCGGGCAGGTGGTGCCGCCCTACGCGCGGAAGATCGTGCGCCGCGATTGGCGCGGGTGGGGCGTGCGGCTGACGCGCGGCGCGGAAATGGCGCGCTTCGAGATGGGTTCCACGGTGATCGTGCTGACGCCTTCGGGGCGGCTCGATCCGGCGTTGCAGCCCGAATCGATCGTGCGGGTCGGCCAGCGGCTCGGGGATTTGTAGCCGGACCCCGATCAAGGCACAATCATCGTGCACAGGGGCAACGGCGCAGCCGCGTGAGGAATCTGTCTTTGACCTCGCAACACCAGAAGCCCGGGGACAACTACCTCCGGCGGCTTGTCACACGCGTCACCGCGATGGGCCGCCATGCCCGTCTTCGCCGCCAGCTCGCCGAAATCGAGCATCGCAGCCTGGAATTGCCGCGCTCCTACCGCGAACAACTGGCCGACCTGATCGGCCGCGAATGCGACAATGTGGCGCAGTGCCCCGATCCGTCGCAATACGGCATCCAGATCGAAGGCGGCGTGACGCAAAGCGGCCTCGACGTGGGCTACGACCGCGCGCGCTCCGACAACGTGCAGGTGCGCATGCGCGGCCTTGCCCTGTGGATTGCGCTGGTCTACCACGAGACACGCGGTGCCAGCGCGCCGGACGTTGAGGAGCTGCATCGTCACGTCCTGCGGATCATGCGCGAACTGAAGGTGTTCTCCTCGCGGCTGGAATCGGGCGGGACCAGCGCTTGACCGCGCGCGGCCCACGCGCCCACGGCGCTGTCGGCCGGTACAAGGACGCATCGAGGTCATGATCGAAGTCGGACACGCCAGCCATACCGGCCTGCGCCGCGAATTGAACGAGGACACTTATTGGGCCGATGCGGATCTCGGCCTGTTCCTCGTGGTCGACGGCATGGGCGGCCACGGGCGCGGCGAAGTGGCTGCCGCGCTCGTGCGCGACGCGCTGGTGGAAGCCGCCCGCGCCAGTCGCGACCTGGAAACCGCCGTTCGCGGCACCGGCAGCGAGGTCGCGAACCTTGCGCGCCGCGCACCCGGCAACACGCCCACGGGCGCGGCGCTCGCGTTGCTCAAGCTCGAGCGCGAGCATTACGCCGCCGCTTGCATCGGCGACACGCGGATCTATCTGTGGCGCTCCGGCACGTTGCAGCGCCTGTGTCACCAGGACCCGGACACGGTCACGAGCCCCGATGCGGGCGAAGCCGATCCGGCGTCCGGCACGCGATCGCCCAGGCGCAATCGCGCCACGCAGGCGCTCGGCATCACCCCGCCGCCGGAATTGTGTGCGGCGCCCCATCGCGGTGAACTGGAACGGGGCATGCAGTTCCTGTTGTGCAGCGACGGCTTGAGCGAGGAGCTGACCGATGCCCGCATTGCCGCGGTGCTGGCGCGCACCGACCTAGCCGCCCAGGAATGTGTCGACCACCTGCTGCTGGCCGCGCTGGACGCGGGCGGCCGCGACAACATCAGCATCGTGCTGGTGCGCATGGGTTGACGGGCCGCAACGGCTCAGGCCGGCTCCGCCACCGACTCGACCGCTTCGCGTCGCCACAGGCTGCCGCCGCTGGTCCTGTCCAGCGCATCGAGCCGCGCATCGTGGGCGACGGTTTCCTGTGCCGTCGCACGCAGGACGCGCGGGCGCGTCGTCAAGGCCAACCCGGCCAGCCCTGCCGCCGCGGCGGCGGCCTGGGCCGAGGCTTGCTCGCCGCCCAGCGCCAATGCGCCCTGGCCGGCGGTCATCGCCACCCACACGTCGGCGAGCAGGTGCGCGTCCAGCAGCGCACCGTGCACCTCACGATGGCTGTTGTCCACGCCGAGCCGCTTGCACAACGCATCCAACGTGTTCTTCTGGCCCGGATACTTCTGCCGCGCCAGCGCCAGCGTGTCGACCACCGTGGCGTGATCGGCGACGCAACCGAACGCGACGCCCGCGCGCTTCAGTTCGTCGTCCAGGAACGAGGTATCGAAGGCCGCGTTGTGGATCAACAATTCCGCGCCGGCGATGAAAGCCACGAAATCGGCCGCGATCTCGGCGAACTTCGGCTTGTCGCGCAGGAAATCGTCGGTGATGCCGTGCACCGCCACCGCGCCGGCATCGATCGCGCGCTCGGGGTTGAGGTAGTAGTGGAACTTGCGCCCGCTGGGGCGGCGATCGACCAGTTCCACGCAGCCGATTTCGATCACGCGATGGCCGCGCTCGACCTCGAGCCCGGTCGTTTCGGTATCCAGCACCACCTTGCGCGTCACGGGATGATCCTCATTCTTTCGGCTTCCACGCGGGCCGCCTGGTCCACGCGCTCGTTTTCCGGATGGCCCGAGTGCCCGCGCACCCACGCCCAGCTTACCCGATGGCGTTCGCGTGCCGCCGCGAGGCGCAGCCACAAATCCTGGTTCTTGACCGGCTGCTTGCCCGCGGTGCGCCAGCCGTTCGCGCGCCACGTCGCGATCCATTGCTCGATGCCATGCCGCACGTACTGCGAGTCGGTGGTCAGGAGCACCTCGCAATCGCGCTTCAGGGATTCGAGCGCCATGATCGCCGCCATCAATTCCATCCGGTTGTTGGTGGTCAGGGCTTCGCCACCGGCCAGCAGTTTTTCCTTGCCGCGCCAACGCAGCAGCGCGGCCCAGCCGCCCGGCCCCGGGTTGCCGAGGCAGGCGCCGTCGGTGAAGATTTCGACCGCATCGCTGTCGCTCATGCGCGCTGACGCACCAGCGACTTGCGATGGGCGCCCGGCAACACGGGCTGGTGTTCGACCACCCGCCGCGCAGATGCCTTGCGCACGGGAATCGCAGCCAGCGTGCGCCGCTGCGCCTCGATGACCCAGGCCCCGCCCATTCCGCGCACCAGCCAGTGCGGCACGCCTGCCGCACCACGGACCCGCGGCCAGGGCGCGCCGCAGCGCACCGTCCGCGCCACCTTCAGGCCCGCCGCACGCAAGGCGCGTTCCCAGCGACCGGGGGCGGTGCCGGCGTGCCACAGCGAGCGCGGGTGGAAATCCGCGATCAGCAACACGCCGTGCGGCGCGAGTACGCGGGCGAACTCACCGGCCACGGCTTCCGGCTCGATGCCGGTGTCCTGCGTGAAGCGCACCAGCACGGCACAGAACGACTCATCCCCGAACGGCAGCGCGTCGACCGCCGCACCCAGCGAACCGCACCAGCGCCCGACGCCCGAACCGGGCCGCAATGTCGTCCAGCAGCCGACGCCGGATACCGAAGGTACCGCCATCGGCATGCCATCGAGTACCAAGGCGTGCGTGCCCGCCACCCGCCCCAGCCGCGCCTCGCAGACCGCCATCGCATCCGCGCCGATCGCTTCGATCGCGGGATCAGCCTTGTCGAACGGGCGTTTGGACATCGCGGGTTGCACGCAGAACCTGTGGTGATGCATCACGAACGGATTGTGACCATTGTGACGGAATCATGAGCGGACGATAAGCGGCGGCCGAGCCTTAACATCCAGCTAACGAACACCCCACGGGCCACTGTTAGGGTTGCCCCTTTTCGGACAAACCCTGTCGGATGCCGTCCCTGCGCCCCCTGCCCGCCCTGCGCGACAACTACATCTGGATGCTCGCCGAGGCGGCGAGCGGTTGCGCGCTGGTGGTCGATCCGGGCGAGGCGGCACCGGTGCTGCATGCACTGGCCGAGGACGGCCGCACGCTTTCGGCCATCCTGCTCACCCATCACCACGCCGACCACATCGGCGGCGCGGCAGAACTGAAGGCGGTCTATCCGGACGCCGTCATCTACGCGCCGGTCGACGGCCGCATCCACCTCCCCGCCACTCGGGTGGGCAACGGCGACGTGATCCAGATACCCGCGCCCGCCGCCCGTTTCGAGGTGATCGAGGTGCACGGCCACACCCGCAGCCACATCGCCTACCACGGCGAGGGGCTGCTGTTCTGCGGAGACGCCCTTTTCAGCCTCGGCTGCGGCCGGATGTTCGAGGGCACGCCGGAACAGATGCTCGCTTCACTGGACCGGCTGGCCGAGCTGCCCGGCGATACCCAGGTCTGCTGCGGCCATGAATACACGCTCGCGAACGCCGATTTTGCGGCGACGGTGGAACCCGACAACGCCGCGTTGAAGTCCCGCACGGAAGACGCCCGCGCCCAGCGCGCGCGCGGCGAGCCCACGCTGCCGGCGCGGCTGGCCGACGAGCGTGCCGCCAACCCGTTCCTGCGCGTCGACGCGATCGCGGACAAGCGGATTCCATGGCCGCAGGGCGCCCGTCCCTCGCCGCGACGCGTCGAACGGTTCGCCGCGCTCAGACTGGCCAAGGACAACTTCCCCGCATGAGCACCGCGCGCGCCGGCACCCGCCTTCTGACGCTTGCCGTCTGCGCGATCCTCGCGGCCTGCGCGGCCGAACCGGTCAAGCCGCCGCCGAAACCCGCGGTGGTGATGGCCCATCCCGAACCGCCGCCCACCACGCTGTCGCCGCTTGGACATGCCATGGCCCACGGCGAACCGTGGACCAGCCTGACCGCCAGCTTCGTGATGCAGGATTGCGCCGATTCGCCATTGATCCGCGCGAACGCCGCGATGTACACCCGCTCGCCCGCGCACTTCGAGCAGCGCCTCAAGAACGCGCTGCCGCTGATGATGTACGTTCAGAAGCAGTTGCAGGCTGCCGGCATTCCGGGCGAATTCGCGATGCTGCCGATGCTGGAAAGTTCGTACCAGCCGGTCGAGCCAAGCCACCGCGGCGATCCCGGCGGCATGTGGCAGATGATGCCGGCCACCGCCCGGCGGCACGGCCTGACCACCAGCCGCGATTACGACGGCCTGCGCGATCCGGTCGCGTCCACGCGCGCCGCGATCAGGATGCTGAAGAGGCTCGACAAGCAATTCGGCGACTGGCGGCTGGTGGACATGGCCTACAATGCGGGGCCGTACGCGGTGGTCAGCGCGCTGCGCAAGCATCCCGACATGGGCGACGGCGCGATTCCCGACATCCCGGTCAGCCGCACCACCCGCACGCACCTGGCGCGGCTGATGGCCTTGAGCTGCATCCTGCGCGACCCGCAGCGTTTCAATGTCGAATTGCCAACGCCCTCGCCGGCCGACGCACTGCAGACGATCGAGGTACCGGCGGACACGCGCCTGCGCAGCGTTGCGGACATGGCCGAGATCTCCGAATCGACATTGCGTGCGCTGAATCCCGGCTACCGTGGTGAACGCATCCCGGACGACAGCCCGCGCACGCTGCTGCTGCCCGTCGACGCGGCGCAATCGCTCGCCGACGCGCTGACGGTCAACGCATCCGAATCGGTTGCGCAGGTCGATACCCATGAGCCGAACGCTGGCCCCAGCGACCGGCTGCCGTTGCCGGCCGAACCTGCCCGATCGAGCATGCCCGCGCCAACGGCGTTCGCCCCGCCATCGCACACAAAGCGTCATCGCGTCCGCAAGGGCGAGACGTTGTGGTCGATCGCGCACCGGTACCACGTGAGCGTGGCGGACCTGAAGCGCTGGAACGACCTGCACGACGACGACCTGCGCACCGGCGAGGAACTGCGCATCAAGGGTTGAGGCGTTCTGCGCGATCGTCGTCGCTCGCGGCATTGCCGACGACAGCGCCGCAAACGTGCGCGCCGCGTTGCACCGAACGGGATTTGTCTTGGCGCTTCCCGAAAGCCGCTTACAATGGGCGACTTCGCAGATTCCGATTCGGAGCAGTCGACATGGGTTTCCTCGAAGGCAAGCGCGCACTCGTCACCGGCGTCCTCAGCAACCGCTCGATCGCGTGGGGCATCGCGCAAGCCCTGCACCGCGAAGGCGCCGAGCTGGCCTTCACCTACGTCGACGAAAAACTCCGCAGTCGCGTGGACGAAGCCGCCACCCAACTGGGTTCCGATATCGTGCTGCCGTGCGATGTGGGCAGCGACAGCGACATCGAAAACCTGTTCGAAAGTCTCGGCAAGCGTTGGGATGGACTGGATATCTTGATTCATTCCATCGGCTTCGCCCCGCGCGAGGCCTTGACGGGCGAGTTCCTCGATGGCCTGACCCGCGAGAACTTCAAGATCGCGCACGACATCTCCAGCTACAGCCTCGCCGCCCTGGCGAAAGCCGCGCGCCCGATGATGAAGGGCCGCAACGGCGCGATCCTCACGCTCACCTACCTCGGCTCCGAGCGCGCATTGGCTTCGTACAACGTGATGGGCTTGGCCAAAGCCAGCCTCGAAGCCAACGTCCGCTATCTCGCGCTGAACCTGGGCCCCGAAGGCACCCGCGTCAACGCGATCTCGGCCGGCCCGATCAGGACCCTCGCCGCCTCCGGCGTCGCCGGGCTGCGCAAGATGATCGACCATGTCGCCCACGTGGCGCCCTTGCGCCGCAGCGTCACCATCGACGACGTCGGCAACGCTGCCGCGTTCCTGTGCTCGAACCTCGCCGCCGGCATCACCGGCGAAGTCGTGTACGTGGACGCCGGCTACAGCACGCTGGGCATGGCGGGGCTTGAGATGGGCGCCTGACACGGACTTGCGTCGCCGTCCGGGCCTAACCCGTAGGTTGGGCTGAGCGGGCTTCATCCGCGAAGCCCAACGTTTGCGCACGACACCGCGATGTTGGGCTTCCGCCGATGAAGCCGGCGTCAGCCCAACCTACCTGCGCCGAAGGAAGCGTCGCGCAGCGCCATGCGATAATCCGCGATTGCCTTGCGATCAAGAAGCCGAGCAATGCCCCGCGAAATCCTTGTCACCAGCGCCCTGCCCTACGCGAACGGCCGCATCCACCTTGGTCACATGGTGGAACACACGCAGTCGGATATCTGGGTACGGGCGATGCGGATGGCCGGACACACGGTGCATTACGTCTGCGCCGACGACGCGCACGGCACCTCGATCATGCTGCGCGCGGAGAAGGAAGGCATCACGCCGGAAGCGCTGATCGATGGCGTGTGGGAAGAACACACCGCTGACCTGCGCGACTTCGGCGTGGTCTACGATCATTACTCCAGCACCCATACCGAAGCCAACCGCGAACTGACCTACCGCATCTGGCGCACACTCCAAGCGAACGGCCATGTCGAATCGAAACCGGTCAAGCAACTGTTCGATCCCGAACGGCAGATGTTCCTGCCCGACCGTTTCATCAAGGGCGAATGTCCGGTTTGCCATTCCAAGGACCAGTACGGTGACGCCTGCGAGGTGTGCGGCAGCACCTACAACCCGATCGACCTGATCGATCCGTACTCGGTACTGTCCGGCGCGAAGCCGGTCGAGAAGGAATCGCTGCACTTCTTCGTGAAGCTGGCCGATTTCGAATCACTCCTGAAGACGTGGCTGGACGAACGCCGCGCCGCGGGCGGCCTGCAATCGGAAGTGGTCAACAAGCTGAAGGAATGGTTCGCTGATGGATTGCGCAGTTGGGACGTGTCGCGCGACGCGCCCTATTTCGGCTTCGAGATTCCCGGCCAGCCTGGCAAGTACTTCTACGTGTGGGTGGATGCACCGGTGGGATACCTCGCTGCGTTCAAGGAGCTGTGCGAGAGTGGCCGCAAGCCCGGATTGGCCGCCGCCGATTTCGATCGCTTCCTCGACGCCGGCAGCGACACCGAGATGGTGCACTTCATCGGCAAGGACATCATCTACTTCCACACGCTGTTCTGGCCGGCGATGCTGCACGGCGCGGGCTTGGCGATGCCGACCGCGGTGAACGTGCATGGGTTCCTCACCGTGGACGGCGCCAAGATGTCGAAATCGCGCGGCACCTTCGTCAACGCGCGCACCTATCTCGAACACCTGGATGCGGACTACCTGCGCTATTACCTCGCCTCGATGCTCGGCCCGACGCTCACCGACATCGATCTCGACCTGAAGGCTTTCGAGGAACGCGTCAACTCGCACCTGGTCGGCAAGTGGGCGAACATCGCCAGTCGTTGCGCGGGCTTCGTGCACAAACATTTCGATGGCAAGCTCGCCGACACGCTTCCGGAAACCGTGCGTGGCCGCTACGACGCGGCCGCCGCCAAGCTGGAAGCTTGCGCCGCGCTGTACGAACTGCGCGACTACGCCGCCGCGATGCGCTTGATCATCGAAGTCGCGGACGAAGCGAATGCCTACGTCGCCGACCACGCACCGTGGGTGATGGCCAAGGACGCATCCAAGCGCGACGAGTTGCACGTCGTGCTGACGCTGGCGCTGAACTATTTTCGCCTGCTGACAATCTGGCTGGCGCCGGTGGTGCCGGCCACCGCGGCGCGCGCGTTCGCGTTCCTGGACGACGCGCCCGCCGATTTCGAAGCCGCACTGCGCCCGCTGCTCGGCCATGCCATCAAGCCGTTCAAGGCGCTCGTCACACGCATCGATCCCAAACAGATAACCGCAATGATTGAAGCTTCCAAGGAATCGCTGCAGGCGTCTGTTCCTGCTTCGTCTTCCCCTCACCCCGGGCCTCTCCCGCAGCCGCGAGAGGGAGACAAGCGCGCGTCTGGTTCCCAGTCCCAAGCCCCCCGTTCCGCGTCTCCAGGTCCCGCCACGATCTCCATCGACGACTTTGCGAAACTCGACCTGCGCATCGGCAAGGTACTGGTCTGCGAGGCGGTGGAAGGCTCCGACAAATTGCTGCGCTTCGAACTGGATGCCGGCGAACTCGGCACGCGCCAGATTTTTTCCGGCATCAAGGCTGCCTATGCCGAACCCGCGAAGCTGGTCGGCCGAAACGTGGTATTCATCGCCAATCTGGCGCCGCGCAAGATGCGTTTCGGGGTCAGTGAAGGCATGATCCTTTCGGCAGGAACGGGCGGCAGCGATCTGTTCTTGCTGGATGCAGATCAAGGCGCGGGCGCTGGCGCGCCGGTGCGTTGAAGACCCAAATCGATCATCGCTTCTGCACCTTGCGATTGGCCACCGGCCCGGCCTGGCACCTCCAGCGCGTTTCATCCGATCGTCACGCCACAGCTACGCTTTTTTCGCATTCACTGGCGCACGCTTGCGGGCAGTGACGCCGTGCGGTCCGGAGGGAAGCCGCACCGCTTGGCCGTCGCAGGCATGACTGCGCGGGTGATGGCCATGATCAGGCACTGGGCTTTCTTCAAGCAGGGCGACACGTCCTTCGGCACCTTCTACCCCAAGCACTACATCGTCGCGGGTTATGCCTGCCTCGAAGATGCCGAAGCCGCCGAACACGCCTTCATGGAATCCGGTGTGGATGTCGATGACGTGCGCGCCGCATCGGGCGACTTCGTGATCAACCAGCTCGAGGCCCATCACGAGGCCAACTGGCTGCAACGCGCGCAATCGCACATCGCCGAGTTCGCCGGCACCGAGACCGGGTTCCTCGAGGATGATGCGGAACTCGCACGCAAGGGTGGCGCGTTCCTGTTCCTGTTCGCCCCGCACGACCATCACGTCGCCCACGCGCGAATCATCTTCGAGAGGCATCGTCCGCATTACGCACGGCGCTACCTGCAGGTCGCCATCGAACGCATCATCGATGCGCGGGTGCGCGTGACGGATTAAGGCCGCAAAACCGGCGGGCAGTGTTATCGTGCGCCCTTCGCGATGTCTCGCGCGGGGAAGCTGGTGTGCCCATGAATTCGTTGCGCCGTTCGATGCAAGTGGCCGTGGGCCTGTTGCTGGGCGCCGCGTTGGCGGGCTGCAGCCCCGCCCCGCACGTGAAGTCGGCGGGACCTGCGCACGCACCACGACACGTGTTCGTGATCGTGCTGGAGAACGAGCCGTTCCAGGTCACCTTCGGCGAACATTCGCCCGCGCCCTACCTCGCGCATGAACTGCCGAAACAGGGCGCGCTGCTGACGCAGTATTTCGGGATCGGGCATTACAGCCTCGACAACTACATCGCGATGATCAGCGGGCAGGCGCCCAATCCCGAAACGCAGGAAGACTGCCGCGTGTTCAGCGAATTCCGGCGCAGCGCGCCCGGCCTCGACGCGAATGGCCAGATCCGCGGCACCGGCTGCGTCTATCCCGCCGACGTGAAGACGCTGGCCAACCAGTTGCAGGATGCGGGCTACACGTGGAAGGGCTACATGGAAAGCATGGGCGCCAACCCGGCACGCGAGGCCTCGGCGTGCGGGCATGTGGCGATCGGCGAGGTGGACCACACCAACTCGGCAACCGCCACCGACCAGTATGCGGACAAGCACAATCCGTTCGTGTATTTTCATTCCATCATCGACGATCAAGCCGATTGCGCCGCGCACGTCGTGAATCTCGACAAGCTCCCGGCGGATCTGCAATCCATCGCCACCACGCCGAACTTTTCTTTCATCACGCCCGACCTTTGCCACGACGGTCACGACGCGCCATGCAAGAACGGCGAACCGGGCGGATTGATCTCGGCCGACAAGTTCCTGCGCGAATGGGTGCCGCAAATCCTTGCATCGCCAGCCTTCAAGCAGGACGGCCTGCTCATCGTCACGTTCGACGAAGGCACCGACGGCGCGGCGTGTTGCGGGGAAACCAAACCCGCGGGCGCGCCGCAACCCGGCAAGTTCGGCCCGGGCGGCGGACGCATCGGCGCGGTGGTGATTTCGCCGTTCGTGGAACCCGGCAGCGTCTCGAACGTGCCGTACAACCATTACAGCCTGCTGCGCAGCATCGAAGACTGGTTCGGCCTGCCGCACCTCGGCTACGCCGGCCAGCTAGGACTGCGCGCGTTCGGCACCGACGTGTTCAACGCCAAGGCGCCGCGCCCGAACCAAAGCACCGACACGGATCAACACGAGTGAAAGTCCGATCTTGACTCGCGTTCAAGGTCTTTTACTCAAAAGCCAAAAACCCAGTGGACGGCAAGATCACCATGAAAATCCATTCCCTGGCTGCAATCGCGGCAACGATTCTGGTCATTGCAGCAGCACCATCGTGGGCCGCCGCGCCCGCCTCGACATCGGCACCTACCATGCAGCAGGTGCTGGACGCGTCAAAACCTTCCGACTGGCGCCCGCTGAATCCCGCCGACACGCTGTACATGGATTTGCCGGAAGGCCGCGTGGTGATCGAGCTCGCTTCGGCCTATGCGCCGCTGCACGCACAAAATATCCGCACGCTGGCGCACGAACACTACTGGGACGGCCTCGCGATCCTGCGCGTGCAGGACGGTTTCGTGACACAGTGGGGCGACCCCGCAGCCGAAGCAAAGCACCCCGCGCACCCGCCGCGTTCGCTCGGCAAGGCCAAGTCCACCATCGCCGCGGAATTCGAGCGCGAAGTTTCGCCCGCCTTGCCCTTCACACGATTGCCCGACGGCGACGTGTATGCACCGGAGGTCGGCTTCAGCAACGGATTTCCGGTCGCGCGTGATCCGAAAACGGGCAAGACCTGGCTGGTGCACTGCTACGGCATGGTCGGCGCCGGTCGCGACAACACGCCCGACTCGGGACCGGGCACCGAACTCTACGCCGTGATCGGACAGGCACCGCGCCAGCTCGATCGCAACATCGCTCTGATCGGGCGCGTCGTTCAGGGCATGCAATATCTTTCCGACTTGCCGCGCGGAACTGGGCCGATGGGCTTCTACAAGGACCCGGCGAAACAAACGAAGATCCTGCGCGTGCGCCTGGCCTCCGACCTGCCGCCGTCCGAACGCATGCACCTCGAAGTGCTGCGCACCGACACGCCCACCTTTGCCGCGCTGGTGGAATCGCGCCGCAACCGCAGCGACGCGTGGTATCTCTACAAGGTCGGCAAGATCGACGTCTGTAACGTGCCTTTGCCGGTGCGCAAGAGGCCATGATGGTTGACGGCGGCCTCTGAAGCGGCCGCCGTCAACAAGCCGAGGTCACGCTCAGAACGTCACGGTCCCCTGCAGCATCGCACTGCCGGCGCGCTCCTGCTGGTCCTGTTCGCGCATGTAGCCAAGACGCAACCCGAAGTTGGACGTCGGCCACAACGACACGCCGGCACGCAATATCGTGGTGTTCCGCGACAGACCGATGCCTTCCACGGGCAGCCAATCGTTGAAACCCGTGAAGCTCGCGTTGAACACGTCGCCGTGTTGGTGCAGCGTGTGCTGCCAGCCGGCGCTGCCATCGAAGGCCATCTGCATCCCGTTGGCCAGTCGCCACCCGCGCTCGGCACGAAGGCCCAGACCCGTCTGCAAACGACCAACCGTACGCGCCTCGGCCTTGAGTCCGTACCCCAAGCCGCCCTGCTCGGCGAAGCCACCCAAGTCGAGACTCTGGTAACGCACGTCCGCAAAAGGCACCACGCGCGTGCCACCGATCTGGAACAAGCGGCCGCCTTCCAGTGCACCCGCCATGTAGCGCCCGGTGGAGGCGTTGCCCACCGGCGCCATCAGCGCACCCAGTTGCAGCAGACGCTGCATGTCCTCGCGATACCAGCCGCTCGTGACCTGCGCGCTCGCATACCACGGCCCGTTCACCACGCCACCGTACATCGCGATGGTGTTCATCCAGGTGCGGTCGCGGTCCCAACTTGCGTCGAGTTGGCCAAAGCCACTGCTCTGTCCGGCCGCGACACCCAGCCATCCGCGTGTGCCGATGCGCAGGTCGGCGCCGGCCATGCCGCCGCCGCTGCGGAAACTCGCCCCGGCATAACCACTGCGTTGCAGGTTGCCCTCCCAGCCGAGATTGCTGTACCAGACACCCGACTTTGCCCGGCCACTCGCAAGATCATCGAAGTGCTCGGACAACACGTGGTTCCCGGCATCGATGCCGCTGAACAACATCGCGGCGCTGGCAGTGTGCAGCTGACCTGACAGGCTCTGCAGCGTGGCTTGCGCCGCCGCGGGCGTGGCACTGTGCTGGATGGCACCCGCGCCTTGCAACACGTTCGACGAAGGCGTGCCGCCCGATGCCATCGTGGCGTCGATCGCCTCGAACCCGGTTTGCACGCGCCGTGCCGCCGACGCCGATGCGGGATCGACGATGCCCATCGCGGCCGCGGCCACGGTGATGTTGAGGCCGGTGGTATCCAGCCACACATCGTTCGCACCGTAACCGATGGTCGTGGACGTGAACACCACGCCCGTGTCCTTGACCAGGTTGGCGAATGTGCCAGTGACGCCACCGGTAGCCGTGAGCACGTCGGTATGCGTGTTGGCAACATAACCGCCGTCGGCGCCGGTCACTTCCAGCGTGCCGCCGTTGAGCGTCGCCGTGCCGGTCACGGCAAGCTTGCTGCCAAGGCTCACCGCGAGTGTGCCTGTCGATGCTTGCGTGTAGTTGCCGCCCACCGTCGTGTCGCCACCATGGACCGCGACCCTGCCGGCGCTGGAAAGAGTGCCCCCGACACCCGCCACCGCATCCAGGGTGCCGCCATTGACCGTGACATTGCCGGGCAGCGCCTGCGTTGCCTGCAGGATGCCCGCATTGACGGTGGTACCGCCGCTGTAGGTGTTGTTCCCCGTCAGCAACAGCGTGCCGGACCCTGAAAGAGTCAGGCTGCCGCTGCCGCCGATGTCATTGCCGAAAGTCGCAGTGGTACCTGCAGGCAGCTTCGCGTCGAAATCACCGAACGCGAACTGTGCCGGGCCGTGGACTGCCTTCGCGGCATTGATCATGCCCCAGCCATAAGTCGGATTCGGAGTCGAGTGGCTGCCGTCATCATAGGGCGTCGCGGTGGTCAGGATGGTGTCGGTGATGTTGGCCGCCGTCATCCACGGGAATGCCTGCCATACCTGGGCGGCCACGCCGCTCACGACCGCCGCCGAAGCGGACGTACCGGTAGCGGTCCCAAACGGATATTGCGCCGAGGCCGGAATTTGTATGCTCCCCGGGGCGGCGAGACACCACTGCGCGGCAATGCCGCAAGCATTGGATGGCGCATCCGACTCGCGATAGAGTCCGGCAGGATGACCGTTGCTGTCGATGGCCATGTTCACCACCGCCAGCCAGTTCGGCTGGAATTCCGGAATCCAGTGCGGCAGGCCTGCCTGGACCCAAGGCTGCGCGGCGCCGGCCTGGCCGTTGCTGCCGCCGCCGGCCGCCCACACCAACACGATGCCCGCGTCCACGGCCGGCTGGTAAACCGACTTCGTCGCGGAAATATTGGGGGCATCCGTAAGGGCATTTCCGGAACCGAACGAGCCGTTGATGATCCGGACGTTCTGGGCGACGAAGTCGCTGAAATTGGTGCTGGAGATCGAACAGTTCAGGCCGATATCGCAAGCCTGTTCGAAATACAGGCTCGCGCCTGGTGCGACCCCGCCGGGAAAAGGCTTGTTGTCGTCCGCGGGCAGCGTACCGGCCGCCGTTCCGCCCAGGATGTCGGCGACCACGGTGCCATGTCCCGACACGTCGTTGGGCGATTGTGATCCACCGGCCAAATAACTCTTGAACCAAACAACCCGTCCGTTCATCGGCGGCGTCGTCGGATCGACACCGGAATCGAGAATGCCGACCTTGATGCCCTGCCCCGTGAAACCCTCGCCTTGCACAGTGAGCGCACCGGTCGGGATCAGATGGTTGTACGCAGGGTCATACGTCGTCCCCGGCGGTGGAGGCGGTGGAGGCGGCGGCGGAGGTGGCGGAGGTGGCGGACTCGGCGGCGGCGAGGTGGGGCGAACCATGCTGTCGCCACCGCCCCCGCCTCCGCCACAGGCGGTCAGGTAAATGGGGGCGGTCGCGATGATCGCCGCAGCGACGGCCAATACGATTGCGCGTTTACGGCTGTGGTTCACGTGCCACCCCCTGTTGTTGTGATATTTCCTATTTTCACCGTGCAGGCATCCGGTTCTCAACCGGTCGGCACAACCTGCAAATCCATGTCGCGAATCCGAGCAATGTACGCGTCGCCGAACGGTAGCCTACCCCGAGCCCGCGTGAAGGCAGTGTCAAGTCAATCACAATGGCCAATCCATCTCTCAAAACATGTGCTTCTCGATTCCGAGGTGCGCCATGATCTTGCTGCCGATTTCCTCGATGGACGTGTGGGTGGTGTTGAGTGAGGGGATGTTTTCGCGGCGAAAGATGCGGTCGGCGACTGCGAGCTCGTGGATGCAGCGGTCGAGCTTGGCGTAGGAACTGCCGGGGCGCCGCGCCTCGCGCACTTGCGCAAGCCGGATCGGATCGATGGTCAATCCGTACAGGCGATTGCGGCAACCTTCGAGGCGCCTGGGCAGGTAATCGCGTTCCAGGTCCTCATCGGTCAGCGGGTAGTTCGCGGCCCTGACGCCATAGTGCAGCGCCATGTACAGGCAGGTCGGCGTCTTCCCGACCCGCGACACGCCGACCAGCACCACGTCGGCCTGGCTGTAGTCGACGTCGATGCCGTCGTCGTGCGCCAGCGCGTAATTGGTGGCGTCGATGCGCGCCTCGTACTGGTTGAAGTCGACCATGCCGTGCGCGCGGTTGACCGCGCCGGAACGCCGCGCACCCAATTCCAATTCCAGGGTTCCAATGAACGGCGCCAGCACGTCGATCATCAGCGCGCCGGATTCGGCGATGATCTCGCACAACTGCGCATCGACCACGGTGTTCACCACGATCGGCCGCTCGTCGTGTTGCGCGTACACGGTCTTGATGCGCAGCGCCGCCGCCCGCGCCTTGTCGGGGGTATCCACGAACGCGATGCGATGGCCGTCGAACTGCACGCCTTCGAACTGCGCAAGGATGGAATTGCCGATGGTCTCGGCGGTAATGCCCGTCGAATCGGAAATGAAAAAAACCGTCCTGCGACCGTTCATGCTTGAATCCGATTCCAATGGAGCCCGCAGTGTAACGGCATGTTCGGCCGGCTCCGGCCGGCGCCATTTGCATCCTGCGCGGGATGGGCACACACTTGGGTTCCGGCATGCGCCGGCCCTTGGATCGGGGAGGATGCACGTGTCCGATTCCATGCTTGCGGGATCCCATGCCACGCAGGTGGTACGTGCCGTCACCGAGCGGCGCGGCATCGGCGACCTCGCGCCGCACATCGAGCGGTCGTGGAGCCGCTGCCTCCAGGAATTCGGCATTCGGCCGCAGAGTCGCCGCGACACACTGGTGCTGCCGGCCAACGACCTGCGCGAACGCCAGCAGGAACTCGGCGGCCTGCTCCAGGTCGCGCGCTGCGAGATGGAAAACCTTTACGAGCTGATCGCGGGCACCGGATACGCGGTGATCCTGTCGGATGCCGAAGGCACCATCCTCAGCACCATCCTTGATCCGACCCTGAAGCGCGATTTCCAGCACGCCGGATTGTGGCTGGGCGCGCGCTGGGACGAACGCCGCGAGGGCACCAACGGTATCGGTACCTGCCTCGCCGAAGGCAGCGCCATCACCGTCCATCGCGAAGAACATTTCCGCGACTACAACATCCGCCTGTCATGCTCGAGTGCGCCCATCATGGATGCGCACGGCAATCTGCTCGGCGTGCTCGACGCGTCGTCCGCCAACAGCACCGATACCCGCGAAATCCAGCGCCATACCGTCGCACTGGTCAGCATGTCGGCCAACCTGATTTCGCGTTACCAGTTCCTCGTCGAATTCGCCGATGCATGGATCCTGCGCTTCCACAGCCGGCCGGAGTTCGTGGGCCTGCTGCACGAGGCGTTGCTCGCGGTGGATGGCGAAGGGCGGGTGCAGGCGGCCAACGAAAGCGCGTTGCTGCAGCTGGGCGCCGGCTCGCGCAGTTCGCTGGTCGGCCGTCCGATCGAGGAATTGTTCCGCTTCGCGGCCGACACCATGCGCCAGCGCGCCGCGCATGCCGCGTCCGCGATCTGGCCGATCCGCGACCACGCCCGCGGCCGCCGGTTTTACGCGAAGGTCGAACCGCCGCGCGCGCACCACGTCGCCGTGCCCCAGGCGCAGACTGGCAGGGCGATGCAAGGGCATGTCGTCGCCGATCCGCGGATGCGCCGCAACCTCGCATGCGGGCACCAGTTGTTCGCCAAGCAGGTGCCGATACTGCTGCACGGTGCGACCGGCACCGGCAAGGACGTGTTTGCCCGCGCACTGCACACCGGCAGCCTCTGGTCCGACCGTCCGTTCGTCACGGTCAATTGCGCGGCGATACCCGAAAACCTGATCGAGAGCGAACTGTTCGGGTACCGCCCGGGAGCCTTCACCGGGGCTTCCCGGGAAGGCCGCGCCGGCAAGATCCTGCAGTCGAGCGGCGGCACGCTGTTCCTCGACGAAATCGGCGACATGCCGTTGACGCTGCAGGCGCGCCTGTTGCGCGCGATCGAGGCGCGCGAAGTGACTCCGATCGGTGGCGACCGGACCATCGCCGTGGACCTCCACGTGATCAGTGCCACCCACCGCAACCTGCGCCAGATGATCGCGTCCCACGAATTTCGCGAAGACCTTTACTACCGACTCGCAGGCACGGTGCTGGAGTTGCCATCGCTTGCGGAACGCCAGGACAAGGGCGACCTGATCCACACGCTGCTGCTCGAGGAATGCGGTGACGACGGTCCAGTGGACATCGCCGCGGATGCCCACGAACGATTGCTGCACTACCCTTGGCCGGGCAACATCCGGCAGTTGCGCAACGCGCTGAGGACCGCCGCCGCGCTTTGCAGCGACCATGTCATACGGCTTTCGAATTTGCCGCAGGAAATCGTGGACCCGGCGGAACCGTCGCCCGCGCCGGTGGCCGATGCGATGCAGGCGACCACGCTCGAAGCGCCCGTTCCGACTCTGCAAGGCGCGGAACGCGCGACCCTGGTGCGCACGCTGCAACAACACGACTGGAACGTCAGCCACGCCGCGCATGCACTGGGTATCAGCCGCAACACCCTGTATCGCAAATTCCGCAAGCACGGCATCACTCCGCACCCGCGCGGCTGAAACCGCGCCGATGGCGATTCGCGATGCATCCGCCGGCTGCTTGCCGAAACGCGCATCAGAAGCTGTAACTGGCGTTCACGCCAACCAGCCAGTTCCGGTTCGGCGCCGGTTCGAAGAAGCGGCCGTTGGTGGCATCCACTACGACCGCACCGACGTAATGGCGATCGAACAGGTTGTTGACCTGCGCGAACTCCTTGAAGCGCCAGCCCGTGACGTGCTGGCGAAATCCCGCTTCCGCATTGGCCACCACGTAGCTGGCCGCGGCCTGCGCGTTCTCGTCGTTGACGAAGACGCGGCTGCGCAATTGCGCGTCGGCGAGCGCGTAAAAGCCGGTGGGCGCGTAGCTCCAATCCAGCGCGCCGTAGAGCGTGGAACGCGGCACCCCCGGCAAGCGTTTTCCCGCGAACGGCCCGGAAGCAAAATCCGCCTGCAACCAGGTCCACGCGAGGTAACCGTGGAAGCCGCCGCCGAGGCTACCGGCCAGACTCAGTTCGACACCCTTGCGCGTGGTACTGCCGGCGTTGCGGAAGGTGGAACGGCCGTTGGTGGAGGCCGCGGTCACGATTTCGTTGGCGGTGTCGATCTTGTAGAGCGCCATCCGCAGCTTGCCCTGCGCGCCGAAGTCGGCCTTGAGTCCCGCCTCGTAGTTGTCGCTGGTGCTCGGTTGCAGGTTGAAGTTGAGCCCGGAGGTGCCATTCGGACGATACGCGAGTTCGGCGAACGATGGCGTCTCGAAGCCCTTGCCGTAACTCACGTACGCATTGACCGACGGCGCGAGCCGATAGAGCGCGCTCGCGAAACCGGTGGATTTCGAGAAATCCTGGCTGCCGCTGTCGTCAGGATCCACGTCGGTGATGAAATGATCGCGGACCTTGAACGTGACGCGCGAACGGCGCAGGCCGCCGACGAGCTGCCAGCGTCCCAGCACCCAGCGTGCCTGGGCAAATTCACCCATCCGCGCAAGCAGGTCGTCCTCGTTGCGCGCGAGCGCGCCCTTGCTGCCATCGTCATTGACGAAGCCCTTGCGGCGTTCGTGCAGCCGCTGGTAATCGAAGCCCGCCGTCGTCGTCAATGGAAACCCGGCAAGCATGGCGTCATGCGTCCAGTGCGCGCTGCCGCCGCCGGCGCTGTTGTCGAGGTCGACCACCGCGCCACCCGATAGCGGCGCATCGCCGCTGAAAGGCAGGAACTGGACCACGCGCCGGCTGCCGAGCCACGCCGTGGCCTGCACACGGTCGTGGTCGCCGAGTTTCTGTTCGTACACCACGCCAGCCTGGCGGTGTCGGTGGAATTCGCCCGATCCGAACTGGAATACGCGTGATACGGCTTGCCGGGGATTTTTGGCCACCTGTTGCGCATTGAGTGCCGACGGATCTTCCGCGAAAGGCTGGTTTTCGGCATTGAAGATAAAGGTCAGCGACGCGTTGCTGTTCGGCTGGTAACGCAGCTTGGTATAGAGATGGTCGCGCTTTGCGGCACTATGTTCGCGATAGCCATCGGTCTGGAACGACGAGGCGCTCGCCATGTAATTGACGCGTCCGACCGTACCACCCGCGTCGAGCTGCTTCTCCAGCGTGCCGTAGCTGCCAACCAATACGTTCGCGCCGAACTCGGGCCGTTCGGGGCCATCCTTGGTGAATATCTGGACGACGCCGCCTGCGGCATTGCCGTACAGCACCGAGAATGGGCCACGCAGCACTTCGATGCGTTGCGCGGCCGCGAGGTCGAAGGGGTCGGTCTGGCCCTGTCCGTCGGGATCCGAATACGGCAATCCGTCCACCATCAGGCGGATGCCCGTCACGCCAAAAGACGCACGCGCGCCGAAGCCACGCAGGGAAAGTTGCAGGTCCTGTGCGAGACTCTGCCGGTCTTGCGCGACCAGGCCCGGCACGCGCGCCAGCGTTTGCGCCAGGTCCGCTCCGGGCGGGCCCGACCGGATCTCGCCGTTCGTCACCACGCTGATCGACGCCGGTACGTCGAATTCACGCTCGGGAATGCGTGTCCCGGTGACCACAATGGTGGGCAGCGATTGCGGTTTTTGCTTGGGCGTTGCCCCGTTCGATTGCGCGACAGCCGGCGATGGCAGCAGGATCGCCACCGCCACCCATGTCGCCAGCATGGCCAGGGGAACGCACCGCAGGCGGAGACGCAAATCGCGCGCGCTCCCGTCCCTGCTGCCGCGCCCATGGCACAGTCGGCGCAGCTTGTCTTGACCCGCCATCGCAAGTCTCCATGGTGAAACGGACATTCCCTGCCGCTGCACTCTAACCGGAACGCGCCTCGGCTCCCCATCCCCGCGAAGCCGCAACGGAGTCCAGGGAACCAGCCGTGCGGCGCGCCAGACGCCATGCACAGTCCCGGCGTACCCGGTCGCCGGCGTCGATCAATCGTTCCTGTGTGTCGAACACGTCGTCGCACCATGGTCCGCTTGCGAAACAGTGGCGGTCGAACACGCCCTCGCCGAATGGCACGCCGCGCTGCGCCCGCCGGTCCGGCACGGGCCGGCGTCCGGCGCGTGGTGCCCACGCCGGGTCATGCGGTGGGATGGCCGGTGCCCGCGCCGCCTGATGCGAGGGGGTGCAGGGCGAAGCGCGGGCACCATGGCCAGTTCGGGAAAAAGCATTGCTTCGGCAAAACGACGGTTGATCGCGCGACGTGTTTCGCCCGCACGACGCCTGTGTCGCGACGATCCCGATGCCTCACGCGTGCAGCACACCCGCAGCCTTCGCCGCATGGGTTGCGACGATGTCCATCAATTCCGGTGAGTAGCAGTCGTAGGGTTCGATTCCGAGTTCGCGCAGGCGGCTTCGCACCGCGCCCATCTGTGCCGGCGGAACGCCGCCCTCGATCACCGATGATACGAAGGCCGCGAACGTCGGAGGCGCGTACCCCGGTTGCCGGGACAGTTCCGGATGGATGAACACGAAACCGTGGAACACATGCTGCGGATCCGGGACCGTGTCGTACATGTGGGCGCCGCAGCCGGTGCAGGCGTGGCGGTGCAGCACGGCTTTCTCGTTCACCACTTTGAGTTTTTCCTCGTGCCGGGTGACCTTGACCTTGTCGCTCGGCACCGCCGCCAGCATCGAGAACATCGCGCCCTCTGGTTTCCAGCACTTGGTGCAGCCGCACAGGTGGTTGAACAGGAACTCGTTGTCCACCGCCACCTCGACCGGATCGGTGCTGCACTTGCAAACCAGCGTGGCGCCCGCGAACCCGGGTTGCCCCTGCTTGACGCCGTCGTCGACGGCAGGATGGATGTTTGTCTTGGCCATGCGGATTCTCCGGTTGAAAAGCGGGTTGCTGGTTGTTGCCATCATGCCCCGGCGCCGAAATCGATCACGGAGCGGATGACCTTGCCCTCGTGCATCAACTTGAAGGCGTCGTTGATCTTCGCGAGCGGCAGCACTTTCGAAACGAATTCGTCCACCTTCAATTCGCCGCGCATGTAGCGATCGACGTAGCCCGGCAACTGCGAGCGACCCTTGACCCCGCCGAACGCCGCGCCGCGCCACACACGTCCCGTAACCAACTGGAACGGGCGGGTGCTGATCTCCTGCCCCGCCGCGGCGACGCCGATGATGGTCGATTCGCCCCAGCCCTTGTGGCAGCACTCGAGCGCCGCGCGCATCACGTTGACGTTGCCGATGCACTCGAACGAGTAGTCGACGCCGCCATGGGTGAGGTCGATGATGACCTGCTGGATCGGCGCGTCGTGGTCCTTGGGGTTCACGTAGTCGGTCGCGCCCATCGCCTTGGCCATCGGCCACTTGTCGGGGTTGACGTCGATCGCGATGATGCGGTCGGCCTGCGCCATCACCGCGCCCTGCACCACCGCGAGGCCGATTCCGCCCAGGCCAAACACCGCGACGCTCGAGCCAGGCCGCACCTTGGCCACGTTGAGCACCGCGCCGACGCCGGTGGTGATGCCGCAACCGAGCAGGCAGACCTTGTCGAGCGGCGCCTTCGGATCGATCTTCGCGACCGAGATTTCGGGCAACACCGTGTATTCGGAAAAGGTGCTGGTGCCCATGTAGTGCCGCACCATCTTGCCCTTGTACGAAAACCGCGAGGTGCCGTCCGGCATCAGGCCCTTGCCCTGCGTCACGCGGATTTTCTGGCACAGGTTGGTGCGGCCGGACAGGCAGTATTCGCATTCGCCGCATTCGGGCGTGTACAGCGGAATCACGTGGTCGCCCGGCTTCACCGATTTCACGCCGGGACCAATCTCCTCGACGATCGCGCCGCCTTCGTGCCCGAGGATCGCGGGGAACAGGCCTTCCGGATCGGCGCCCGACAAGGTGTAGGCGTCCGTGTGGCACACGCCGGTGGCCACCACGCGCACCAGCACTTCCCCGGCCTTCGGGCCTTCCAGATCGACTTCCTCGATCGCGAGCGGTTGTCCCGCCTCCCATGCCACGGCTGCGCGTGTCTTCATTTTGCGTGATCCATGTTCAATCCTGCGCGGAGGGCGGCCGGCCCTGGGGTACGAGTCCCAATTGCCGCCCCTTGACGTACTCGTAGATGTCACGAATCTGTTCCGGCGTGAAAAAGCCCGCCCACGACGGCATGCCCTTGGACTCGCGGCCCGCCATCGCGGTCTGCAGGAATTGCTGATACGTCATTCCACCGGCCAGCGAGTGGCGCAGGTCCGGCGCCGCATACGCGCCACCCACGGCGTCGTCGCCATGGCAGCGATTGCAATACCCGTTGAATTGTTCGTAGCCCGTGAACACGTCCTTGGTGACGATTTCGGGCTTGTGCCCCGGAACGAACACCGGAAAGTCGAGCTTCACCGTCTTGCCGTCTTCGGTCTTGTAACTGTAGGTCTTGCCGGATGACCGGGCCGAGGACCCGGCGACGGCGCTGGTGCCCGCTACCGGCTTGAGCGAGAGGATCCATGTGACGATCGTCCGGGCCTTTTGCTGCCCGAGGTCCGGGTGCGGGGTCATCGCAACGGTGCCCCAGTTGCCCGAGCCGCCCTTGATGATCTTCTCCGCCAGCTTGTCGATTGCGGCATCACCCTGCCCGGCATAACGCTTGGCGACCGCGTCATAGGCGGGGCCGACCACCTTGTGGTCGATCGCGTGACACGCAAAACAGTCGCTGGCCTTGGCATCCTTCAAGCCCGTAGGTTCCGGCGCGGTGTTCGTCGCCGGTGCAGACGCCGCCTGCGCGCCGGTGACGGCGGCATCCGCGGATCGTGCCGCGACCAGCGGCCCCGCGATGGCCGCCGTGCACGCAAGGCTGACGCCGCAAACCGCCAGGATCAGCCAGGGATTGTTTCGCATCCTCGTGCTCCCGTTGATTTGATGGTGCGCGCTCTTCACCGTGCGCCCACGCCGATGCCCGGGTTGCCGGACGCCGACCCGTAATAGCGCACGCCATGCTGCCGCAGGATCCGCGTCAGCTCCGACCCGTGCGCCTTGATCACCGCGTTCAACTTTTTCATCAACGCATCATTGCCTTCACGCACGCCCATCGACATCGGGAACGAGTACTGCTCGGGCGGTCCCATGTCGCGTGCGTTCGGCACCATCACGACTTCGAGGTCGGGATAGTCCTTCAGGTAGGCGCCGATCGAGGGTTCCCAGGTGATCATCACGTCGACGGTGCCGTCCTCGACCGCCTGCAGCATCGTGCGCGGCGACTCACCCGGCGTGCCCGCCACGTCGAACGCCTTGGCCTCCACGACCATGTCGCGCAACTGCAGGCCATCCTGCACCGGCGTGTCGGACTCGAATCCGATCTTGAGCTTGTGCAGCACCGGCGAATCCAGACTGGTGATGTCGTAGCCCTTCGATTTCTTGAAAATGAAAACGTACGACGACACGTAATACGGGTCGGTGGTCTGTTCCTCCCGCGTGCCGTAAGGCAGGCTCATCACCACGTCACACTTGCCCTTGTCCAGCGTCTGCGCGAGGAACTGGTCGAAGCCGCCCTTGGCGCGGGTGTCGTACCAGACGTACTCCAGTTTCTCGTGCAGTGCATCGGCGACGCTCTTCGCCACCGCGTTCTCGAAGCCCTCGCCGGCCCGGTTCGAATAAGGCAGGTAGGCGGGATCCGAACATACGCGCAGCGTGCCTTCCGCGCGGACGCAGGTCGCGCCCGCGAGAAGACCCACAGCCGCGATTGAAACGACGGGCCACCGATATTTCATGTCGTTGCTGCTCCTGCACTGGCGCCTCAGTGGGTTGAATGCTCGGCGACCTGCTCGGCCTTCGTCCCGGTGTTCGCGGGCGTCTGCGCCACGGACCGCTGCGAAGGCATGTTGTTGTCCGGCACAGCGTTATCGCCGAGCGCAAACACGAACAAGGCGCCGCCGAGGTTGGTGTAATCGCCCAGCGCCGCCGTGGCGTTGACCGCGCCCAACCCCGCGGTTGCCTTGGTCAGGCCGTTGCTCAGGCCGATCGCGCCCCATCCGCCCACACCGGTGAGGATCGCGACGTACTCCTTGCCGTCATGCTGGTAGGCGATCGGGTTGCCGACGATCCCGGAGGGCGCCTTGAACTGCCACAGGATCTTGCCGGTATCGAGGTCGACCGCGCGGAACCAGCCGGTCAGCGTCCCGTAGAACGCGATGCCGCCCTTCGTCGTGAGCGTGCCGCTCCAGTCCTGGTACTGATCGTTGATCGCCCATTTGGTCTTGCCGGTGACGGGGTCGAAGGCGATGAAGCGCCCGCCGATGTTGCCGTTGTTCGGTCGGTACATCCGCACGATCGCGCCGACGTACGGGAACCCGGCCTTGTATTTCGCGGCAAATGCCTGGTAGTCCTCGCAGATGTAATTGGTACCGGTGTAGAACAGCCTGGTGTTCGGATCATACGAAGCCGGCTGCTGGTCCTTGCCGCCCTGCGAACCCGGACAGATGTCCTTCACGTTGACACCCTCCTTGGTCATCTTGTCCGGGTTGACGACCGGCCGGCCGGTCTCCAGGTCGATCTTCGACGCCCAGTTCAGGTTCGGAATGAACGAATGCGCCGCCAGCAGGTGACCATCGCGGCGATCCAGCACGTAGGCAAAGCCGTTGCGATCGAAGTGCGTGAGCGTGGGGATCGTCTTGCCGTCGATCGTGGTGTCGGTCAGGATGCTCTCGTTGACGCCGTCGTAGTCCCATCCGTCGTGCGGCGTCATCTGAAAGGCCCAGGCCGCTTCACCCGTGTCGGGGTTGCGCGCGATGATCGACATCGACCACGCATTGTCGCCAGGACGCGCGGTCGGATTCCAGGTGCCGGGATTGCCGGTGCCGTAATAGACCAGGTTCAACTTCGGATCGTACGAGTACCAGCCCCAAGTGGTGCCGCCGCCCAGCTTCCATTGGTCGCCCTTCCACGTCTTGAGGCTTGAATCCTTGCCGACCGGCTTGCCGGTCGCAGCGTTGATGGTCTTGGCCGGGTTGAACATGATGTCGCTGTCCGGACCCTCGCTGTAGGCACGCCACATCTGCTTGCCCGAGTGGATGTCGTAGGCGGTGAGATAACCGCGAACGCCGAATTCGGCCCCGGATACACCGGTCAGTACCTCGTCGTGGACCACCAGCGGCGCCATCGTCATGGTCTGGCCGATCTTGGGATCCGCGTTGCGCGCGCTCCACTTCACCTTGCCGGTCTTGGCGTCGAACGCATAGAGGCGGCCGTCGAGCAGGTTGGCGAAGATCATGCCGTCCGCATACGCGACGCCACGGTTCACCACGTCGCAGCACGCCACCGTCTCGGCGAACGCATCCTGCGGGATGTTGGATTTCCACACGATCTTGCCGACGTTGTTCAAATCCACCGCGTACACATAATTCGGGTAGGAGCTCTCGAAGTACATCATGTCGCCGACCACCAGCGGCTGGCCCTCCTGGCCGCGCAGGGTGCCGGTGGACATCGTCCACGCCACGTGCAGGTTCTTGACGTTGGAGGCGTCGATCTGGTCCAGCGCGCTGTAGCGCGTGACCGCGTAATTGCCGCCGGGCATGACCCAGTCGTCGGGATTCTGCGACATCTGCTGCAACGATTGGCTCGACTGCGCACCAGCCGTCGCACACAACGTCAGCAGCGCCGCGCCCAGAAGCGTGAGCGAAAAATTTCGAACCGGAAACATGTTCATCATGAAATCTCCTTGCCGGCAGGAGTGGATTGACGAGGCTGCAGCGATATCGGCCATCGCGGAAACCACTCGTCACGGTGCAGATCGCGTGCCAGACAGCGCGGCCATCTGGTCGTGCAAATTCAATGGCTTGGAATCGCCAACTTCGAGTGCCACGACGACTGTCACGACGGCTGTGTCGAAACCGGAACACCCCTGTACCGCGCATGTAACAGTCGCCCCGCTTGGCTTGTCAGTGGCAGCAGCCGCCGCGAAAATGGGGGTTTTGCGGACCGCGGGTCCGGACATGGAGATGGCTGTGAGCGAACTCGTGCTTTGGCTGGACCAGTTGCGCATGACCGACCTTGCCAAGGTCGGTGGCAAGAACGCTTCGCTGGGCGAAATGATCGGCAACCTCGCCAAGCTGGGCGTGTCCGTGCCGGGCGGGTTCGCCACCACCGCGGACGCGTTCCGCGAGTATCTGGAAAAGAGCGGCCTCGCCGACAGGATCCAGAAGCGGCTCGCCACGTTGAACGTCGAGGACGTCACCGCGTTGGCCGCGGCCGGAAAGGAAATCCGCGGCTGGATCGTCGACACCAAACTGCCTGACGAACTCGAACAGGCGATCCGCGACGCCTACGCGAAACTTTGCAAGGACGCCGGCGGCGAGAACATTCCGGTAGCCGTACGTTCCTCCGCCACGGCCGAAGACTTGCCTGACGCGTCGTTCGCCGGCCAGCAGGAAACCTTCCTCAACGTCACCGGCATCGAGGACGTGCTGCACAAGGTCAAGGAAGTCTTCGCCTCGCTCTACAACGACCGCGCGATCGCCTATCGCGTGCACCAGGGCTTCAAGCACGAAGAAGTATTTCTCTCGGCCGGCGTGCAGTTGATGGTGCGCTCCGACATCGGCGCGTCGGGCGTGTTGTTCACGCTCGATACCGAGTCCGGTTTCCGCGACGTGGTGTTCGTCACCGCCAGCTACGGCCTCGGCGAAATGGTCGTGCAGGGTGCGGTGAATCCGGACGAGTTCTACGTGTTCAAGCCGACGTTGAGATCCAGCAAGCACGCGGTGCTGCGCCGCAACCTCGGCGCCAAGCAACAGCGCATGGTGTACTCCGACCAACCGGGCGAGCGCGTGCGCATCGAAGCCACGCCGGACGAACTGCGCCGCAAGTTCTGCATCAGTGACGCCGACGTCGAATCGCTGGCCAGGCAGGCGCTGATCATCGAGGAACACTACAAGCGTCCGATGGACATCGAATGGGCGAAGGACGGCGCCACCGGCAAGCTCTACATCGTGCAGGCACGCCCGGAAACGGTGAAGTCGCGCGCGCACGCAACCCAGCTCGAACGCTTCCAGTTGAACGAGAAAGGCAAGGTGCTGGCCGAGGGCCGTTCAATCGGCCAGAAGATCGGTGCCGGCACCGCACGCGTGATCCGCTCGCTCGACAAGATGCACGAGTTCAAACAGGGCGACGTGCTGGTCGCAGACATGACCGATCCCGACTGGGAACCGATCATGAAAAAGGCCGCCGCCATCGTCACCAACCGTGGCGGCCGCACCTGTCATGCCGCGATCATCGCGCGCGAACTGGGCGTGCCGGCGGTGGTCGGCACCGGCGACGCGCTGCAGAAGATCCCGGACGGCCACGAAGTCACCGTGTCCTGTGCCGAGGGCGATACCGGTTTCATCTACGACGGCAAGCTGAAGTTCGAACGCATCACCGCGGATCTCGGCGACATGCCGCCCGCGCCACTCAAGATCATGATGAACGTCGCCAACCCCGAGCGCGCGTTCGACTTCGGCATGTTGCCGAACCAGGGCATCGGTCTGGCGCGGCTCGAAATGATCATCGCCAGCCACATCGGCGTGCACCCGCGCGCCCTGCTGCAGTACGACCAGCAGGATGCGGAAACCAAGAAGAAGATCGACGAGCGCATCGCGGGTTACGCGGGCCCCGTGGATTTCTACATCGATCGCCTGGCCGAAGGCATCGCCACCATTGCGGCGTCCGTGTATCCGAAAACCGTGATCGTGCGGATGAGCGACTTCAAGTCCAACGAATACGCGAATCTCCTCGGCGGCGGCAAGTACGAGCCGCACGAGGAAAACCCGATGATTGGCTTCCGCGGCGCCTCGCGCTACGTGGACGACTCCTTTGCCGAATCGTTCGGCCTCGAATGCAAGGCGGTCAAGAAGGTACGCGAGGCGATGGGCCTCGACAACGTGTGGGTAATGATCCCGTTCATCCGCACGCTGGACGAAGGCCGCAAGGTCATCGACGTGCTGAAGACCAACGGCCTGAAGCAAGGCGAGAGCATCAATGGCAACGAGGCGCTGAAGGTCATCATGATGTGCGAGGTGCCGTCCAACGCGCTGCTGGCCGAGGAATTCCTCGACATCTTCGACGGCTTCTCGATCGGCTCGAACGACCTCACCCAGTTGACGCTGGGGCTCGATCGCGATTCCTCGATCGTCGCCAGCCTGTTCGACGAGCGCAATCCGGCTGTGAAGAAACTGCTGGCGATGGCGATCCAGACCGCGCGCGCCAAGGGCAAGTACGTCGGCATCTGCGGACAAGGTCCATCGGACCACGCCGATCTCGCCGAATGGCTGATGGACCAGGGCATCGAATCGGTATCCCTCAATCCCGACACCGTGGTCGATACCTGGCTGCGGCTTGCCAAACACAAGGGATGAAATCGTCGCGGCGATCGTTCGCGATCGCCGCGTTTCCGGTTGTGGCCGATTCCCGGCGCACCGAAACAGCCGCGGCCGATTTCGATGACCGATTCGATCGAGCCGCCGACTGCCGGATGACGGCAGCCGGCGCGCCCTCGCATCCACTGCTTACTTCAACGCGCCCAGATCAGCGCCGAAATTGATGTGGAACGGTTGCCCGCCGAGCACCAGCGCCGGCACTGAACGCACGCCCGCGGATTCGGCCTCCGCAACCCGGTCCTTGTGTTCGCCGAGGTGCACGATCTCGACTGCGTAGCGCTTGCGGTCCAGCGCATCGGCGACATTGCGCTCCGCGGCAACGCAGACCGGGCAACCTGCGTGATAAAACACGGCTTTCGTGAGCATGGTGTTTCTCCTGCAAAAAGGTACGTGACGATCGCGGCCGCCACATGCATGATTGTGGCCATCCACGCCCACGGGAAAAGGAGTTACGTACCGGTGGGGTAAGTACAAAATGGTGCAATTCATGGAACGCGCACGCAAAAGAAATTTGCACGGCAATCCGATCACCGCCCTCCTGGAGGACGTGCTGGGCTGCAAATGGTCGTGGCGCATCCTGCGCGAAGTCCGCAACGGAGTGAACCGGCCGGGCCAACTCGAGCGGGCGATCGAGGGCATCTCGGCCAAAGTGCTCAACGAACGTCTGCGCAAGCTGCAGCGCCATGGCATTCTCGAGCGCACCGAGTACCCGGAGGTTCCGCCGCGCGTCGAGTACCGCTACACCGCGCTGGGCCAACGGTTCTTCGCGATCCTCGGCGAAATCGAAGCCGTCGAATCGGAATACGCGCGCAGCGGCCGCACCGCCACACGTTGAAGCCGCCGATTGGCATCCATGTGCCATTGGTCATCGTGACCCCGCGACGTCCCCATGGCATGCTTGGCGCTCGACGCGCCGCGCCCCGAATCCGGCGCGCATCCGCCCATTGCCGACGGAATCCCATGAAGACTGCCTTTTCGTGCGCGCTCGCGCTTTGCCTCGTTGCCTCCCCGTCGTTCTCATCGACGGTGTCCGCCGCGAACAAACCCGTTGCGTCGAAATACGATCCGCAGGCGTTGTTCGCGCCGTTTGATTACCAGAACCCGGTGAATCGCTATCGCAGCGCCGACGGGCGGCCCGGCCCGGACTACTGGCAGAACCGCGCCGACTACGAAATCCACGCGACGCTCGATCCGCAAAGCAAGACGCTCACCGGCATTGAAACGATCACCTACACCAACAACAGTCCCAAGCCGCTCGATTACCTGTGGCTGCATCTCGACCAGAACCTCTACCGCACCGACGCGCGCGGCAACTTTTCCGGCGACAGCGCGCCGAAGGCCGACGAGCACACCGAAGGCGACGTGATCACGTCGGTCGAAGTGGTCGGCGACCACGGCACGGTGAAAGCGGCGCACCTCATCAGCGACACCCGCATGCGCGTGGACCTGCCCCAGCCAGTCGCGGCGGACGGCGGCAAGGTGCGCGTCCGCATTGCGTGGCACTACACGATCCCGGGCGAGTTCGGCGGACGCACCGACTGGTTCCACACGAAGAACGGCGACATCTTCGAAATCGCGCAGTGGTATCCGCGCATGTGCGTGTACGACGACCTTCGCGGCTGGGACACCGCGCCGTACCTCAACAGCGAGTTCTATCTCGAATACGGCGATTTCGATTACTCGATCACCGTACCGTCGAACATGCTCATTGTCGGCTCCGGCGAACTGGTGAACCCCGAAGACGTCCTCACGAAGACCGAGCTGCAGCGGTACGAGCAGGCGCGCCATTCCGACAAGACGGTGGTGATCCGCTCGGCCAGCGAGGTGACCGATCCCGCCAGCCGTCCGAAACAGGGCGGCACGCTCACCTGGCGCTTCAGGATGCAGAACACGCGCGACGTCGCGTTCGGCGCGTCGGCCGCGTACGTGTGGGATGCGGCGCGCGTCAACCTGCCAAGCGGCAAGCATGCGATGGCGCAGTCGGCCTACCCGGTCGAGAGCATCGGCAAGGACGGCTGGCAAAATTCCACCCAGCACGTGAAGTACACGGTCGAGTTTTTCTCGAAGTACACCGGTTTCGATTACCCGTGGCCGAACGCGATCGCCGAAGCCGGCATCGCCGGCGGCATGGAATACCCCGGCATCGTGTTCGACTGGTGGAAGGCGAACGGCTACACACTGTTCCTGCTGGCGGTACACGAAGTCGGGCATTCGTGGTTCCCGATGATCGTCGGCAGCGACGAACGCCGGAACGCGTGGATGGATGAGGGCATGAATACCTTCGTCGACGTGATTGCGCATGAGGACTGGGGCAAGGCTCACGGCGGCCAGTTCGCGCCGAAGAAAGACAGCGAATACGCGCCGCTGACCGGCGATCCGGCGAAGGACATCGTCAAGCAGGTGTTCGATGCGCCCGATGCGCCGCCGATCCTGACGCGCGCGGATGCGATCCGCGAAAAGTTCCGGCATCCGATCACGTATTTCAAGGCTGCGTACGGGCTGACGTTGTTGCGCGAACAGATCCTGGGGCCGGAGCGTTTCGACGCGGCGTTCAGGCAATACGTGCGCGACTGGGCCTTCAAGCATCCCTCGCCTTCCGATTTCTTCCGCACCATGGACAGCGCCGCGGGCGAGGACCTGTCGTGGTTCTGGCGCGGCTGGTTCCGGCACAACTGGAAGCTCGACCTCGCCGTTACCGGCGTGAAATACGTCGATAACGACCCCGCCAAGGGCGCGCTGGTCACGGTGGCGAACCTCAACAAGTTCGCGATGCCGGCGATGCTGCGCGTGACGTACGATGACGGCAGCACGAGCGACGTGCGCGTACCGGTCGCGACGTGGATGCAGCACACGCAGTTCGATGTGGCCGTCGCGGGCAGCAAGCGCATCAAACGCGTGGCCATCGACCCCGACGGCGCGTTGCCCGACGTGGATCGCGCCAACAACACGTTCGCAGTCGGCGCCTCGCACAAGCAATGACCGCCGCACGGCCGGTGACGCGCACGTCGCGCCGGCCGTGCCACAATGCGGCCTTCGTTTCGCCTCGGGGAACGGTGATGCGCGCACGTTGGTTGTTCCCGCTGCTGTTCGTGATCACCGCGCCTTTGCCCGCCGCGCCGGCATCCGCGTCGACCAACCTGCAAGCGCTGGACGGCTACGTGCAGCAAGTGATGCACGACTGGCACGTACCCGGTCTGTCCATCGCGATCGTGCAGAACGGCAAGGTGGTGCTGGCGCGCGGCTATGGCGTGCGCAAACTCGGCAAGCCCGGCAAGATCGATGCGGACACGCTGTTCGACATCGGCTCCAACACCAAGGCATTCACCGTTGCAGCCTTGGGCACGCTGGTTTCGGCCGGCAAGCTCGAATGGAACACGCCCGTCACCGATGAGCTGAAAGACTTCAAACTGGAAAGCCCGTACGTTACCCAGAACGTCACGTTGCGCGACCTGTTGACGCACCGAACGGGCTACTGCGATCCGGGCGCGGCGTGGTACACCAGCGATGCCGACGACATCATCCACCGCATGCGCTGGCAGAAGCCGGAATACGGTTTCCGCACCACGTTCTGCTACAACAACGTCCAGTACCTCGCCGCCAGCCGTTTCATTCCGGCCATCACCGGCCAGAGCTGGAACGACTACGTGGCCGCGCACCTGTTCGGGCCGCTCGGCATGGATCGCACGGTCAGCACCGAAGCTGGCGTCGCAGCAACGAGCAACGTCGCCGCGCCGCACGGCATGATCGAAGGCAAGCCCGCGGTGATCCACCGTTACTGGCCGCACAACATGGACGTGTTTGCGGCGGTGGGCGGCATCTGGTCCAGTGCCAACGACATGGGCCGCTGGGTGCAGATGCTATTGGACGACGGCAAGTACGATGGCAAGGCCGTGCTGGATTCGAAAGTCGTCAATGCCATGATGACGCCGCACATGCTGATCCAATCGGGTACCAGTGTCGGCGACGAAATCCGCACATGGATGCCCGGCGGCATGTTCTACGCCTACGGCATGGGCCTGTTCGTGCAGGACGATCGCGGACACAAGATCGTCTGGCACGCGGGCGACATCGACGGCATGGCCTCGGCCGTCGTGCTGGTGCCGGACGCGCAACTCGGCATCGCGGTGATGGAAAACATGGACCACGCCGACGCGCGCTTCGCGATCGTCGCGCGCGTGCTGCAGACGATGCTCGATCTGCCACGGCACGATCTCGAACCCGCCCTGCTCGCCGCCGCGCGCAAGGACGAAGCCGAAGGCGCGGCGATGGACAAGAAACTCGCGAATACCCGCAAGCCGGGAAGCAAACCGTCGCTGCCCCTGGCCGATTACGCCGGGAGCTACGCGGACAAACTGGACGGCCAGGCGCGCGTCTCGCTCGAACACGGCCATCTCGTGCTGCGCCTCGGCAATCCCGATTTCACCGGCGATCTCGAATCTTGGCACGACAACACGTTCCACGTGACGTGGCGCTACAAATTTTACGGTGACGATTACGCGACCTTCGACGTCAACGCGCTAAAGCAGCCCGCGCGCCTCACGCTGGCCGGCATGTCACTGCATTTCGAACGAACGAAATCTTCGGCGACCCGGTCCCGTTGAGCCTCGATGTCCGCCGGCGCGGGCTCGCGTTGGCCGTGCCGGCAGGCAACGAAGGGTCCGGCTGAACATCCGAACCGCAGAACACCGGTTTTGCATCGCCTTCATGCCGCCGAAACACATGGAGTGCTTTCATGAACCCTTGTTCCGCAACGCGCAAGGAGCACCCCATGAACATCAAGGACGTCATGACATTGAATCCCACCTGCTGCCTGCCCAACACCACCCTGCAGGACGTGGCGCAACTCATGCGCGACGAGGACATCGGCGAAGTGCCGATCGTGGAAGAAGACGGCGCCAGGAAACTGCTGGGCGTGGTCACCGACCGCGACATCGTGGTGCGCGCGGTAGCCGCGGGACGCGAGGCGCGCAAAATGACGGCCGGCGACTGCATGACCGCCCCCGCGGTGACGTGCAACGAGAACGACACGCTGGAAGACTGCGCGCAAGCGATGGCTTCACACCGCATCCGCCGCATGCCGATCGTCGACGAAAATGGGGAGTTGTGCGGCATCCTGGCGCAAGCCGACCTGCAGGCCACCGACGCACGCTCGCTGAAGGAGCAGGTGGCCGATCGGGTTTCGACGCCGCATTGATCGGAAGTTCGGGACTCGGGGCTCGGCCCTGGAATGACAAACCGCACGGCTTCGGCCGGCAATCGAACTGCAGACTCTGCCCTGATTGCCATTCCGGACGCGCGCAGCGCGATCCGGAATCGGTTTCGGGCAGATCGACAATGGCTGCTCCAACCGATTCCGGGTTCGACCTGCGATGCAACCGCAACCCACTTGGAACGACGAGCTGAGGGGCTTCGTCTGCCGACAAACCGCAGTCGGGATTCGGGATTGGCGATTCGGGGTGCTACAGTGCCGCGATGGCCGATTTTCCCTCCCTCGCGGACATCCGCGCCGCGCGCGAACGCCTGGGTGATCGCGTGCGCGAGACCCCGGCGTGGCAGTGGCGCGGCGACGCGATCGAGCGGGAGGCAGGCGCCGGCACGCAGGCGTTCCTGAAACTCGAACTGCTGCAGTACACCGGAACGTTCAAGGCCCGCGGCGCGCTGTTGAACGCGACGGCGCTGTCGGAGGACGAGAAACAGCGTGGCGTCACCGCGGTCAGCGCCGGCAATCACGCCATCGCCGTCGCGTTCGCGGCGCGCAGCGTCGGCACCACCGCGAAGGTGGTGATGCCGAAAACCGCAAACGCCGCGCGGGTGGCGCTGTGCCGCGCTTACGGTGCAGAGGTCGTGCTGACCGACGACGTCTACGCGGCCTTCGCGGAAGTCGAGCGCATCCAGCAGGACGAAGGCCGCACCTTCATCCATCCCTTCGAAGGCGAACTGACGGTGCTCGGCACCGCCACCGTCGGTTACGAACTTTGCAACCAGGTGGTCGATCTCGAGGCCGTGATCGTGCCGGTCGGTGGCGGCGGCCTGATCGCGGGCATCGCCTGCGCGGTCAAGCAGATGCAGCCGCGCTGCAAGGTGTACGGCGTGGAACCCGAGGGCGCGGACAGCATGTCGCGGAGTTTCAAGACCGGCTCGCCACAGAAACTCGAGCGCGTTGCCACGATCGCCGACAGCCTCGCCGCGCCCTACGCCCTGCCCTACAGCTTCGGCGTGGCGCGCCGCTTCGTCGATGACATCGTCACCGTTTCCGACGATGCGATGCAACGCGCGATGGGACTGCTGTTCGCGGAAATGAAACTGGCGGTTGAGCCCGCCGGCGCCGCCGCGACGGCCTCCTTGTCCGGACCGCTGCGGGAACGTCTGGAGGGGAAGCGCGTCGGGTTGATCATATGCGGCACCAACATCGATCTGGCGACGTTCACGCGGCAGGCGACTCCGTACTCGCCGTAAATCCGGGTGGGCGCGACGCCGCTTGCCAAAAGCCTTCCGTCGGCGGGAAGATCAGCGCGCGGCCCGCAACGGCGGGCTTATTTCGACGAGGGAGCCGGATCATGCAAAGCCGGGCCGGTGGGCATCCTGATGCGCAATGGCGGCTTCACCGCGGTGTTCGTGCTCTCCGGCTGGCTGTTCGCGCGCGCCGCGCATCGTCAGGCCGGATAACCGCGTGATCACTTGGCGGTACTGGTTGAAGCGGTTCCTGCTTGCGCCGGTGATCGCCGGCGCCTTGCTGTTCGTCGTGCAACGGTTGAAGGGCCATGTCGCGAGCGATGCCGCCGGCTTCGCGACACTCTGGAGCGCCGTGTTCGCGGGCATTTTTACGGGCATCGGCTATGTCCGCTACCGCCGCAGTCCTGCCTGCATGTTGCCGCGATCCCGGCATGACTGAACCACTGCCGACGTCCACGACACGACGCTCACATCGTCGCCGATAGTCTGACCCGACGCCCCGATCGCCTTGCACGGAACGCGATGCGATGAACACCCACCCGGTTGCCAGCCGCGTCGAGCCTGCGCGCGACGCAACGTCGACCCGCGCCGATTCGCTCACGCGCGCGCTGGGCATTATCGCGCTCGTCGGCGTCGCGTTCATCACGGTCACCTGCCTGCTGGTGCAATTCCTGCGTACCGATCTCAGCTGGACCGCCACGTCGATGAGCATCTACGTGAAGGGTCCGTACGGACGCTGGGTGCAGGCGAGTTTCTTCGCGCCCGCGCCGGGCATCGCGGCGCTGGGCATCGGGTGGTATCGGGCACTCGACCGGCGCGCGCGCAGCGTGTTTCCACTGGTCCTGTTCGTGGTCGCGGCCGCCGCGTTGTGCGTCACCGCATCCTTCATCGCCGACGCCACGCGCTGGCCCGTCACCGTGCACGGCAGGATTCATCAATGGGCCGCGTTCGGCACCTTCATCTGCGTGACCACCGCCGCGCTGCTGCAATCGTTGCGCCTGCGCTTCGATCCAGACTGGCGCGAGCAATTCATTGAAGCCACCACGATCGCTTCGGTCAGCGTCGTCTATTTCTGGGTGTACGCGCTGTCGCCGATCCCGCGCGGCGTCGGCGAAAAAGCCGTGATCGCGCTGGTGCTGCTGTGGCTGTGGCGCGCGTCGTGGTGGCTGGTGCGGTGCGCCCCCCGTTGATCATCACCAACAGGTGCCGCGACCACGATGCGACGAGTCTTCGAGCGATGGCACCGTTTCCCGCCGAAGACGCAATGCGCCGGGTTTCCGTTGCGACCGAAGCGACTTATCCTTGCCTTCTCTCGAGAAGTTCGCCGGAGGCCGCGGGATGATTGAAGGCTCCTGCCATTGCGGCGAGGTGCATTGGCGGTACGACGGAGAACCCGGCTCGGCGACCGCCTGCAATTGCACGTGGTGCCGGCGTCATGGCGTCCTGTGGGCCTACGGCGACGAAGGCAACGGCATCGACGTGCGCGGCACGACCCGGCAATACCTGCGCGGCGAACGGATCATCGAATTTCATTTCTGCGCCGTCTGCGGTTGCCTTGCCTACTGGCGCGCCGTGCACGCCAACCCGCACGGCCGCCGCCGCATGGCGGTGAACCTGCGCCTGGCCGAACCGGATGCGGTCGTCGACATTCCCATCGAACATTTCGATGGCCTCGACACCTACAAGCGCTTGCCCCGCGACGGCAAATGCGTCGCCGATTACTGGTTTTGACGCCTGCGCCGGATCGCAACGACAACCGGAAACGTCCATGCATGAGGACCAAATCTCGACGCCCGACAATACCGCCGTGCGCACCGCCTTGTGGCGCGCACTGCACGTGCTGGCCGATCCGCCGCCGCACGTGTTCGATGACACCATCGGCCTGCAACTCGCCGCGCCGGAAGACGGCTGGCGCGAGCGTCCGGACATGAGCGCGTTCACGCGTCCGTTCCGCGCGTCGATCCTGGCACGCGCGCGTTTCATCGAAGACCTGGTCGAAGAGCAAGCCGCGCGCGGCGTCGATCAATACGTGATTCTCGGCGCAGGTCTCGACACGTTCGCACAGCGGCGCCCGGACCTCGCCTCGCACATGCAGGTATTCGAGATCGACCAGCCCGGCCCGCAAGCATGGAAGCGCCGGCGGCTGGTCGAGCTTGACTTCGGTATCCCGCCGTTCCTCCATCTCGTTCCGGTGGATTTCGAGGCCGGCGACTCGTGGTGGGAGCGCCTGACCGCGGCGGGTTTCGACGCGGCGCGACCCGCGGTCGTGGCAGCGGCCGGCGTCAGCATGTACCTGACCCGCGGCGCGATCATGGAAACCTTGCGCCGCGGCGCGACGCTCGCGCCGGGCTCCACCTTCGCGATGACCTTCATGCTGCCGATCGACATGCTGGACGCTGAAATCCGCACGGGCGTCGAACGCGCGGCGGCCGGCGCCAAGGCCAGCGGCACGCCCTTCATCAGTTTCTTTGCGCCGGCAGCCATGCTGGCGATGGCGCGCGACGCCGGCTTCAGGCAAGCGCGGCACGTCTCGGCCGCCTCGCTCGCCGAACGCTATTTCGCGAACCGAACCGACGGCTTGCGCCCACCACCCAATTCGGAAGAACTGCTGGTGGCTACGATCTAGCCTGCGACGTAGACACCACAATCGCTGGCGGCAACCGCGGGTATTCTGGGAGCCCAATTTTCCGGTGATACCCGCATGCAACTCGTCTTCACCAAAGGCGCCGGCAAATATGACCGCATGGAGATCGCGCGCGCCGACGGCACGGTCGAACGCATCGACTGCCCGAAGCAGGGGATCATTCCGCACGACATGGTGCACTACGCGGTCGAGAGCACGCTCGCAAAGCGCGGCTTTCTCACGCGGGTGCGCGAGGGCGAGCGCGCGGACATGCGCATGCGCGGGGAAGCCGAAAGCGACGGTGTGGAGCGCCTGGTCGAGGTCATCCAGGGCGACGCGTGGTCCGGCGGCACCAGCGATGCCGCGGCAATGCTGGATCTGTACCGCGTCACCTGCGATGCACGCGCTTGCCCCATGCTCGACATCGGCCCGGACGACATCGAGGCAATCCGCGCGCGCATGGCCGAACTGACGACGCAGTGGGGCGCGCTCGCGGCCGGACAATCGCTCAACCTTTGCCTGTGACATGCACATCGTAACGGGAGGCCAGAGACGGCGGCGAAGCGGGCGTCGGCCGAAACGTTAGCTACTGCGGCAGACCACGTTTTCTTGTCCGTGTCATGGGAGGCGCAGGCAAGGCCCTGCAAGAGCTCGTAGCAGCCGCCGTCTTGCCGATCAGGTCCCGTCGTTCGCAACCCAAGTGCGTCGCGAGAACGGCACGCCGCTGCGCTCGCCCCAGTAATAGATGACCAGGGCAATGGCCGCCGCGAGCACGGAATCCCACGGCCCTTCGATGACACGCGTCCCACCGAACGTTCCGAGCCACGAAGCGATCAGCATCAGCGCGTAGAAGCCCATCAGCCAAAGCGATGCGCGTACGTCGCGCGCCAGTTCGTCGCGCCGAGTGCGGCGCCACGCCGTGTACGCGACGTACACTGCGTACAGCACGATCTGCAGGCCCAGCAGCCACGACACGGTGCCCCAGCCGGACCAGTACACGATCAGTGCGGCGACGCTGAACGACAGCGGTCCCAGCACCGCGAAACCACGGACGCGGAACGGTCGCGGCATGTCGGGCGCGTTGCGGCGCAACGCCGCGGTGGTGACGGGCGCGACGGCGTAGCTCAGCACCAGTGCCGCGGACACCACGTTGATCATCGCCGACCACGACGGAAACGGCAGCGTCCAGAAGATCGACAGCGCCAGCGTCAGCCACAGCGCGGGGCGCGGAATGCCCGACTTGGCATCAACCTTCGTGAACACCTGGAAGAACGTGCCGCCGCGCGCCCAGCCATAGACGACGCGCGGCGTCGCGTTCATGTAGATGTTGCCGCAGCCGCTTGGCGAGATCACCGCGTCGCATACCACCAGGAACGACAGCCAGCCGACGCCCAGCGCCAACGCGATGTCGTGGAACGGCAGCGCGAACAGCTTGTCGATGCCCTTCCAGCCGTGCGCCACCATCGTGGCCGGCACGCTGCCGAGGAACGCGACCTGCAGCAGCAGGTAGATGCCCGTCGACAATGCCACCGACAGGATCAGCGCGATCGGGATCACGCGCTGCGGATTGCGCACCTCGCCGGCCACCGACACGATCGGCGTCAAACCGAGATACGCGAAGATGATGCCGCCGGCCGACACCGCGCCGGCGATGCCCGCGAATCCGAATGGCGCAAAACCGTACGCCGTGAAGTTGCCCGAGTGGAAGAACCACAGCAGCACGACGATCACCGTCAGCGGCACCACGAACTTGAAGATGCTGACCAGGTTGTTGGCACGCGCGAAAGTCCTGACGCTGTAGTAATTGAGCAGGAAGAAAATCACCAGCAACGCGAGCTGCACGAACCAGCCGAGCAGCGTCGGCGACTGCGATCCCACCTGCGTCAACTGCGGAAACCAGGCCGACGCGTATTGGCGGCAGGCAGTCACCTCGATCGCGATCAGGCTGGAAAACGCGATCAGCGTGATCAAGCCCATCAGGTACCCGAGCAACGCGCCATGCGAATACACCGGGTAGCGCACCACCCCGCCGGAATGCGGCAGCGCCGCGCCGAGTTCGCAATACACGAGACCCAGCAGCAACACCGCGGCACCACCGATCAGCCACGACACGATCCCGGCCGGTCCCGCGATGTCCGCCACGTAGCTGGCCGAGAACAGCCAGCCGGAACCGAATACCGCACCGAGCCCGATGAAGGTGAGATCGATCAGGCCGAGTTGCTTCTTGAACCCGCCCTGCGCAGTTGCGCCATCGTCGTCCGCGATCGGCGACAGCTCACGCGCGTCTTGACTCATGGCTGCTTGTAGATCACGCCGCCCTTCATCACGAACGGCACGTGCTCGATCGCGGTGATGTCTTTGGTCGGATCGCCCTGCACCGCGATGACATCGGCATCGAGACCGACTTTCAGTTGGCCGAACTTGTCCTGCTGACGCAGGATTTTCGCGTCCACGGCGGTCGCGGCCAGCAGCGCCTGCACGGGGCGCATGCCGTCCTTCACCATCAGTTCCACTTCCTTGTAATTGGTGCCGTGCTTGAACACGCCGACATCGCTGCCGCAGCCGATGGTGACGCCGGCCTGCATCGCGAGCCTGAACGCGTTCTGCGACGCCTTCATCTCGTCGTTGGGCGGATCACCCGGTTTCCAGTGGTCGAAGTATTCGGCGTACGCGACCACGGCTTCCAGCGTCGGCAGGTACGCGACGTTGTGTTTCTTCATCATCTCGAACACTTCCCTGGTGCCGTTGAAGCCGTGCTCGATGGTGTCGACGCCCGCGAGGATCGAGCGGCGCATGCCTTCGGCCGTGGTCGAGTGCACCGACACCGGCAGGCCCAGCGAGTGTGCGGCTTCCACGCCCGCGTTCAATTCTTCCTGCGTGAAGGTAGGCACCGAGCCGTGCGACTTGCCGCAGTGGTAGTCGGCGTAGATCTTGATCCAGTCCGCGCCGTGGCCTGCCTGGTCTCGCACGGCCGCGATCATTTCCGGCACGCCGGCGACGGGAATGCCGCCCTGCGGAATTGTCATGTCGGTGCGAAAGCGCATCGGGCCGGGGCCGTAGCAATCCTTGGCGACTGTGGCGCGGGTGGCGACGAACAGGTGCGGGCCGGGAATCAGACCATCGTTGATCGCCTTCTGCACTTGCACGTCGGCGTAACCCGCACCTTCGGTGCCGAGATCGCGCAGCGCGGTGAACCCCGCCATCAGCGTGTCGCGCACGTGGTCGACCGCCTCGATCGTGCGATACGCCAGCGGCTCCTTCAGCACCTGGTCGTTCCACAGCGTCTCGTTGTACGGGTGCAGGAAGATGTGCGAGTGCGCGTCGATCATGCCCGGCATCAGCGTCGTGCCAGGTATGTTGATGACCTGCGCGCCGGCCGGCACCTTGATCGAACCGCGCGGACCAACCGCAGCGATCTTGTCGCCCGCCACCAGCACCGCCCAACCCGCGTGCGTGGCTTCGCTGCGCGCGTCGAACACGCGGTCGGCGGTGAGCAGGTACACGCCGGCCTTCGCTTGCGGACCGGACGTTTGCGGGGGCGTTGCCGCGCACGCCAGCGTGGCGACGATCGACGCGATGAACGCAATCAGGACTTTCCGCATGGACAAGGCACCCCCTCCGGTCCGCACAAAACGTGGAGCCTACACCCGCGGCGCGACTTGCGCGAAGCCCGCGACCAGCGAATACTCCGCCGCGGTTGCACCCAAACCCCACGCAACCCAGGAGGGAAAGTCATGATCAGGGCATTACTGGCCATCGCGGTCGGCGTCTTGCTGGCTGCACCGGCTTTCGCGGGCGACGCGCACGCGTCGAGCAAATCGATCAAGCACGGCGAGTTCCTGGTGAACTACGGCGGCTGCCAGGACTGCCACACGCCCGGCTGGTCCGAGCACGCTGGGCAGGCGCCGAAAGACACGCTGCTGACCGGCAGCGGCATGAACTTCCAAGGACCGTGGGGCACGACGTACGCGCCCAACCTGCGACTGTACGTCCAGAAGCTGACGGCGAAGCAGTGGATCGCCAAGCTGCGTTCCCTGAAGGCGCGACCGGCGATGCCGTGGTG
>Ga0070691_10000022_pt1 | contig 45190 bp, 82 predicted proteins | sample KBSK1101metaG_FD_64673 | JGI IMG/M metagenome (GOLD analysis project Ga0070691, IMG submission 64673) | Corn, switchgrass and miscanthus rhizosphere microbial communities from Kellogg Biological Station, Michigan, USA - KBS K1-10-1 metaG | ecosystem: Host-associated > Plants > Roots >... | reverse complement strand
GCTTCTACAATCACATCATCGAAAACAAGGCCAAGTCCAAGGAAGCGGGCCGGCCGATCTTCGATGACATGGAGGTTGTGGAGGTTCGTTTTGCGGGTGACCGCAACAAGGTCAGCGTCTTCCCGGCGACTTCGATCTGCGGACAACACATGGACGAGGACGGCGATTACCGTCCGATCACCTACGCCGAGCGATGGCCTGATCAATACAAGCGCTTCAAGGCCAAGCAGACCCAGATCATGGAAGGAACGCCGGTCGATGAACTGCCGTTCCTGACGCAGGCCAAGCGCGCTGAGCTGAAGGCCCTGAGCATCTATACGGCTGAAACGCTGGCCGCACTTGATGGGCAGCCGCTGAAGAACCTCGGGCAGGGTGGGCGTGACCTGAAGAACCAGGCGCAGGCCTATCTCGACCGCGCCGCCGGCACTGCCGATGTTACCGGCATGGCGGCCAAGATCGCCGAGCTTCAGCAGCTTGTTGAAGAACTCCGCGCCGACAAGCCGGTGTCCGAGTTCGAGGCATGGACTGACACCCAGATCAAGGACTGGATTGAGGAGAAGATCAACGAGCGGCCGAAGGGGAACCCCTCCCATGCGACGCTTGTTAAGCGTGCGGACGAGATCGCGATCGGTCTCGCCGATGAACAGGCAGCCTAGGAGGCTATCATGCGATCATCTGACGTGACCTTCCGCAAGCACATCGCGGATATCGAAACACCCGATCCCAACGATGACGATAAGGTCGGGATGGAAATCATCGAGATCAAGTATCCCGATGGCAAGGTCGTGGCATTCCCGGCGGATCACAAGAGCCCGGAGACCGGCGTTCGCTACCGCGACATGTTTCGGGCCAAATACGATGCCTTCAAGAACGGTGAGCCAGATCCGGATCGTGTTGCCGACCTGGAGCGTGAGATCGCTGAAAAGCAGGCCGAACTCGATGCCCTGAAGGCGCCGGACGACAAGCGCGTGAAGGAAAACCTCGGCTACGGCGAGATCAAGAAGGACGAAGACAAGCCGACTGGCTTTACGCAGCCGCTCGGTTCTCAACCCGTCAAGATTGACCAGCCAACACTGCTCGGTACTCACGTCACGCCCAAGCCCGAACTGGACCCGGTACTTGTCCAGCCGATCGAGCCCAAGACCAAGGAGCCCGCATAAATGACCGTCCTGTCGTCGGCTCAAGAGGCAGCAATCGAACTGAGCCAGACCGAGCCGACGACACTATTCTCGACGACGGACCCGTTTGCCAAGGAGCTTCGGGTTCAGGCAAACAAGTCCGCCGTCGCGATCGCCAAGGCCTATGACTGGCAGCGGCTGACGAAGCGGGCCACGATCACGGGTGACGGCTCGGATGCTTCATTTCCGCTGCCCACTGATTACGACCGCATGACTTTGAAGACCAACCTTGCCAGCAGCGCTTCCAACATCGACCTGGTAAAGGCGACCGATCTCGACCAGTGGGATTATTTCACGAACCACATCGGTACGACCGTTCCCGGTTACTGGATGATCCTCGGGGGTGAGGTGCAGATCAAACCAGCGCCGGCCCTCGGCGTGGTTCATTCCTACTACTATATCTCAAACATTATCGTCTCCGGCAACAAGACAGCATTTACAGCCGACGCTGACACGTTTCTCTTGCCTGAACGGCTGCTCACACTCTCAATCATCTGGCGCTGGCGGGCTTCCAAGCGGATGGAATACGCCGAGGACATGCGGAATTTCGAGATCGCGCTAGGCGAGGAAACCGCAACCGACAAAGGCTCGCGCATCTTGGTCGCTGGCCGTCAGCGTGTGCCCTACAATGTGCGCAATGCCTATCCGGGACCGCTCGGTCCATGAGCCCCCGTGCGCCGTTCAAGATGGGTAGCCTCATGGGCACCCAGCTTGATCCGCTAAACGAAATGGCCTTCCGACAGTGGGCCGGACAGAACAACGTCCCGTTCGATGTCAACGCGCAGGGGCCGACAGACTATGACATGCGCGGCTACTATCAGGGCCTGCAGCAGGGTAATCCGATGGCATTGCCGACTGAGATAAATGCAAACGATGGCCGCCCGCACTACACGGACTATTACAAGATGCCATCGCATCAATCCTTTTCGAGTGGGAGCCAATTTGCTGACGAAACAACGCCGAGCTGGATCAACGATACGCAGCTTGTCAGCCCCGGCGGCCGAATAGTGATGGATGAAAGCAAGCCGCAAGCGCCCCCGGACTCAATCCAAGCCATCGTTGACGCGATGCTGAGGACGCGATGAGGCAGCCCGCGGCGCGCATCAAGCCACGGCTGGCAAAGCTTCAGAGCTTCCCGGCGCCGGTCGGCGGCTGGATCAAGAACGTCAACCTGGCAACGCCTGATGCGCGCCTGCCTAATGGACAGCGCGTCAATGGCGCGTCTGTGCTTGAGAATTGGTTTCCGACCGCGACCGGCATTCGGATGCGGGGAGGCTCCCAGCTTCATACCGTGACCAACGGAAGTGAAGATATAACCGCGCTGTTCACTTATGTGGACGGCAACAACCGCTCACTGTTTGCGGCGACTGATACCGCGATCTTTAATGTGACCACAGCGACGGATTTTGCCTATCTGGTCGATGACCTCGGCGATCAATTGGTCGATGATCTCGGCAATGCGCTGGTAACGGGAACATCGCTTTCGGTTGTTGGGTCAATGACAGGCGGCGATTGGTCGGTTGTTCAGTTCACGACCTCGGGCGGGACGTTCTTACGGGCCGTCAACGGTGTAGACACACCGCTGGTTTATGATGGGACAACATGGGGCACGTCGCCGGCCCTGACCGGCATGACTGCCGCAACGCTATCGAATGTCTGGTCATACAAGAACAGGGTGTTTTTCGTTGAAAAGGATACCCAAAACGCCTGGTATTTGGCTGTTGATACGATCGGCGGTGCGCTCAGCAAGTTTCCGCTGGGTGGCGTCTTTACCCGCGGCGGGTCGTTGCTATTCGGCGCATCATGGTCGCTCGATACCGGGTCCGGGCTGGACGCCAAATGCGCGTTCTTTTCCTCAGAAGGAGAGGTCGCAGTCTATCAGGGCAATGACCCTGCCGTCGCTGCATCGTGGTCTCTTGTCGGCGTCTACCGGATAGGTAAGCCACGCGGCCCCAAGGCGTTTATCCGGGCCGGTGGTGATTTGGTCATCGCAACTGACATCGGATTCATTCCTCTTTCTGTTGCTGTTCAAAGGGACATTGCCGCGCTGTCGCCGTCCGCGATCTCATATCCGATCGAGGAGGCCTGGAACGATGCGGTGAGGGACCGTAGCGGCAACTGGCATTGCGAGGTTTGGCCAACAAAGCAGATGGTGATGGTGGCGCCTCCCACGCCTACGAGCACACCGACGCTGATGTTTGTCGCCAATGCCAGAACTGGTGCATGGGCACCGTTCAGCGGCTGGCAGGCAACTTGTCTAGCCGTGTTCGGAGATCGGATGTTCTTTGGTTCTACGGGAGGGCAGGTTATCGAGTGCGAGGTAACAGGCGCGGATCGCGGCGCGCCATATACGGCAACGATAGTGCCCCTGTTCGACCCGCTCAAGTCGCCCGCCTCCCTCAAAATTGGGCTACAAGCGCGCTCGACAATACGCGCGCCGGTTGACGTGTCTGTGCGGCTGTCGTTGCAGACAGACTTCGAGGTCAGCTTGCCCGCGGCTCCTGATGATTCCAACATACCTACGGGATCTGTCTGGGGAACGGCGCTGTGGGGCACCAGCGTCTGGGGCACGGATGTTGAAAAGCTTACGTTTCGGCATTGGCAGTCAACGCCTGGTCAGGGTTACGCGCTCTCGGTAGCGGCTCAGATAACGAGTGGTACGGCCTCGCCGCCGGATATCGAGTATGTGCAGACCGATCTGACATTTGACATGGCGGACATCGGGACTTGATCGAGGTTAAGTTTTCGGGTCCGAAGGACGATCCGGAATTTAACGATGCGATCGGGGCTTTCGTCTCAAATATTATCTACGGCGAGGCTGGTCGGATCAACAACTACTGTTCAATGGCGGTTGTTGACGATGGCGTGGTGATCGCTGGCGTTTTGTACAACAACTACTATCCAAAGCATGGTGTCATCGAGATGCATGCTGGCTCCCTGGACAAGCGCTGGCTGACACGTCTTGTGCTTCGTTCGATGTTCTCTCATGCATTCGAGACGTTCAAATGCCAGTTGTGTGTTCTTCGGGTCTCCGAGCACAATAAGTCGATGCTGCGGATTGCGAAAGCATACGGCTTCAATGAATACGTCATCCCGCGATTAAGAGGCCGAGACGAGGCAGAGCATATCCTCACGCTGTCGGATGACGACTGGCGCGTGAACCGCTTCAATAGAGGTAGGATTTAATGGGCAAAGATTCACCGACCCCTCCTGTCGCGCCAGATCCCGTCAAGACGGCTGAGGCGCAAGGAACCATGAACCAGAACACTGCGACCACGCAGCAGCTTCTGAACATGACCAACCAGGTTACGCCGGACGGCTCCCTTACCTACAACCAGTCGGGGACCAATTCGTTTACGGGGGCGGATGGGAAGACGTATAACGTCCCGCAGTTCACGGCGACGCAGACACTTTCGCCGACGCAGCAGGCGCTGAAGGCTCTCACAGACAAGACTAAGAGCAACATCGGCCAGATCGGAGTTGATCAGTCGGCCAAGATCGGCTCTCTGCTCGGGACAAACCTGAAGCTCGGCAACGAGGCAACCGAGGCCCGGTTGATGGAATTGGGGTCGGCCCGTCTTAACCCGCAGTTTGCGCGTGATGAGGAATCGCTGCGCACCCGGCTTGCCAACAGCGGCATTCGCGCCGGCTCCGATGCCTGGAACGCGGAGATGCAGCGGTTTGGGCAGACCAAGAACGACGCGACCAACCAGCTTCTGTTGAGTGGCCGCGGTCAGGCAAATGCCGAACTGATGGCTGAGCGCAACGCGCCGATCAATGAAATCTCGGCGCTTATGTCTGGGTCTCAGGTTTCTAACCCGAACTTCACCAGCACGCCGCAAACCAACGTCGGCGGGGTGGATTACGCCGGCATGGTCGCGAACAACTACAATGCGCAGAATGATCAGTACAAGGCTCAGGTCGGGCAGCAAAACGCCATGATGGGCGGCATGTTCGGGCTTGGCGGAACGCTTGGAAGCGCGGCCATGAAGTATGGTCCAGCGCTGATGGCGATGTCCGATCGCAGGCTCAAGTCCGACATCGAGCGCATCGGGACGACTGTGCTCGGCCTGCCGTTCTACGAGTACACGATCTTCGGCGAGCGTCAGCGCGGCGTGATGGCCGATGAAGTCCGTGAGGTCATGCCGGAAGCCGTTATCAGGCTGCCGAATGGATATGACGCCGTGAACTACAGCCTTCTGCTGTCGTCGGAGCTTTGCTGATGGCTGCTTTTGTATGGGGCGACGGCGGCGCCCAGATGACGCCGGAAGCCATAGCGGCCCAGCGCAAGATCGCCCAAGCCATGATGCAGCGGGGAAGCGACTACTCCCCGATCCAGTCTGGATGGCAGGGTGCCGCAAGGTTGGCGGAAGGCCTGATGGGTGGGCTTGACGCCCGGATGGCCGATTCCGCTGAACGAAAGAACGCGGCGTCTGAGCGGGAATTGCTGGCCTCGCTTATCTCTGGTGGTGGTGCGCCTGCAGCAGCGCCCGCTGCGACTCCCGTGGCGGCCCCTGTTGCAGCTCCTCCAGTTGTCGCGGCACCAGCCGGCCTTCCGTCCGATCAGGCATCCTATCCGCCGCCTGCTGCTCCAGGTCCGGCGCCGACTACGTTCCGGCCCGGTATAGTGGCGCCGACTGGTGATGCCGCCTCAGCGATCGCGGCCATTGAGAGTGGCGGAAAATACGACAAGCTCGGGCCCGTCACGAAGACGGGCGATCGCGCCTACGGCAAATATCAGGTGATGGGCGCCAACGTCCCGCAATGGACGCGGACGCACCTCGGTCAGGAAATGACGCCGGATCAATTCCTCGCCAGCCCCGAGGCGCAGGACGCCGTATTCAAGGGCCAGTTCGGCCAGTACGCGAGCAAATACGGCCCCGAGGGTGCCGCCAAGGCGTGGTTTGCCGGCGAGCGCGGGATGAACAACCCGAACGCCAAGGACCAGCTTGGGACGTCGGTTCAGGCCTATGCCGACAAGTTCAGCCGGGGCTATGGCGCCACAGACCCTGCCGCGGTACCTGCCAATGCTCAGCCGGTGCAGGGCTTCGCTGTTCCGGGTGCGAGCCCGGCCGTGGCGCAGGTGGCGCAGGCGATGCCAAACATGAACCCAAAGCTCGTGGCGGGACTGACGAGCCCCTACACGAGCGAGGGGACCAAGAAGATCCTCGGCATCATGTTGCAGAGCCAGATGGCGAACGATGTCGTTCAGCACGTCGATCTCGGCAACAAGATCGCGATAATGGACAAGCGCGGCAATGTTCTGAAGGAAATCAGCAAGGGCGAGCCGAACAAGGGCGCCTCGTTTGTGGACGGACCGCCCGACCCAGTGACGGGCCTGCCCACGAAGGTTTGGGCCGATCCGAAAGACAAGTCAGTTGTCCCGTATACGCCGGCCGCTCCGACCAATGCGGCACCGTCCAGCATCCCGCCGGCGCCTCCCGGCGTTGACCCGAAAATCTGGCGTGAGACATTCTCTAAGAATGCGGCACAGGGCGCCACGCCGGCAAGCTTTGACGACACCAGCAAGCTCCGCAACGAGATTTCGCAGTTGCCGTCCTACAAGAACATCGCCCAGGCCGCGCCGATCTACAAATCAATGGCCGACGCCGCTGGCCGCAATACCAAGGCCGCCGACCTCAACATGGTCTACGGTCTCGGCAAGATCATGGACCCAGGTTCGGTCGTCCGAGAGGGCGAAATCCAGATGGCAAACAATGCCCAGGGCTGGCAGGAAAAGCTGAACGGTATCATCGGGCAGATCAACAACGAAGGAGGCCTGACACCCGCAGGCCGGCAGGCGCTGATGGCAGAAGCGCATAGCCGTATTCAGTCCTACAAGATGATGTATGACCAGGATGCGGAGCGCTACAAAGGCATTGCCACTCGCAACCGGGCCAACCCGGAGGATGTCGTGCATAACTTCGGCGAGTTCCAGCCCTGGACCGCGCCCAAGAGCGCACCGATCGAAATCGACGGCTATAAGATCAAGGCCAAGTAATGGGCGTGTTCGAGATCACTGCCCCGGACGGCAAGGTCTACGAAATCGAAGGGGCGAACGCGCAAGGTGCGCTGGCTGCGTTGCATAAGCACTTGGGAGCATCTCCGGCACAGAATGCACCCATGTCGGCCGCCGCTGCAAGTGGACCGGCGGCGGCCGAAGCCTATGACGCCATGGGCAATCCGACCGGCGCTGCAGCACCAGCTCCCGTTCAGGCCTCAATGTCCTACGGCGACCAGATGGCCAAGGTTGGCGGCGCGCTTGACAAGGGCGTCAGAATGGCAGCCAGCGGTGCTACCTTCGGTCTGGCAGATAAGTTCGCTGGCGGGATGGATGCGCTGACGGGCAGGGCACCGTCCTATGACGCAGGCGTGAAGGCGCAGCGCGCGGAAACCGAAGCTGTACGCCAGGCGGCACCTGGCCCTGCGGCTGTTGCTGAGGCCGTTGGAGGCCTCGGGACGGGCGTCGGGCTGATCAAGAGCGGGGTGACGCTCGCGGGCCGCACGGGCGCAAGACTGCTGCCGCGGGTGATGGGATACGGAACGGAAGGCGCGGCCTACGGCGCGGCGCACGGGGCCGGCAATACCTATTCGGACAAGGCTTCGGACTACATCGATGCGGCTAAAACTGGCGGCGCCTTGGGGCTGGTGACGGGCGGCGCGCTGCCCTTGGCTGGCGCCGCGGCTGGCGGGGCCTACCGCGCTGGCTCGGCATTTCTCGGTCCTCGGGTCGAAGGTGCCAGCCGCGGAGCTTCCTCGTTGCTTCGATCGGCGGCGCAGGCGGACGAGGCTGGGCTGCGAGCCCTGCCATCAATGGGCCCAGAGGCAATGCTTGTGGACGCCGGCCCGGCCATGCTCGGGCTGGGTCAGGGCGCTGGGACGGGCGTTGGACCGGGCCGGACGGCCATTGTGGACGCGCTACGAACGCGCGACGCAGGGACGGGGCAACGTCTGGCCCAGGCGCTGGAAACGAATCTGGGGCCCGCTCCGGTGCCGTCCAGGCTAGAGGCAGGGCTTGCCCAGGCGCGGCAGGATCTGGCTCCGGCCTATGATCAGGTTTTCCAGGGGGCACAGCCGGTCAACACACGGGCCTTGGCTGATCAACTGAACGCTATCGCGGTCGCCGAACGGGGCCCGGCGCAGCGCGCGGCGCGCCAGGTACGCGAAATGCTCAATGATCCCGTAGCTACTCGGGAGCTTGATCGCAACCCGGCGTCGCTGCTCAATACCCGGCAGGCCATCGATGGTATGATTGCCAACGAGGTCGATCCGAACACCATCCGTGTTCTCACGCAGGCGCGTCAGGCCGTGGATGCTGAACTGGCGACCGCGGTCCCCGGCATCAAGGCGGTAGACGCGCAATTTGCTGAATTGTCCCGTCAGTCGGCGGGGCTGCAGCGCGGTTCGCAGGTCTTGGACAGTGGGAAGACGGCTATCCGACCGACCGAACTTGTTGACGAAATGGCGCAAGGCGCGCTGCCGCAGGGAGGACAGATCGGACCATCTGCGGCGCCCGCTCGTTTGCGGGAGGGCACGCGCGCCGAGATCGATCGCTTGGTCGGGACCAACGTCAACGACCTGAACGCGCTTGAGCGCAAGATCGGCACGCCGCAGGACTGGAACAGTCAGAAGCTGGAGACGATCTTTGGCGAGGGGCCGGTCGCGAACGTCGCAAAAGCGCTGATGGACAATCGTAAGTTCCGGCAGTCCTACCAGGACATCGTTCAGAACTCGCAGACGGCACAACGCACGGCATCATCGGCAGCGATGGAAGGCGGGAAAGGCGGCAACGTCCCGCACGACACGACGCTGACCGGGATCGGCCTGAAGGCCGTCAATCTGGTAGCGAAAGCGATGTCAGGCGCGAGCAGCGCGACGACCAAGGATGAGGTTGGCAGGTTGTTGGCGACACAAGGGCCGGCGGTTCAGCGCATCGCACAGGAATTGCTGCGCTCGGCGCAGACTGCGGCGTCTAATTCTCGGGCGATATCTGGTCTTGTTGGTTCTCAGCGCTGGATTGGCGCTCTCTCGCCTCTCGAAGGTCGTTCCGCAGATCGACGAGAAAGGCGATGAAACACATCACGGCGAAGGCGAGTAGGGCCGCGTTCCACTTGTCATCGAAGTTTTCGAGGTAGCGCTTGGCTAACCATGCGCAGAGCGAGCCGAGCACCGTTACCGTAGCAAACCGCATGATTTCGATCATAGGGTAGTTCTACCCGAAATCGATCAATCCATAAAGGCCCTGCTAGCGCGGGGCTTTTTCCTTATGGAGCAATGACTTAATGCCATCAGACGCAAACGGCGTATATAGCCTGCCAACCGGATATCTGGCTGTTACAGGCGAGACCATCTTGGCCAGCCAGCACAATCCTCCGTTGGAGGATCTTGCGGCATCAATGTCACAGCGCGTCATGGCGACTGGCGCGAAGCCTTTTACGGGTCCGGTTAAGTTTGCTGACGGCATAGTCTCGGCACCCAGCATCACCTTTAGCAGCGCGACATCCACGGGCGTTTATAAGACGACTGACGGCTTGGGAGTTTCGGTCGGCGGCATCATGGTTGCCGAATTCACGGCCGGAGGCATTAGAACGGGCGCACGCTATCTTGGTGAGTTGATCCCGTTCACCGGCCTGACGGCGCAAGCTCTCACTGTCCTGGTTTACGGACAGACATTGAGCCGCACGACCTATGCGGCATTGTGGGCGTTTGCTCAGACGGAAATCGCTGCGGGCAATACCTTCTACAACAACGGCAACGGATCGACCACGTTTGGCATTGGCGACATGCGCGGACGAGTTCCCGCCGGCAAGGACAATATGGGAGGTAGCGCGGCCAACCGCCTGACGGCGACCACCATGTCGCCCAATTCGACAACGCTCGGTGCGGCCAATGGTGGCCTTACCGGAGAGACGTACACTCTCGTAACGCTGAATCTTCCACCCTATACGCCATCCGGTTCGGTAAGCTCAGGATTGGGTGGCTCTTTCACTAAAGGCATCCTTCAGGGGGGAGTGACTCCGCCACTCACTAACGTCGGTGGCGCCGCTTCTGGCGGTCAGATTGGGGATATTTCCGTAAGTTCAACTTTCACCGGCACCGCGCAAGGTGGCACCAGCACACCCATGCCCGTCGTGCAGCCTACCATCATCACCAACTATCTTCTCTTCGCGGGGGCTTAATTCATGACTGACATTCGCCCGAAAGACCTCCCTGCTGTCACGGCGCCGACCGCTGGCGACAAAATAACGCTCGATGGTACGACGACACGAAGCATCACCGTTGAGAACCTGGGCAGCTCTGGTTTTCTGAAATCTAACTCTCAGGCAAATGGGTACACGACAGGAGCCGGCGGCGCTGTAACGCAGATCACGAGCCGAACGACTGGCGTAACGCTCAACAAGGCTTGTGGTGCGATCACGTTGTTTGCCGCGGCTCCGGTAGTCGGGACTTGGCTTACCTTCGTAGTTACAAACAGTTTTGCCGCGGCGACTGATACGGTAATTCTTTCAGTTAAATCTGCTGCCGCCGCCAATAAGTACAATGCAGTCATCACTGCGGTAAGTGCGGGAAGTTTTGAAATTAGCTTTGCGTCAATGGTGGGTACGACTTCGGATAGTCCAGTCATCAACTTCGCTGTCATCAAAGCCGTGGCTTCATAGGAGCGGATTATCTAATAACAGCGTAGCGAGGGGAAATGCGTGTCTCACTTTCCATCCATGGCTTGAGCTGTTTGGTTTTTGAGATCGCAAATGCAAACTGATTGCATTGCTTCGGCAGCATCCAGACAAAAAGATCAGATAGTGGCTCGACCAGCATTCCAACAAAGCGGAGCGGACTTCCGGCGCGCGACCATCTTTGAATTGGTAATCGAAGGCCATAATAGTATTCAATCTTCTGGGCGTGTGCTGGATCGTAGCTGGCAATAGTGTCTCTCACGCCACGCTCGGTCCAGCGATATATGAAGTTTGGAATGGGGCCGTTGGCAAGTCCTCCTGTTTCGGGGTCAATTGCAACGGATCCGATCTCATAATCTTCGGTAAGACCGAATTTGATAGCTAGGCGCATGAAGAGGCTGTCGCGGGCCTCGAATGCGACAGCACACTTGCGTGCCACTCGGTACATTTCGAGAAGGCCGCGGTGTGGCGAATAGCAATGATGTAGTCCGGCGTGGACTATGACGAGATCGAAAGACTCGCTTTCATAGGTAAGGTTCTCGGCATCTTGGAAGTTGTTCGACATTCGGTCATCGAGATTCGTAATTGCGACGTTCTGAAAGCCAGCTAATGCCATCACCTTTTCATCGAGCGGGCCGCCACAGACTACCAGCACGCTGTCTGAAATCGAGACGGTGCCTGCTGCGATTAGCTTCTTGAGTACACCAACATAAAAGCCTGTCACCGCGTCGCGCATGTCTGCCCCTTGTGTTTATTTTGCTAGTCGTGGCAACCAAGCGCTGGCTTGATCCCAGCGATGATTGCTTCGCGCCATGCTGTTTTCGCGGCGCCTGTCGGATGAATGCCGTCACGGGTTTCGAAGTTTTCGAGACTGCCAAGTTCGATCAGCGTTGCGCTCTTCGTTCTGGCAATGTCTCTGATATCTGAGTTGATTGCTGTCATCATTGGAAGGCTAACCCTTGATCCATCCGAGCCGTTTGGATCGATTGGGGCCGTGGTTGCGAGTGCAAGTGGCGTTGCCGGCAGGCTTTGCAGTAGGAGGGAATACGTCGCTCGGAAGTCCGTCTGATATCCCTTGAGTGAGTTGTTGATACCAAGCGCGACAACGATGAGTTTCGGCACATGTTTAGATGCGGTTATTTCCTCGGCCAACGTAATGAAGGTTGAGGGGCGAGCGCCGCCAACGCCGATCTTTACTATTGGAAAGCCACACACCGACGGCGGGAGGCTCGCGCCAGCCGTCAAGCTATCGCCCAGAACAAGAACGAACGGCACGCCAACACCGCTCATCTTCGCGATCTGAGAACTGTCCTGCACCTGTGCGCGCGCTGACGCGGTGAACAGCAGTGCGAGGATGAGAATTAACCGGCTCATGACCGAGCCTTACCACCACAACCCTTAATAGATCAATCCGGAGAATTTCATGGTCGCGGCCGTGTTCAAACGAGATCCTTTGTTTTTTCAACGGCTTGCAAAATCGAGTGGTCTGTATTCAGGGAGCTTAGATGGAAGTTGGGGGCCTTTGACGCAAGGCGCGGCCGATGCCTGGGATAAGCTCTCAGCAGCTACAGCGAAGACCTACGGCACGTTTGATGCCCGGACGGAGGAGAACATAGCGTCCCTCGTTCCGAAGGCTCAGCGAGCCGCCCGTCAATTCCTCGTGGCTGCCAAGGCCTTTCCGTACACAGTCAAGATCCTGTCAGGCGGCAGGACCTACGCCGAGCAAACGGAGATCTACGCTCAGGGCAGGACCAAGCCCGGCAAGATCGTGACCAATGCTCCGGCTGGTTCTAGCAACCACAACTTCGGCATCGCCTTCGATGTCGGGATTTTCTCCGGAACCAAATACTTCACTGGAGAAACGAAGTCCGAAAACGACGCCTATCTGAATCTGCGCAAGCTGACTAAGCCGGCGGTTCTTGAATTGGACTGGGGCGGCGATTGGCGTTCATCGAAAGATTACCCGCATTACGAGTTGCATACCGGAATGAGCATCAAGCAAGTCCGTGCTTCTTTGGAGAGCGGGACGGCCTACGTCTAAACCGCCGCGTGACGGAATCGCGCAATAAGCATCACTGGAGACTATAAAATGAAGTGGGATACTGTTTGGCAAATCGCGCGCTATATTCTGATCGCGGGCGGCGGTGTTGCCGTGGGCAAAGGCTGGATCACCAATGAACAGCTTCTGACTGTGGTTGGTGCGATCGGCTCGGTCGGTGCGGTTGTTTGGGGCTTGTTCGTCAAGTCTGGCACGACTGCTGTTCCTGATAACGTTGCTACCCGGGCGGACATTCCGACTGTCAGCGGTGCCACGGGAACCATCGTCGAGGGCTCGGGGCTAGCTGGCAAGTGAGCTGGATATCTCTCGCGCTCGCGCTGCTTAAATTCGTGAATGGCATCATGAACTGGGCTCACGAGCGCGCGCTGATATCTCAGGGCTATGATGAGGCGATTGCGGAGGTAACGCAGTCGATCCTTGTCAAGACGACGGCCGGCAAGGCGATCATGGAGAAGGTCAATGCGATGTCTGAAGCTGAGGTTGACGCTAGTCTGCGCGGCCTTGAGCCTAAGTAGCTGCGCGCATTCGCCTCCAACGGACTCGTTTTGCCAGATCTACAACAGGGTAGTGATCGCCAAAGGCGACGGGGCGATCACTGCAACCTCAGGCGTGAAAAAGCGTTTACTTGCGAATGAGTTAACGTATCAGGACCAGTGCGTACCTAAGAAATAGAGCGGACTGCTGCCCTGGTCGAAACAGAGCAACAGCCCTAACCAAAACCGGAAAAAGGTGTTTTCCAATGATGGCTGACAGACATTCAATCACAGGTTTCCCGAGGGGGCGTGTTCAAAATTGCTCATGCGCTAAGTGAGCGATCACATGGACTCGGCGGACGTCCGGCAAGTTGTGGCAGAAGTGCTGTCCGAACAGCACAGGCTGCACAATAACGAAGTCGATGAGGTGGTCCTGAAGACCATCGCTACCATCCTGACATCATTCGGGATTGAGGAAGAGGACCGCGTTGAACTGCGGGCTGATTTCCAGCATCTCCGAAAATGGCGGAAGAGCGTAGAGCAGGCGCAGAGCTTGACGTTCAAGATTGTAGCTACCGCCATCGTCAGCGGGTTTGTCGGGGCATTCTGGCTCGGCATTAAAACGATGTTTGGCAAATAGGGGCTATGCCCCTTAGGGGGCGTAGATGACTGGGGAAACGGTTCCTCTCAAGGAGCATCTTGAAGCGCTACGAGCCGCTGATATGCGGTTCAACGAGGAACGAGACCGTCGGTACGCTGAAGTAAATATCGAGCGCGAGAAGGCGCTGAAGATCAAGGAGACCGCCGATCTCGCCGCGCTCGGCTTGGCGCGGGAAATCCAAAATTATAAGGACGAAAAAGCCAACGAGCTTCGTGAACAGATCAGCAGCGAGCGCGGTCTGTACGCTACCAACAAGGACATTGAACCGATAAAGGCTTACGTCTCCGCCCAGACCGGACGCGGCTTGGGGATGTATGCGCTGTTCGGCGTGGTCATGACTTTGGTTATGGCTGCCATCGCAGTCGCTGTCTTTCTGAAATAGCGGACATGCCGACGCTCGTTGTCGAAGCAGAATGTCTGGCCGCTGTCCTGATGGGCAGTGGCCTGGAACTCAGCCTCCTGAAATCAGGAATCGAAACAATCACCGTCAACCTGCAACCGTCACGGGGCAGGCTGGTGCGGGGCAAGCTCTATCGCGTGACGATCGAAGAGATACCGCGACCGGAAGGATAAACGTCATGGCCTGTTTTTCTCTAGCTTTCTGGCAACAGGTTTGCATCCTGATTGTCATCGCGATCGGCCTATGGTCGATCATAAAACTGTTCTTGCCGTGGTTGATGCAGAAACTTCCTGCCATCGTAATTCAGATCATCAACATCATCATCTGGGTCATCATCGCTATCGTCTGTATCGTGGTCATCTTCGCCCTTCTGCAGTGCCTAGTAGGCCTCATTGGAGGTACAGGAGGTCTGCTCAGGTTTCCCCGCTGAGCAATCTCAGACCGAACCCTTACCGCCTTATCCACCTGCTCCACCAAGCATATGCCGAGGTTGCTGAGCAGATGAAAGATTGGGTCAGTTTCTACCGCCACCAATTCGTACCCGAAGAGGCAAATGGAGAACGAGATATGGATGACTCATGGAGAAGCATGCCGGGTTGGGCAATCGACCTTCTCGAAATGCAATACTACATCATTATGCAAAACGAAGCGATACAGGCAAAGCTTGAGGATCGATCCACTCGGCTGTCGGATAAGGATCAGAGAGCTCTTGATCAGTTCGTGGATATCCTGAAGGGCACTAACGTGAAGATCGATAATGCCAAGCAGGATAAATAACCGCTCCTGGCGGCCTCCAGGTAATCAAGGAGTATAAACTATGACTACAATTCAAGAAGCACTTGCGGTCGTCAAGGCGAACAGCTCCCGCACCGGATCTCTGATCGCGCTGTTCAATACGAAGAAGACCGAGCTGGAAGCGGCTCTGGCCAACCAGATGACGCCAGAGATTCAGTCAGCTATCGACGAAGTGTTCACCGTCGAGACTACGGATGCGACCGCCATTGACGCGGCGCTCAATGCGAATGTTCCGGCGCCGACCCCGGCACCTTAAGCACTCCCGGGCGCGCATCACCCGCCCAACCAATTCGGCTTAACCGCCGTCAGACCGCCCGAGAGGGCTGCCGGGACATCTTCCCTGTCCCTGTATTCGCCACCCTACTTGCCCGGCGCCTAACAGCGTCGGGTTTTTCTTGAGGATTACCCGAATGGGATTGCCTGTCGTCGTAGCCAGTAACTGGGGCATCGCCGTTACCGAGGCCAGCAACGGGCTTGGAATGCGCGGTGACGTCGCCACGAACGGCGCCGGATTAGCCGTAACGATCGTCGCGTCAGGTGGCTTGCCTATCATTTTCTATGGCCCGGACGGGACGCTGTGGCCCGGCGGTGTTGCGCCCGGAGGCGGCTCCGGAGGCGACGGTACGATGGATTTTTCTAACGCTGATGACTCGGGACTTATCATCTTACTAGAGGATATCTGAACCATGGCTACAATGAACGTCAAAGACGCGGCTGGCGCTACGGTAGCCGTCGAAAAGCCGCTTGCCCCCGCGCGGGCCGCAGCGGCGGCTTCTCGCCCCGTTGTTCTTTCGACGGAGGATAAGGCAGTAATCGACGCCATCGCCGCCTCGGTTGCGGGTGCGACACCGGCCGGCACAAACAATATTGGCGACGTGGATGTTTTGACTGTCCCCGCCGATCCGTTCGGCGCGAATGCTGACGCAGCCTCGGCTACAGGGTCCATCTCCGCAAAGCTCCGCGCCCTCGTTACTGCCATAGGCACCACTGCGTGGGACCTGGGTCTCGGTGCGGCAGGTTCGCGTACGCAGAGAGTAGCTATCGCTACTGATCAGCTTGCCCAAAACCGTACTACTGCGGGCGCACTATCCGATGGATTTACGCAAGTCGATGTGCCTACCGATGGCACGCAGGCAACGCGGCTCGGTGGTCTCACGGAAACGGCTCCGGCCAGCGATACGGCATCCTCTGGACTCAACGGGCGCCTTCAGCGGATCGCGCAGAACATCACGACGCTGATTGCCGCTACGTTGAAGGTTGCGCTTCAGGCCGCGACTTCTGGTGGTCTCTCTCGTAGCCGAACGCTGATCCCGAACAACACAACCGCCATTGTTGTCAAGTCGGGTGCTGGGCAACTCTATAAGGTTCGAGCGACGAACAACTCCGGAACGATCGCCTACATCAAGATATATGACGCGACGAGCGCGACGGCGGGCTCTGGCACTCCGGTGGACACGATCATGATTCCGTCCAGCACCTCGGGGACCGGCATTGTAGACACCACAGACGTTGGGGCAGTCCACGTAACGGGCATTACCTACATCGTCACGACGGGGATCGGTGATGCGGATGCGACCGCGCCCGCAGCGAACGCCTACATCGTTACGTTCTTTTACAAGTGAGGAAGCGCATGAACCTCACCCTCATCGGCTTCAAGAGCAAGGTGTAAGATATGGCGCTCGTTTCTCTACCTAGCCCGATATTCTATCCGGGTCTCATTGGCGCGTTGTCAGGCGGTCCAGCTCTTACCAACCTTGTGACCGTGAGTTCGGCCGGCCACTACGGTGCTTATATCTTCTGTGCCCGCGAGAATATGACAATCAGTCATGTAGGATTTCGCGCGGGAACGGCCACGGGCTCGCCGACAGTCGAAGCTCGCATTGAGACGGTGGATACGTCGGGTCTACCTAGCGGTACTTTGTGGGCGACCAATACAAATGCAACGTCAGGAACAATCACAACCGGCAGCAATCCTTTAATCGCGCTCACGGCATCGGCCTCAATCACTAAAGGCCAGATATTTTGCGTCAAGATTGCCTACGCGTCTGGTACCAGCCAAATCATTCAAAACTTTAGCTTGAACAATCCAGGCATAACCTCACTACCGTATTCTGTGATCAACACAGGCACTCCGACGAAGGGGGTACCCAGTCAATCAACTTTCGCACTTGGAAGCAGCTCGACTACATTTTATCAAGTTCCAGGATGTTATCCAATTACAGGTACGACAAACACGAGCAATTTCAATAACACCAATTCGGCAAAACGCGGCTTGAAATTCATTCCGCCGTTCAATTGTCGCATCATTGGCCTAAGGTTTTATCAGGCAACCGCGACAGGCGATTATAACGCCGGGATTTATGACTCTTCTGGCGCGGCGCTGGGAAGCACCTCTACCGCGTTTGATGGAGATCAGAATGCCAATAACGGGAACGGGATAACGTACGTCTACTTCAGTACGGCGCTCTCGGCTACGGCGGGAACGACTTACTATGCAGCCATCGAGCCAACGACAGCAACTAACACCACGATGGGTTTTTTCAGCATACCGACTTCTGATTATCTCACTGCCATGCCGTCTGGTTCGAATGCAATTTATTCGGCATTTGCAACCGCAACTTGGACTGATACCAATACACAGCTTCCGTTTCTTGATGTCATCATCGATCAGGTTGACACCGGCTCCGGTGGCGGAAGCACTGTCGTCGGCGTGATTGGTGGCTGATGCCAACAAAGAATTTCGTTTCGGATTTCGGCGGGGTCGGAGACGGTCAGCGACAAACCGTCAATATCACCGTTTCATCCGGCTCTCCGACGCTGACAGTAGATACTGCAATCTTCGTCTCTGGGGATGTCGGCAAAGCTATATCAGTTTGGAATGGCAGTAACTCCAAGAACGTTGCAACGATATCGGGCTTTACAAGCTCCACCGTCGTCACTCTGAATAGCAATTTCTCTTGGAGTGCAACGGCTTCTTCATCCGATGTTCTTTGGGGTACTGACAACACCAGCGCATTCACGGGTGCCTCAGGATCGTGGCGAGCTTACGCAATAACGCAGACAAACCCGGCAGATATTCCGATCCTGCAAATCCCGGATGGTAATTATTGCGCCAACATCGGTGGTTTCAACCCTTTGCACGAAGGGGTTCTGAATAGCGTAACGGTATCTGGCCTTTCCGGAACTGCCGCTAACTGTAAGCTGATGCAACTCGGCGGCGGCGAATTCAGATTCGGTTCTAACATTGCGATTGCCCAACACGGCCTTGTCAACGTCGGTGGAAATAGCGCCAGACTTCAAACCACGACGGCGGGCGCGAGTACTGCGGCTCTCGTAGATCCGACAACCTACGGCTCAAGGATAGTTGTCGGTCGATCGTGCCTGATTGCCGCCTTCGACATGCAAAGCCTAAATGAGAAGGACTATGGATATCCGCCTAACAGCTTTTTCTTTGAGTGGAACGTCATCTCTGGATACAACTCTGGGACCGGTGTCGTCACATTCGAAAATCCTCTGACGCAGGTCTATAAAAGCACATATCCCAGGTGGGGCCTTTTAGATACGGATTTCGGCTCGGGTGGAACGCAGGGATCAGATCAAGGAGGCCCGGCCACAATCTGGGTGGCTCCTGACGGCTATAATAACACCGTCACGATGGAGAACATGACGATAGATAGTCCACACAACCAATCCGCGATTCACAGGCGGCATTGGGTGGGCAACAATCTTATCATGAATGGGCCGGGCATGTACCCGACGCAAAACGATACGGTTACTCTTAACAACTGCGTCTATCCACAACAGCTTGAAATCGACAAGATGACCAATCAGGTCACTTGGAACAACTGCACGATCAGGAAGCTCCAGCAGCAGTCAGCATCTCCCAATAAGATGACGATCAATGGGGGAACGATCGATTCTCTGGAAACGTGCAAGTTCACTGAGTGCAATAACGTCGCCTTCACGAACGAAGCGAGCATCATTTTCGGTGTCTCTGCCTATGGTCGTACAGACCGAGTGATCTTGAATGGCTGCTCCGGGATCAATATCCTGCAAAAGGGTGGGGCTGGCACCGATGATCTTGGGGGAAATACCAGCGCTTTTTACACTTTCGATAGCGGTGTCTTGAAAGCTCTCAAGACAAGTAATGACGGAACATCCGGACGGCAGAATATCACTAGGCTCTTTGTCCCCGGAACTTGGATTCGGTTCGATGATAAATACATCGATCAGATTGATGATGTCTATGAAGACGGGACTTACTGCTACATCCGATTCAAGAACACGACAGATTGGCCGTTTACACCCGTGATAATCATGAGGGCTCATCCGTGCCCGGATTTGACGGTTACGGGTTGTACAGGAACGGCTGTTAACCTCGACGATTTCCAGCTCGCGCCCAACCGATCCCCTGCCTATTCCTACAGTAAACGAACCTATGTTGGAGGACCGTCGTCGGCGACAGTAATCTCACCAGCCAATAGCCCGACGCTGTTGGGAAGATTTGTTTCCGAAAAGATCAACGTCACGACCGCTTATACTGGAGCTGGAAGCCTCAGCCTGTCGGATAGCCAGTTCCTAAATCGGACATATGTCAAACGATCCGATTGGACGACCTCTGCGACATTCGGAAGCTCGGTGAATGCCAAGATTACTGGCGAACGAGTAATCCGGGCCGCTACGACTGCGACAGGGGCTCAGACCAGCGACAGTCTTGAAAACATGACCACGCCTGGGGAGGTCAATTTCACCGGAACCGCAGCGAGTGGTGTCATCTGGAGCGCAAACGTCACCAACGGTGAAACTCCGACCATTACGGTGGAGTATATCATGGATCATGGGATCCCGTCGGCTGTGCCTACGGCAGTCGCGCCGCTTAGATTGCGGCTGCGCGCAGCTTAGCGGTCCATTGCTCATAGGCCTTTGGCCCGATGTGAACCCCGTCTGAAGCGAACTCTGGCTTGATGCGTCCGCCATCGTCGGCAAAGTCAAGTTTGATTACGCGATGGCCGTTCACGCTTTCCAGAATGATGCGGTTGATCTCGTCGATCTTGCGGTTCAACTCATCATGCTTCGTTGGTGGGATCAGGGTCACGATGATGGCGGGCTCTTTGCAGATCGCCACCCAAAGGCTGCGGAGCTTATCGGGATCAAAGCCGCGGAGGGCATCGTTCATGCCGGCCATGATGACGATTCGCTTAGGGCGATAGGCTTGGGCGAGTTTTAGATTGCCGGCGATCTGGTCGGTGATTAAGCCATTTGAGGCGAGGTTGATGTTTCGGAGATTATCGAACCACATGCCCCCGGTCATGATGCTGTCGCCGATGAAGACGGACGGTGGCGGGACGATCTTGGAGAGCCAGTGCGCTAGGGTTTGTCGGTAGACGTTTCGCAAATGGCTGTTGACTGCCACCGGAACAAGCGCCAGCGCTAATATCAGGGCGAGAGCCTTCATCCCCCACCACTACCCCACGTAGACCCCTCCATCAAGACGGTTATTGGCCATAACCGAAACAGCTAATTTGTCCATTCCAACTGGTCCTCGACGTCCAAGGATGTCAGGTTCGCGGCGTCGATCTTCATGTGCTTGATATGCTTGTTTCCCGGTGTGTGCGGAAAGCAGAAGATGCTATCCAGGGCCAAGCAGCACTTGTTCTGGCATCCGTCGATCACGCAGTCAGGCCAGTTGGCGAAGTCACCATCGTCGTTCGTCGGGTCCTGATAATCCATCTTTCCCTCCCTGCTCATGATCGGAAGTGCAAATTACGGGTTTCCCAGTACAGGCACAACTCGCACACCTCGGCACCTTCCGGCGGTTCATCACAAACGCGATTGCATACGAGAACCGCTTTCGAGTTGCAGATGGGGTGTACGAGATAGAGCGGATTGACCCTATGCCACAGCTCGCGCTTCATGCGGTAGTATGGGTAGGTAGGCGCAAACATTTTGCTCTCACGAATTTCGGTCATGTCCGCGGGAGCCGGGCGTCCCACTCGTCCCGGTCGGCGCGGATGATTTCCTCGCTCGGGCGAGGGTCGTCGGCATAGCTCGGCACTTCCAGGTTAGGATAACGCAGAGGCGGCCTGATCTTTCCCGCCTCACAGATCCGCGGGCATGGGGTGACCGGGCAATCCATTTCATACCGTGGGCATTGCATCAGCGGTCTCCATTCGACTAATTAACACAGGATTTGTATTGCCTGGTCGGTGCACGGCCAGATTTTAGCCCACTCCGATACGTGTAAGCTGTGGTCGCTCCGAGTGACCGCCCGACGATCTTTGCCGCCTGTGGAACGCTGCATCCGCTCTCGTAAGCAGCCTTCAGTTTGGCAGTCTCTTCGGGGGTCCAGTGATTGATCTTGGAATTATCATTATGCGATCGACCGTGCCAGATATCGCTAATTGTTCCCTCAGAGACGCCGTAGCGGGCCGCGAGGACAGCCTGCGTTTGGAATCCGCGCGCCGCCCTGATTGCCCGAACTTCCTCGGGTAGCACCTTTCGGACGTTGCCGCCGTGGTGTCGAACGAGCGTCCCATGCTCCCGGCAATCCTCTAGGTTCTCAGCCTGGGTTTTCCAGTCGAGATGATGTGGGTTGATGCAGCCGCCATGACCGTTCCCGCAGCTATGGGCTGCCGTGTGATCAGCCGTTGGTGGGTCGCCTTTGACCAGCCGGCACATAAAACGGTGCGCCCAGTAATGCTGGCCGTTGAATCCCATCATGCCTCTGCCGTGCTTGTCGCGGGCGAAGGGCCACACTAGGCACCACTCGTCATGCGGATAGTCCTTGTGGGCCAAGATCCACTTGTAAGCCTTGCCTTCACCTCTAGCGGTCACTTTCGGTCTCCAATTTTGGGGCCAGATACCTTGCCAGTCTGGACTACGCGCTTTCGGTTTGCGCCTGCACGATCCCGCTGTACCGCTCGGGGTGAGCACAATTCGTTTCGCGCGGCCCTTCCTTGGCTGTGCAGCCTGCACAACGGAAGCGAGGATCATGAAGATCAGGCGTTCCGTCCATGCTGTAGCCCCAAGTTTGGGACCATGAGACGCCGGGCGCCCCGCAGTTAACAAACCTCCCGCAAACATCGCATCGTTCCGTGGTATCGTAGCGCATGTATATCTCCTTGCGCGGGTGTTTCGGACAGCCGGCCACTCTGGGCTATTGAAAAACTTGGGCTATGATCAGCGACCCGACCCAGATGGCCGATACCCAAGTTAGACCAATCATAAAGTTATTCATTGTTTCCTGCTCTGGACCCTTTTCATGGCCCGCTGCATGCCAGCACGCCACTCGACTGCGTAAATCCACTTCCAAGAGTGCTCGCCCATCTTCTGGCCGTCTCTGATCATCTCCGCTCGCTGATAATGGCTTGTGAAGCGTCGCAATCCATACACTTCTCCACCTATACGAAGCGGCCTACGACGCTGCATGGTTTTCTTCATTTGTTCCCTGCCTGGCTTTTATCAATCATGTCCCGCCATACGTCATATCCATCGTCTTGCCCCCAATAGGCGTTAGCTATTTCGAATGTGGCCTCCCGAGGCACAATGACGTAGCCATTGGCCTCTAACGTCTGCCGAACGCTTCTAACCCCCTCGGCTACATCCAAGCCCGCACGATCGCAAACCCGCCAGATTGCCGCTTCTATGGCCTCATCAACGGTCTTCATCGCATTCTCCCAATTCTGTGTGGCGGACTGTTTGAATGACTGGACTACTCGGCGGCGGGAGCCGATTCGGGCTCCTGGTTGGGCCAATAGATATTGCGGGCCTGACCGAGAAGGTCGAAGATCTCGCGCCGCAGCTGCCACGATGGATATGAGGCAGACCACTTCGAGGCGTCCAGCTGATCGCGAAGCTTCTCCCAGTCCACGGCCTTCATGGTGATCGTGAGCGTGTAGACAATATCGCCGGGCTTCTCGCATTTTAGTTGGCAGTCCATCGGTCTCTCCGTTTTGGCCCTGTTTGAATGATCGTCAGGCGGCTCGTCTCGTTTTCTTTTCGGTGACGAATGCCAAAAGCTGCCGCACCTGGGCCGGTGACAGCAGAACACGGTCCTTGACCGTCTGGCCCTCGAACTGGGTGATGCCAAGAAAGCCGTCTGTCAGGTCGAAGCGCACCTCCCAGTCATAGTTGCCTTCGCTGCCCTTGATCTTCTCGCTATAGGTGGTCAGGCCGTTTGCCATATCGCTCTCCTTCTGTTTGAAAGTTCGTCAGTGATATCCGGCCGCGAGTAGTTTGATCTGCCAATCCATCATTCCCTGAAGCGTCTGCATCGGGTGGGTAGCCCAAGGCTGCTGCACATAATCTGCAAGCTCTGCAGTCTGCAGCGCAAGATTGGACAACAATCGACCTTCTCTGGTTTCGGCGCCGACCATGTTCCGTTGCTTTCTAAGGCGCCGAATGGCTACCCGAATACCTGGCGGAGGGGGCGGCCTGCGAGATGGGATTTCACCGACGATCGACTTGGTGGTCTCGATAAATTCGAGCAGCTCAGGTTCCGCCCGGAACCACTCCCCGCGAATCCGAAGATGGGCAAATTGCTCATGTGTTTCGAATTCTCCGATCCGATCGTCAGAGATGGCCGCCATCAATTCCAGCGGCTCGGAATGAGAGGTCTGGAGACCCGATAGGCGGCGCTTCAGGTCCTTGGTTGTTCCAATCTTGATGGTGTCACCCCGCCGTATGAAGTAGACGCAGCCTGGGCGAACGGGCCGGGAACGGCCGCGTGTCAGCCGCGTGTCAGAAGCGGCAGCCGTTCTCGACCCGTTCACGGCGGTTTGTTCTGGTTTGGCGTCTTCGGTCATTTTCGCGTCCTTTGTTTCTAAGGGCTTTTTGCCCTTGTTCTCGGTTAGCCATGTTCCATTGAAGGGGAGCGGGCTATTTCAAAAAACGTCTATTTTAAAAGGGTTTCCACAACCTTCAGCGGAGCGCGTGTCAGTTCTGCGTCAATCAGACGGTCGGTTAGGGTGATGTCGTTGATCGCGTGCCCGTAGGTCTTGAGCACCTGGCCGGGCGTTTTCCAGCCACCGAGCTTGGCAACCGTCACCACGTCCACCCCCTTGCGCAGCAGCCCCGTAGCGAAGCCGTGGCGGCAACTATGCGGCGTCAGGCGCTTGATCTTTGCCCGCTTGATCGCGCCGAACCATCCACGCACGATATCGTCAGGGTGCTGGTAGACAAATACGGGGCGGTCATCGATCCGCGGCAGACTGGCGAGCGCGGCGACAAGCCTGGTCGGCAGATGCGAAACTCGCTCCGCTGAAACCTTCGTCTGTTTGATCAGCACCGTGCAGCCGTTCAGGCTGACATCATCCCACTGGACGGACAGCGCCTCTCCGACGCGGGCGCCGGTCAGAAACATGAATAGGGCTAGCGCGCCGATGGCTGGGTTGGCGTTCGCCATGAACGGTTCCAGCCATTCCAAAGTGACAGGCTCCTTGACCTTTGATGTGACCTTGAATCGCTTCACACGGATCGGCGAGCACAGATCGGATTCGGCGGCGAAGTTGATCACGGCCTGCGTAGGGCCGATGGCCTGGCGGTTGCGCGTGGCGCCCGTGCCGTTCGGATACAGCTTGATTGCCATCTCCCTGATCGCGCCGCCCTTGATATCGCTCACAAGCGTATCCTTGAAGTGGTCCTTGATGCGATCCAAGAACCGATCAGGTCGGCCGGCAGCGCAGAACATCTCAGCGGCATAGCGAAATGTCAGGATTGCGCCCGGACCATCGAAATAACCTTTCCAGTATTTGGCTTCGATCTCGGCAACCTGACGCGCCGCGAGGTCTTTGTCCGCGGTGTAGCAAGAGCCTCTGAGGCGCGATCGACGCTCAGCCGGGCCAATTGTGCCGGCGTAATGGTAGACCCCGTTGCGCAAGAAGAGCTTGAGCGGCATCGTTGCGATTCCATGATCATGAGAACGTCGGATTGGGTGAGGGTCATACAGTCGCCCGAAATCAAACACGCGCCAAGGGCTTTGGCGATCCTGCGCACACGTCTTTCCGGCCAGCCGAGGTGCTGGGCAAGAGCCTTTGGTGTGGTGACCTCGGGTAGCGTCATTTGCTAAGTCCGGTCTTTCGTCATATCCGCGAGTGCGGCGCCTGGGTACTGGCACCCCTTATCGCACTCGTGTCCGTCACAGCCGCGGCATCGTCCAGAAGACAGCGTGAGTGCGGTGACATCCAAAATCCTATCCCACAGAGGGCGCGGGATTTCGTTTAATGCCATCCGCGCCGCCAATGCAGAGGGGTGGTCACACTCCCTGAGAGCTTTCAGCAACCCGGCTTCAATTCTGCTTTCAGACGATTTCTTGACAGCAGCTCCAGGGCGCCCATCGCAATCAGACGAGCACGCTGGCCATCTGCAATGGTGGCCACCACGATGACAAGGAATTGTGCTCATTTGCCCTCGCGGATACCAGAAGTGTTCGTCAGGGCCCTGCGGGCGATGGCCTGCATCTTCTTCGCGGCCCCGGCCTTCTTGCTGACTGCAACGGAGTCGATCTCTTCCAGTGCCATGCGGAAATCAGCGTTTTGCACGGCAAGGATCAGGATTTGCCGTTCCAGAATCCTGGTATCGGTCATTCGCTCTTTCCTACTGCCGGAGACTGCGCGCGAGCATTCGCGGCGCGTCGGTCTTGCATCACCTTTCGGATGTAACCCCAACCGCAAATCTTGTGCGGGAAGCGGTCCTGGCACGAGCGCCAAACCGCCTCACGAGAGGTTTCCCCGTCGTCAATGCATCTGTTGATCCAAGATTTGATGGTTTCACTCATGCGGACTTCCCACATGATCGCCATCATCTTCTACGGCCGAGCGGATAGCGGCGATCAGCGAACACAAATGCGGGAAATCGTTTTCAAGCGAATTGCGCTCGTCGTTGGGCGTATTGTCCCAGCAATCCAGCAGCGCCCCAACCTTTGGCATCACGCGTTCCGCCTGTTCGCGGCGCAACCTCGCCAAGCCTCTTTCGATCGCGCCCATCATTCGGACTCCTGGGGTGTCCGGCGCTTCGGTTCGGGAAGCCAGCTCGACGGCACGTCGGAACATGAAGCGATACGACCACAAACCTCACATGGCCCGCGGGATCGTGAAAAGCCATTCGGCCACTCGTTCTTCTTCTGGCAATCGTCGCAGTAAAACATCTATTCCCCCTGTGGCCGGAGTTGCGAAGTGTCCGAAAGCGTCATCGCTCTGACTTCGGCATGGGTTCGCCTGGGTGGTAGTGAGCCCATTCACGCGAACGGTTGCTGTGTTCAATCTGCCTATCGTTGCAGCGATAGCAGCGGATGGAGCGTTCACCGTCGCCCCAGTCCTCTAGATCGTCAGACCCGCATTCGATGCACTTGTCTCTCATGCTTCACCTGTGTTTCGATCAGGGCGCGAGATCGGGGAGTCCGGCAACGGCATCCAATGGGTAGGCTCGCCAGCGAATGGATTGCCGTAGGTATTAGCCCACGCAAAGGCCTTCCGTTTTCCTAGCTCGACGTGGGCTGAAAGTGTGTCGCTATCATCCCAGCAGAGCAGGATGCGCCGCCCGTCCCTCGGCGCCGTATCGATTGGCTGCCACGGACTCTGCGGTTGAGCGGCGAGGCAGGCATTGTAACCGTCGGCCCAAGCGCTGGCTTCGTCTGCGCTGTACCACGCGGGTGCGTCGGATGCAGTTTTCTCGGTCATCACAGCCCCTTCCTGAAATCACGCCAGAGGATGACAATGGCTTCCCACAGGGTCATCCTGGGCAAGGGCTTGTCGCTTGTCTTGCTGTTCGGGAATCCGCCGCACATGGTCAAAGTCCTGTTCTTCGGATGTGGCGCCATTGAAGGGCCTCCGGGCTTCGCTCTGCATCGAGGTCGCGGGCGGGGATCTGCTCTGCGGCTTCAATTAGCAGGTCTGCTATCCCCTCAATGAACGACTCGAACATTTCTCTGGGTAGCGTTCCGCCGTAGCGCGGCTTGAGAATGTGGCGTATCTGGTCCCACATCTTCATGGCGTCGCCATCTGTTTTGTACAGATCGTTCGCCTTCTCTCGAAGGCGTTGCTCCAAATCGCTCATTTGCTGTTTCCTCCTGTCAAAGCCGATACCACAGAGGTTCTGGCTGTGTTTTCGAGTCCGGCGGCGGCGGGCGGAACGGATCAGCCAGCGGGCCAGCGGGAAGCTTGCCGAGTTGGTCGCGTGTCACTGGCGCGGCATAGCCGGGGAGGATCATTTGAAGCCACAAATCAAGCATGGTCCTTGCCCTCGCAAGCTGGAGGGGATATTGCGTGCCAAGGAACATCGCTAACGTGGCCGCATACAGCGCAGTCGCCTTGAAAATGCGAGGCGCCAGGGACGTAGGGGTGCGGCTGCACCGGAGCCAAAGGCTCTGGCTTTTGTGCTGTCGATGTGTCCGCTAGAGCGAGAATTGCATCAATTGCGTCGTTAATTCCGACCATCCATCGCCGATCAATAAAGTTCTCGTCTGGCACTGAGCGAACATTGTTTTCTATCGCTCGATAGATCGCATCGCGATCTGGCGTCCACGATCTTGGGGCATGACCGGCAGGTGGTTTTGCCTCTTCCAGGGCCTCGATGGCGTGAGCCAGCCAAAACGCTGCCCATTGAACTGGATATTCGTCCCGCAATTCATCGTCATTTTCGATGTGTGACGCGTCCGTATCGCCAAGCGCATCATCCAGCGCTGAATGGACGCTGCGCAGCACGCCGATGATGTCAGGGGTTTCGGACTCAGGAGAACTCTGGCTCATAATTCCCTCCTGGCAATCAGACACCATGCGATAAATAAGATGAGACCAATGGCTAGCGCGTTCTGGAGCAGGATCATTTCGGCTCCTTCTTCTTGATGGTCACGTCTGAGCGGGTCAGCCAGCCCGTCCACGCCGCCTGGACGTAAGCCGCGGTAAACTGCAGCTGCCCGCTCGCATCCTTCTCATCCGTCAAGTCGCAGTGCGAGAACGCCCGCTTGAAGGCCTCGCGCTCAATGGTCTCGGCCGTGCTCATGCGACAGCTTTCCGCGCTCGTTCCAGAGCGGCGCCGAATGTCCAGGGGAACGTGGCACAAATCTCGCCATACTGCGTCGGTGTCCTGAACAGATCGGGATAGGAGTAATGATCAGTGGGATATTTCCAGCCCTTCGCTGATCGCAGGTACTGGCAGACCGCACACTTATGGATATTGTGCCAGTCGTAGGGCTTATTGGCCGGTTGCTGTTCCAGCCATGCCATGAAGCCTTCGAGAGAGGGCGCTTCCCATTTACGGTCAAATAACATCAGTATCTCCTTCGTTGAATTCGCTGCGCTCGCCTGTCCGCAATCCATCCGCCGAAGATCCAGAGCTTCCAGACCGGAATTAGTGCGATACCGATGGCGATCAGGAAATATCGGGCGAGGGTGACGGTCATCTTTCGCGCTCCGCGTGGACGATCGTTCCGTCGAACTTCCGCCATGAGCGGATCGTGCGCGGCTTCTTGATGCCGTTGTGACGATCCTGGATGCGCTTCGTCTTGGCTATTAGCGGCACGTCATGCTTGCGTGTCTTCTCGTCATGACAGGCGTGGCAGAGCACCTTGCAATTCTCCAAGGTCGGTTCCCCGCCAAGGCCGTCTGCAATGTCGTGGTCGAAATGAAACTTGACGCCGTACAGCGCTCCACAGGTTTCGTTCTCACACTTGCCCGCCGACCGGCGTAGAGCATCGCGCTTTACCTGTTTGGAGAATTCGCGCCTCATGCCACAAGCTCCAACTCACGGAACTTGACGCCGCGTTCGGCGCCGAACGCATACAGGCTCTCGATAAGCTCGCTGATCTCGGCCGACGTCATCTGACTTGTCCGCATGCCGAGCGGTACGACCGTTCCAGGCGTGATGCCGGGCACGAACTCAGCCCCGCGCAGTGCGGCAGTGGCTAGATCCTTCCAGTCCTCTGGCGAGCGCTTCTTGCCGAACCAATCAATCTGGTTGCTGATCTGCGTCAGGAGGCTCCACATGAGAGCGTTTTGGTCCCCTGACCGTCGCGGCGCGCGAAACTCGACTGTTGTCCCTTCAGGGACGTGTGCAGCCCAGCGAGCAATCAGCTTGCGGTCAGCCTCTACCTTGATCGGGACAGTGGTGCGGGTAACTTTCATGCGGGATCCCTCCTTGCTGCCGCCAAGATGGCGCGAGCCTTCAAAATCTTCTCCGCCATTCCATTTCCCTGGTCCCGCTCCCAAAGCAGTTCTGTGTCGGAGTAGTTCGACCAGCCAAGTAAAGGCAAAACTTCCTGTAGGGTCTCGATGAGGGCGCCGCGGATCGGATCGGGCATCAGGCGGCTTCCTTCTCGCCGTAAAGGCTGTTCAGTTCCGAAAGCTTCACTGCCATTTCCAAGAGGAACGCGGCGATCTCGGTTTCCAGTTCTGCAATCCGCTTGTCGTCGCGGGGTAGGCGCTTTATGAACAGGCGCATGTTTTCAGGCATCCGCGGATCGTATGAAACGAAGTCGCACCACTTCCGGCCCGTGCAGGCCATCTGGAACTGCATCTGGGTCTCGTACTTGGCAGGAACGGCTTGGCCGAGGAGCGTCTCCAGGTGGGTTGCAGTGTTGGGACACTTGATCTCGACCAAGCCGTCTGCGCCGATCAGGCCGTCGGGGCTGGCACCAGCCTGATCAATCTTCGGGTGGGGCACGAACGCGACTTCTTGCACCGTGACGCCCTGATAGAATTCATAGGCCGCGCGAGCCTCGGGTTCCGTCTCAGTGCCGTGGATCATGGCGGCATTGGTGTATGCCTCGGCAACGGTCCCGGTCAGGCGTTCGGCAATGAGCTGTGCCATGTAGTTCGCACGGCCAGCGCCATAGCCGGTCTTGGTCCGGGCAACCACGTCAGCAACGCGGGAGGCCGTCACCTTGCCGAGCCGGAGGGCCTTCCACTCGTCTGAGCCTTGGATGATCTCGCTCATTTTGCCCTCTTCTTGTTGAGAGCAATCTTCGCTCGCTCAAAATCCTTTGCCGGCATCATGGCAATGCCGTCGATCTTAAAATATTCGCAGAAGACCCGTTTATCGGCGTTGACTTCATCGGCCAATGCAATCAGCTCCGCGGCCTGATCCTCGCTGATGACCCCACCATCAGCGGCAGCCTTACCGTCGTCGTCGTTGGATGCGGCCAGCCCGAGCATCTGCACCAGCGAATAGCGCTGCAGGTAAGTCAGGGTGGATCCGATCGCCTGGATTGCGTTCTTGCTACCGGACGTGTCCGCCGGGCCCGTGAGGGTGGTTTCCTCGCTGTGGCCGGCTTCATGCGACAGGATGCAGGTGACGCTGATACGGTCGCTCTGTGCCGTTCGGAAGCGGTAGGACAGGCCATGCTCGCTCAGGATCGGGTCAACCACCTTGGCGATCGCTGAGAAGTCGGCGTACTTCTTGCTGTTGTGGCCGGTAGCGTTGCGCTGGATCGGGGTGATCTTGGCCTTGGCCGCAGCGATTGCCTTGTCGAAAGCCTTCCGCGCTTGGCTGGCCTCGTACCGCTCATTGAGGCCCATCAGGCGCTCGACCATCTCGATATCGGCGCCAGATGCAACAGCCTTCTGGATCATGTCCATCGGCGTCGTGATAGCGACCGCCCGCGGCTCTTCCTGCGGGATGATGGAAACCTTCTCCATTGCCTGGCTCATGCTGTGCGCTCCAAAACTTGCCTAATCACATCCAAATCGCGCTGGTATTCGAGATCATCCAACCGCTTTGCGAATTCGCCCATGCGCTCCGTGGCGGTCACGGGATCGGCGCCAGCCCTGCGCTCTGCGCTGTAGTAGTTCGCGAGGGCCTGCTCCCGGGTTGGGAAGATGTAGAGGCCCATCACCGCGCATCCTCATTCAAGGCAGCCTGAGCACGCTGGATGCAGCCCGGCAGGGGTTCTTCACCGTCGCCCTCGCCCCAATAAATCCCGAGCATTTCGGTGAGGGAGGCCTTCAGCTCGGCAATGCGCTCGTGAGCGGCATTGAGTTCCTCGCAGCGCTCGTCTGGCTGGCCGAAGAACTGGCCGAGCGTGTCGCTATCTCTGAATTTGGTGTAGCTGGTCATTCTGCGGCCTCTGCAAATTCTAGTTCGTCGTTTGCCTCAAGCGCCGCGAAGGCGCTGGCATAAACTGCATTGCGCTGGCGGGTGGCGAGCCGCTTAACGGCTTCCCAAGCTTCCGAGCCGGCGCCGAACGTAATGTTGGCTGTGTTGAGAGCGCCGACCCACTCGCTGTCCGCCTTTGCAATCGCGGCGAGGAACGCGAGATCAGCTTCGCTGTGGCTGTCCTGATCCCAGACAACGGCTGCGACGGCGAGGATTTCTGAGGGGCTGGCGGTCATGGTCAGTTCCAGACCATGAACCAGAGAAAACCGATCATCGGGCTCGCGAGCAGCGAGATCAGGGTCGTGAAGCCGTAGAATTGCTTGTTGGTCATGATGTGCTCCCGTTGATCTGATGGGAGCATCCTATTCACGTCGTGTGAACACGTCAAGCATTATTTTCACACCATGTGAACATGACGATCACACGGTGTGAACTATTTTATGGTCTTCGAGGTGTGACTAGGCGACCTGGCGCATCTTCAGGCGCAGCGCGTGGGGGAGCTGAGCTGGGTTGGCGCGGTATATCCAATCGAGGGAAAGCCCGAACTCGTCGCAAAGGGCATTTGCCACTTCGAGCGTTATTTTACGCTCTCCCGCTTCATACTGTGACCAGCGGTTTGGCTTACAATCAATCTGCCGGCAAAGGTCGGCAGCGGACAATTCTAACGCTTCGCGCGTCAATTTAAGGCGTGCGGCCAATGACTTAATAGATTCTGCCATGCCCCTATTTGAGCCCACAAACGAGCAGCTTGCTAATTCCATTGCGTGAAGGCTTGACATGTTCACGCGGTGTGAACTATAAGAGGCCATGCTCAACACAGTAGACGAAGTTATCGAAGCTCTGGGCGGACCAACCGCCACCGCATCATTGGCGGGCGTCGGCGTGTCCGCCGTGAGCAATTGGAGTTTCCGCGGCCGGATAGCGCCGGACAAGTTCGTCATTATCAGTGACGCATTGGCGTCCTTGGGCAAGGAAGTTCGCCCGACTGTCTTCGGTTTTAAATTTACTGATGAGGTCCGCGCATGAGTACGCGGGAAGCGAACAATAATTCCCATCTCTTGAATGTCCCCCTGAAAGCGAGAAACATTCTAAACACAACTCTTTGGTTCCGAACACAAGAAACTCACTCAATTGACGCATCTGTGTCATGCGATTGTTTTTTTGCATCACAACAACATCATACCTTGCAATGCACGCGAGCGTGCAAGGTGGTCAATTTTGACCACGTCAGCAACACTGACAATCTCACTCTCGTAATCAATTCAGAGTTCGTCGGACGATCCTCTCCCGACGAATATGCGCCGACCGCTCTCGATGCCCCCACCCAAGCGGTCGGCGCAGCTCATTTCCGTTGCGCGAACAGCCACACCGCGAGCAGCGCGCAAACAAAAACAATCAGCCCGATAGTGTCTGTGTCTTCAAACATGGAGATCCCGTCATGATGACGCTCTTCCTCATATGGATCGCATTGCAGCTCCCGGTTGGAGTGCTCGTTGGCAGCGCCATCAAGTGGGGGATGGAGTCATGACTGGCCGGCGATCACCTCGGGGGTTGAGCATGTCGCCGGCCAGCTTCAGCGCAGATACTACGCGCGCTGACCTATTTCCACTTCCTCCCGGGTCCATACATCGCGACCCGCTCAAAAGCTCTCAGATCCGCGAGGCGGCGCTTGATGTACTCAAGTTTTTCAGTGTGCTCGCGTTCATCACTGCTACCGCCTTCGCGTTGACTGCTGGGTTCTTCCTTCTGTTGGTCGATTTTTAAGTACCTCGTAACGTTCGCGGTGGCAGCCGCGATGTGAATAAAGCTGAACTCTTCGTCGTCGTTATCGTGTGTTCCCTCCATGTCGGTCATCAAACATGGAAGGGGTTTGCAAGTGGGAAAAAGGTTTTTGAAAATGTCTGACGCTGCGTTTCTGGATCAGGCGGCTGCGTGGTCGAAAGACCTAACTCGAATGAAGGCCCGTGGTCCGGGCGATACTGAAAACGCAATGCGTCGTGTCGAGCGTGAGTACGGAATTGATTACGGATTCCTATGGTCTCTCAGATATCGCCGGGAGCGGCTTAGGACAATCAGCATCTCGGTCTACGAGAGCATCAGGGCGGCTTATCGCGCAGAGTGTGCGGCACAAATGCGAAAGCTGGAAAATGATATCAAGCGAACCGAGGAAATCGCCGGGGCTGATAGCGCTGCTATTCGCGCGGCTAAGGCTCTGGTGGCAACGCGTAACGAGTAGGGGAGAGTAAAATGGGCAGACCAATTCATAGAACAGATTGCGACGACCTGGGGCACTACATCCACCAGCGAAATCAAATCTGTTCACACAATTTACTGGAAGCGCTGCAAGCAAATCACGGTGAGCCTGCTGATAATGAAGGCCCCGAGCCACCGCTGCCCATTGTTCTCCAGCCAATCCCGAATGAGGTTATTGCCGAAGCTTCACAGCTCGCCTTTCCATCTTGGGTCAATGCGATAAAGCGCATCCAGCATGCAGTCTGTGAGGAATACAACATCAGCCTCGCGGTCCTTTGCTCGCAGCGCCGGCACAAAAGCATCGTTCGCCCGCGCCAGATCGCGATGTATCTGTGCAGGACACTCACCGATCGATCTTTTCCCGAAATCGGACGACGGTTCGGAGGCCGCGACCACACCACTGTGCTCAGCGCGGTTCGTCGGGTTGAGACAATTTGCGCATCTGATGAAGAGTTCCGCGGTCGCATTGGGGCGCTGGCGGAATCAATAGGAGGGTCATCATGACCATCAATCCCCTCGACATGATCATTGAGCGTACACCGCTCGAACAAGCCATCCGTCTGGAGAACCTCCGCACTGAATTGCTGGAGATGGGCTACACGGCTGTTTCAACAGAATGGCTGCGCAAGCTCGACCAGGCAATCCTCAAGCGGAAACTGGAGAACGTGCAGTGACCGACTTATTCGACTATCGCCCGCCCATCCTGCATCCACCGGCCAGCGTCGCATTCGACGGCGCCACATACCAAGCCGAGCGCGACCACAAGCGCTTGGAGCGCCTCATAGACCGCGTATACGCGCACATGAGCGACGGGCAGTGGCACACCATCCCCGAGATCCATGAGGCCTGTGGTGGCTCCCAGACGAGCTGCAGCGCAAGGCTAAGAGACCTCCGCAAGGAGCAGCGCGGCGGCTTCACGGTCGAGACTGAGCACGTGCACGACGGTCTGTGGCGGTATCGGCTGAAGGTGGCCGCGTGATTCCCCGCGCCCTCAAATTCGTTCGCTATGACCGCGTTGAGGATCACTTCCGGCAGGGCTGGGTGATGTCATTTCCCAACGCCGCAATGCACCACCATCACTACGGCTGCGAACTGGCATGGCTCTGTGAGTGTCCTGTGCCCGGCGGCTTTGGCGATTACGCAGTATCCCAACCCCTAACCGAGGACGCATGAATTACACGTTCGCTGGAGAGACTTGGATGACTCCAAAACAGTGGCGGCGAACGTCTATGGCACTACCACGGGGCCTGACACAGTGCCAACCCGGTCCGAAAGACGCGAGGGTTGAGGTCAGCGCGGAGGGATGTATCCGCGATAAGTTGGCGTCGATCTAACCCGCATTCCCGCGCGGTTAGGGTCCGAAGCGACGGCGTGGCTCCGGCCTGCAGTACGCGAAGGACACGGACCAACCCTAGCATAGTGCTGGGGCTGGTCGTCCTGTGTCCTTAGCTCAAGCGTTCACCAGCCTGCAGCTAAGTAGAAGACGGCGTGATTTTGAAAGTTTCCCAGAACAGAGGATGCCAATGACCGAGCAAATAAACGGCACCAACGGCCAGCTTAAAGCCCTCGTAGAGCGCATAGAGCGCGAAGAGGAGGCCAAGGCTGAAATTGCCGAGGGGATTAAGGAAATCTACCTGGAGGCGAAATCAGGAGGATACGAAGCGAAGATCATTCGCAAAATCGTGGCCATCCGCCGGAAAGACCCTGAAGAGCGCCAGAACGAGGAATCGCTCATGGATGCGTATATGAACGAACTTGGAATGTAGCAATGCTACAGCATTGGTACAGCATTGCTAAGGGGCATTCATGAGCAAACGCGCTTGGATGCCTCTCTATGTCGGCGACTACCTGGCGGACACTGGGCACTTAAACACGACGCAGCACGGCGCCTACCTGCTGCTGATGATGCACTATTGGAAAAAGGGCGAACTTCCCAACGACGATAAGCAATTGGCGGCGATCACGAAGCTGCCTCTTCGCTTGTGGCTCGACTCGCGGGAGACGGTTCAGGCGTTTTTCTATGACGGCTGGTGCCACAAGCGGATCGATGAGGAATTGGCAGTTATGGAAGTCAAAACTCGCAAGCGGGCCGCGGCTGGATCGAAGGGTGGAACGCAGGCTGCAATCAACCGCTGGAACAATGAAGCCGTCGCCAAGGGTCGGGCATTGCCACAGCAAACTGGTAGCAATGCTACAGCAATGCATAACCACTCACACTCACCAAGTAAGAAAGAAGAAGAGGGCTTGGCGAAAGGGAAGGGTGAGAAACCTCCCGTAGCCGCTAGCCCTGAACTCGTGGCAATCATGGCAAGGAAACTGAACTCATGATCCGCGACCCCTCAGACGGCAGCGTGAAATCAGCCCCGGACCGTAAGGCGCCTCAGCATGCTGAGCGTTTGCCTAAGCGTGAGCCGGCAAGCTCCGGGGCTGGTACTGATCCGGTAATCGAGGCCGCAACATCCGGTCTCCAGACCGGCAGCGTTCGAGAGGTAACACCGGAGGAAGACACGCTTCTCCGCAAGGCCCTCGTAGCTTCTGGAACGGTTGTCCAGCCTGTTTTGGAAACCGACACCTCAGGCCTTCCGATCGGAAGCAACAAGCCCGAAAATCTCGCCCGCCTGCAGCTTTCGCGTGAATGGCTGGCTGATTATCACGCCAAGAAGAATGTGAAACCCGAATGACCGATCTCCCATTTCTCCGCGGCGACCGCGTGAAACTAACCGATCGCTACGCTGACGCTCTCAACCGTTCGCTCAAGGCCAAGCTCGACTGGCGTATTCGAAGGGGAGTGGTTTGGCGATGCAGCGCGAGTGATGTGTACATAACCTGGGACGGCCGCGCGACACTGGATTCAATTCCGATCAAGGGAGTCGAGAAGTCATGAGCTGGTATATTGCAATTACGAATCCGAATTGCCATCGACGGGCCGAGGCCGGACTAGCGGCAATCGGCTATCAATCGTTCTGGCCGAAACTCCGGAAGTGGGTGTCGCACGCCAGAACCAAGCAGGCCAAGGAATACCCGATCTTGGGACGGTATGTGTTCGTGGAAATCCCGGACGGCGAGTTCTACGCGGTAAGGGCTGTAAATGGCGTAGAAGGGCTCCTGACGGGCGATAGCGGGGCACCTGCCAAGATCCATGCCGATATCGTTTGGCGCTTCAGGGAGCGCTACATGCGTGGCGAATGGGATTATGTGGCCAATGAGACCGGAGAGTTTGTTGACGAGTCCGGGGAGGTAGTAATCCGCCGCAATCCCATTCCGGCCGGCGCGCTGATCCGTATCATGGAGGGGGAGTTCGCTGACCTGTTGACCGTCGTCCGTGGGCGCAAGAATGGCAAGATCAAGTTTCTTCCTCCAGGTAAAAACGATTTCTTCTTCACTCGGGAACAGAACGTGAGAGCAGCATGACAATGCTGGACGGTGCGCCAGAGGCGGTTTCATTCACCACGATCACCAAGCTTGAGCGCGAGGATATTGAACGCAGGACACTGGAGAAGGCCGCCAAGATCATCGAGGGCCTTGAAGGCAATCCGACATATTCACAGGCATGGCGCCTCGCCGCGCGAGCTATCCGCAGATCGAAGCCGGATTAATATGTTATGAATGACAAACCCATTCAAATCAGTTCCATATGCGCTCGGCCGGTCATCGACGCTTCACCCGCCGGGAGGCTTGTGTCCTCATGATACGAATCCCGCTCAGCCAATCAGGCCCGGCAGACGCTTTTGCCAAGGCAGTCGAGGCCCATCGCAAGGCTCTTGAAACCCACATGATGGGAAGGCCAGGGAAGCCAGCTCCAGCCGCTCCCGACGTCATTAAGGCCGTGATAGAGCGCAGGCCACAAGATGGTGACCCAGCCACGCGCGGCCCGGATAGGTTCGTGATCCTGCCCTACGAGATATACGATGACACACCGGTCAGTCCGGAACTTCAAGTGCTGAGAGATTCAATCAACCAGGGAGCATAGCCTCAAACGCTATGTACCGAATGTGGCAGCAAGGAAAAAAGCGGGGACGCTAGACAAGCCTTGGGACGAAAAGGTCAGGGCCAAAATCCAGACCAGTATGCTCGTTAACCGATTGCATGATCATGTATTTGCCACGGCCGAGCTAAGCCAGACTCAAATGAAGGCCATTGAGATCTTGTTGCGCAAGTCATTGCCCGATCTTTCGGCTGTAACGCTCTCAGGCGACGCCGATAATCCGGTCGGAGTGCTGTTCAAGACGGTTTATGAACCACAAGCTAGTTGAGAGGCGCATCCGCTGGTATCAGCGGCCCTTCCACGAGTACCTGGTCAATACGCCGCGGGCTCGGGCTATTGAGATCGCCCATAGACGCTGGGGTAAGGACGAGATCGTTCTGGCGGCAACGTGCGAACTGGCACACAAGCGGGTGGCTTCGTACTGGCACTGCCTGCCTGAATACGAACAGGGCCGCAAAGCCCTGTGGAATGCGATCAACGCCAACACGGGCAAACGAAGGATAGACGAAGCCTTTCCACCTGAGATCCGAGAGAGCAAGGACGAGCAGCAAATGCTCATCAAGCTCAAGTGCGGGTCAACGTGGCAGATCATCGGCTCAGACCGATATGACGCTACGGTGGGCGCTGGCGTGGCTGGCATTGCCTATTCAGAATGGGCTTTGGCCAACCCAAGCGCCTGGGCCTATCACCGGCCGATGCTGGAGGAAAACAACGGCTGGGCGGCGTTCATCACCACGCCAAGAGGCAGAAACCACGCCAAGGCCATGTTCGATATGGCGAAGGCCAACCCGCGATGGTTTGCTGAGGTCTCGACGGTTCATGACACTGGCGCGCTAACGCCAGAACAGATTCAGGAGAGCATTACCGAATACGTCGCCCTGTACGGCGAGGACATGGGCAGAGCGCAGTTCGAGCAGGAATACCTGTGCTCGTTCAACGCGGCCATTCTCGGCGCCTTCTACGCGCGGGAAATGCTGGCGGTTCGCAATACAGACAGGGTGCAAGAGTTTGACCCGGTCGAAGGGAAGCCAGTCCACACGGCATGGGACATTGGGGTCAGGGACGACACCTCGATCTGGTGGTTTCAGGTTATCGCCGGCCGGGTGTTCATCCTGGACTGCTATACGGCTTCAGGTGTTGGCGTCGATCACTACGCTGAAATCTGCCACGCCAAGGAGTGGATGCGCGGCAACGACTATGTTCCGCACGATGCCAAGGTCAAGGAGTGGGGAACGGGCCGTACACGGACAGAGACCATGCGTGGACTCGGTTTGAACCCCGTTCTCGTGCCGATGGCCACCAAACTCGATGGTGTACAGGCTGTTCGTTCTACGTTGCCCAAGTGCGTGTTCCACACAAGGACAGAGCCGATCGGCATGTCAGCGCTGGAGCAATATCGGCGCGAATGGGATGACGAGAAAAAGACGTTCAAGGCGTCCGAGGTCCACGACTGGACGAGCCATTTGGCTGACGCATTCAGGTACCTGTCGCTGGCATGGCGCAACGTTGTTGAAGTGATTGAAGAACCGAAGCGCGTGCCCAAGCCGGGCCAATTCATTCCGCCGCCTGTTCGAGAAATCACGGGCAAGAGGATCAAAGTATGAGCGAAATGATTGAGCGATGTGTTGAAGCTGCATTTGAGGCCGATTGGCGGTTCGGGGCGCAGTTCCATCCAGAAGACCAGCGGAAGATTGTTGCGGCGATCGTAGCGGCCATGCAACAACCAACGATCGAGATGGGAGGCGCAGGCTATGCCAAGGGTTGGCAAGACGGCCCGGTAGAAGTCTACAAGGCGATGCTCGATGAGGCGCTTAAGTGAGCGAAGACATCGACCGCGACAAGGAGGAGGAGAAGCGCGAGCCAAAATCCTCACGTCGCTGGCTGGCCGAGATCGAGCACGCCGAGAAGGTGTTCAAGGACTGGCAGCAGAAGGCGGACAACCTCGACAAGCTCTATGCCAACCTGAACATGCTGTCGGGTGATAGCCGGGATCGTCAGTTCCAGATGTTCTGGGCAAATATCCAGGTGCTCGGGCCGTCGATCTATTCCCGGCCGCCGATCCCTGTCGTGACGCCGCGGTTCAAGGATCGCAAGCCCGTCCCGAGGATGGCATCGGAACTGCTCGAACGGTCAACGATCGTCGGGTTCGAGCAGGAAGACATCGATGGAATGATGCGGCTGGTCCGCGATGACCTGACCATCCTGGCTCGGGGCTGCGCTTGGGTGCGCTACGAGTCCAACGAGGACGGCAAGGGCCAACGCGCATGTATAGACCATGCTGATCGCAAGGATTTTCTACACCAGCCAGCTCGGGTGTGGAAGGAGGTGGATTGGGTCGCCAAGCGTTCATGGCTGACCGAAGAGGCGATGGAGGATCGGTTCAAGGGCGAGAAGTACAAGGACGCAGCCTATGAGATCCGCAAGAACGACCAGGGCGAGGACGACGGCGAGAAGAAGGCCGGCGTATGGGAAATCTGGTGCAAGTCCGAGAACAGGGTCATTTGGGTAACGGAAGGCGTTGACGAGGTTCTGGACGACGGCGAGCCGCATCTGACGCTTGAAGGCTTCTTCCCATGCCCGCGGCCGGCCTATTCTACGGTGCAGCGCCGCTCGCTGGTGCCTGTGCCCGACATGCTGTTTTACAAGGACCAGTTGGAGGAAATCAACGAGCTGACGGCCCGCATTGGGGCTTTGGCTGACGCGTTGCAGGTGAGGGGCTTCTATCCAGCAGGTGCTGGGGAAATCGGCGACGCGATCGAGGCGGCGATCAAGTCCACCGTCAACAACCAAGTACTGGTTCCGATCTCCAACTGGGCCATGGTCGGCTCGGGCGGCGTCAAGGACATGATTGTCTGGCTGCCGATCGACCAGATTGCAACGACGGTTGTTCAGCTGGTGGAACTGCGTAAGCAACTGATCGCGGATGTTTACGAGATCACCGGCCTGTCCGACATCATGCGCGGCTCGACTGATGCCAATGAGACCCTGGGCGCCCAGGAACTGAAAAGCCAGTACGGCTCGGTTCGTATTCGCGACCGACAGAACGAGTTAGCCCGGTTTGCTCGGGATCTCGTGCGGATCACCGCCGAGATCATGGCCGAGAATTTCACGTCCAAGACCATGCTCGACATGAGCCAGTTGGACATCCAGACCGACGCAGACATCAAGAAGCAGATCAAGCCGCTAGAGGAGCAGATCAAGGCCATCATTGCCAAGGTAGAGCAGGCCAAGAGCGATCCGCAGATGATGCAGCAGGCGCAGGCCAACCCTGAGCAGGCGCAGCAAATGCTTCAGCAGGCCCAGCAGCAGGCCGAGGGGCTGAAGAAGCAGATCGACAAGCTCAACGAGGTTGCGACCGTCGAGAAGGTCATGAAGCTGTTGCGGGATCAGCGCGTGCGCCCGTTTGTGCTGGACATTGAGACGGATTCGACCATCGCGCCGGACGAGAACGCGCAAAAGCAGCGAGCGACCGAGTTCATCACAGCGGTGGGCGGGTTCATGGGCCAGGCGCTGCCGCTGGTACAGGCTGTTCCACAAGCCTCCAAGCTGATGGCTGAGTCCCTGAAATACGTTGCGAGCCAGTTCCGTGCTGGCCGTTCGTTGGAGACCACGATAGAGGAGTTCGCCGACGATATGTCGGTGATGGCACAGCAGCCGAAGCAAGACCCGATGGCTGCCAAGGGCGCCGCGGAGGCCGAGGCTGCAAAACAGAGCATGCAGGTCGAAGCATCACGGCATCAGTTGGAGCAGCAGGCAGCACAGAAGGCTGCTCAATTGAATGAACAGGTCGCTCAAGCGGAGCAGCAGCGCAAGGACGCAGAGGCACAGGCAGCACAGCAGCGGGAAGACCAGCGCCTGCAGGCCGACATGCAGTGCAAGCAGCAGGACGAGGAACGCAAGGCCAACGAGCTGCAGGCCAAGCTTGCTGGGATGGATGCGGACAACCAACGCAAGGCGCAGGAACACGCGCAAAAGCTAGACCTTGGCGCGCTGGCTATTGAAAAGCTCAGGCTGGAGATTGAGGGCACGAAGGTCAAGACCGCAGCAGCTGTCGCCACGACGGAAGCCAAGATCGACCAGACCAACACCCAGACCGATAACGCTATCAGGACCACGGACGCCAGCGTGCAGGCAACGGCTGATAGCACTGCAATCAAGAAAGAGGCTGCGAAGACAAAGGAGCCGGCATGATGCCCGTTGTTGTCGTTGCCAGTGGAGGGCTTCCTGTTCAGAACGTGCCGACCGGTGCGTATCGGGCTACGGTTGTCACAGTGAATGGAATTCCCATCACCATTGTTACGCATCACGGTTTTCCCATGACCCTGTTAAACCCAAACGGAACGCCTTACCCATGAGGGGAACATTCGTCTATCGAGGGGGAAAGCTTGTCGAAAAGGGCGGGCCACAGGATATTCGACTACAGCCTCCTCGCTCTGATCTTCCTTGTCCTATGCTTATTGGTGACAGCATGGAGCCTGCAGAGCATGTGGACGGCAATTTCTACACGTCGAAATCCCAGTATCGCAAGGTGACCAAGGCCAATGGCCTGATCGAGGTCGGCAACGAGAAGCTGAACCCGGTCAAGCCGAAGATGTCCAAAGCCGAGCGCGCCAAGGGCATTGATCAAGCAGTTGAACGGGCAGCCGCCCGCGTTCTCTAACGCACCCTCTCAGACAGGAAACTATCCATGAACGATGCAGCCGTTACCGCTGATCCCGGACCCGCGCCCGATGTTGCTGGAGCACCGATCAGCGAAAACGCCCCCGCGTTCAATTCGCCGCTAGGTTCGCAAATCCCGCCTGATGCAGTTGCCAAGCCAGAGCCGGCCAAACCCGCGACACTGGACGACAGCATTGACCGCGCCATTGCCAAGAGCGCAGCCAAGCAGGTTGAGGCAAAGGAGGCCAAGGCCGATGTCAAAGCGGAACCAGTGGCCAAGGAGCCCGTCAAGTCAGAGCAGCCGCGCGAGAATGGCAAGTTTGTCGCGAAGGATAGCGCTAAAGCGCCGGTTGCGGACCCAGCCGTGGCCGTGGCTGCACCTAAACCGGCGGAAGCCGTAAGGCCGAGCCACACTGCGGAAGACGCGCCAGCACGCTTTACCGAGACCGCGAAGGCCAAATGGGCAGCGGCGGACCCTGAGATTCGCGGCGAGACGCTGCGCATGCAGAAGGAACTGACCGAGGGCTACCAGAAGCACAAGGCTGCGGCCGAACGTGACGCTTCATTGGCTGAATTCCATGAGATGGCGCAGAAGAGCGGCACCGACGTCAAGACGGCGCTGTCTCGTTACACGGCGCTTGAGGGTCTGCTTCGCAAGGACCCGATCAAGGGCTTGGAAGAAGTCTTCAACAACATTGGAATATCGCCCAAGGACTATGCGGCCCACATTCTCGGCCAAACACCCGAACAGAACGCTAGCCAGCAGGACGCGACAATCCGCGAATTGCGGCAGCAGAATTCAACGCTTGAAGAGCGCCTCAACAAGCTTGAGGGCGGCTTCAATCAACAGCGCGAGCAATCCACGCTGACCGAGATCAACAAGTTCGCGGCGGATCATCCCCGCTTCGATGAGTTGGCGGACGACATCGCATTTTTCATGCAGTCGGGCCGCGCGAAAGACCTGCCAGAGGCCTACACGTTGGCGGAGCGGCTCAACCCCGCAGCCAATCAGGCATCTGAACCCGTGGCCTCATCCGCCGCGCCCGAGCCCCCGGTTCAACCCGACAAGGGCACGAAATCCATCAATGGCGCCCCTTCTGCCGGCCTCACACGCCAATCACGGAAGAATGGCCCAGCCCCTTCAATCGATGAAGCCCTGAGCCGAGCCTTTGGGCAGGCAGGGTAGGAGATTAACCAATGGCCATTAATCCGGTCACCGCCTATCAGCAGGTGCTGTCGATGGCGATCGAAGAGCGATCGCCGTCGTATCAGGATCTGGTTTCGAACTCGAACATCCTGCTTCAGGTTCTGAAGCGTAAAGGCCTGTGGGAATCCTATTCCGGACCCCGCATTCGTGAAACCCTCCAGATCGCAAAGCAGGATGCCCAGTGGTATTCCGGCTATGACTTCCTGGACAACCCCCCGATCGAGCTGTTCAACGACGCCTACTACACGCCGAAGATGGTGGCGATCCCGATCAGCTTGACGATGGAGGAAATCCTCAACAACCAGGGCGAAAACCAGCTCAAGCCGGTCCTCAAGTCCTACATGATGGCCGCTGAAAACTCCCTGGAAGACACCATGGACGTGGCCATCCATTCGGACGGCACGGCCAACGGCGGCAAGCAGCTCACGGGTCTGGCGGCGGCGGTTCCGATCGTCACCAACGCCGGCACTTATGGCGGTATCGACCGTTCCGCCAACGCGATCTGGCGCACCACGACCTACGACATCCACACCGCGTTCCCTACGATCGGCACGCAGGTCACCTCGACCACGATCCGGCCGTACCTGAACAAGATCATGACGGCGCGCTCCCGTGGCAAGCGTTATGCGGATCTGCTGCTGATGTCGCCTGAGCACTACGAGGCGTACGACGCGGCAACGCTGGCCATTCAGCGCACCACCAAGGAAAGCGGCGGCAAGGGCGTGGTTGGCTTCTCGACGCTGGAATATGTCGGCGGCGGCAAGCGTGCTGAAATCGCTCTCGATGGCGGTATCGGCTCCAACATGCCGGCGAACACGACCTACGGTCTGGACACCGACAGCCTGCGGCTTCGTTACAACGCGAGCCGGAACTTCGATAAGCTGTTCGAGGGCGACGGCCAGAAGCCGATCAACCAGGACGCGCTGGCGCAGTTTATCGGGTGGATGGGCGAGTTGACGATGACCAACCCGCTGTTCCAGTGGCGCATGTACGACAGCGTCCCGGCTTCGTAATCTCAATCTAGCGAGAGCCGCCTTCGGGCGGCTTTTCTCTTTCATATCAATTCTGGAGAAATGCGAAATGGCATACACCATTCTAGACCAATGTCTTGGGTACCCCAAGATTGCGACGACCTCTGCCACGCCATGGCCGGCTACTCCGGCGCTTGGCACGACCGTCAGGGCCATAGATCCCGTTTACGGGGCTGGCGAGTTCATCTTCCTCAAGGGCGTTGCGTCCACGATCGTGGGCTCTGTCGTCACATGGAACGGCGGCGGTGGAACGCCGACGTATCAAACCACCCTCGCACCTTCTACGGCAAACCTTGCCCAGCCGGTTGCTGTTGCAATGTCCGCCAACGTTGCCAGTCAGTACGGCTGGTATCAGATTTCGGGCAATGCAGTAGTGGCGACCAACGGCACGTTGGCCGCTGGTCCAGCTCCCGTCTATCTGGCTGGCTCCGGTCAGGTTACTTCAACCGCCGCAGCCGGCAAGCAGGTGTTGAACGCGATCAACGTTTCTGCGACCGGCACGCCGGCTACGAACCAGGCCGTTGTCGAACTCAACCGTCCGTTCGCTCAGGGCGCAATCACCTAACACAAAACTGAAGCGGGGCTTCGGCCCCGTTTTTCCTTGCACCCTCTCAGACAGGAAAGCCCCATGGCAGTCAGCGACAATCTCGTTATCCCGCGCTTCTACAATCACATCATCGAAAACAAGGCCAAGTCCAAGGAAGCGGGCCGGCCGATCTTCGATGACAT
>Ga0070691_10000021_pt1 | contig 45268 bp, 47 predicted proteins | sample KBSK1101metaG_FD_64673 | JGI IMG/M metagenome (GOLD analysis project Ga0070691, IMG submission 64673) | Corn, switchgrass and miscanthus rhizosphere microbial communities from Kellogg Biological Station, Michigan, USA - KBS K1-10-1 metaG | ecosystem: Host-associated > Plants > Roots >... | reverse complement strand
AGACGGTGACCACGGCGGCGCCGCCGAGGCCGATGTTGTGCTGGAGCGCCACCTTCGCGCCCTCGACCTGTCGCTTTTCGGCCTGGCCGCGCAGCTGCCAGGTCAGTTCCGAGCACTGCGCGAGGCCGGTGGCGCCGAGCGGGTGGCCCTTGGAAATCAGGCCGCCAGAGGGGTTGACGACGACCTGCCCACCGAAGGTGGTCGCTTCCTCCTCGACCAGCTTGTGCGCCTCGCCCTCAGCCGCGAACCCGAGCGCTTCGTAGGTGATCAGCTCGTTGGCGCTGAAGCAGTCGTGCAGCTCGCAGACGTCGACTTCGCCGGGGCTGACCTGGGCCTCCTCATAGGCGCGGTCGGCCGCCAGCTTCGACATGTCGGCGCCGACGATCGTCATGCAGTCGGCGTCCTCGGCGAAGGTCGAGGAGAGGTCGGTGACCATCGACTGGCCGGCGATCTCGATCGCCCGGTCCCAGAGGTCGTGCTCGTCGACGTAGCGCTCGGAGGCGACGATCGCGCAGGCCGAGCCGTCGGACGTGGGCGAGCACTGCAGCTTGGTCAGCGGGTCGTGGATCATCTTCGCGTCCTTGATGTCCTGCAGCGAGTACTCGTCCTGGAACTGGGCGTAGGGGTTGTTGACCGAGTGCTTGTGGTTCTTCCAGCCGATCCAGGCGTAGTGGTCGGGGGTCGAGCCGTACTTCTGCATGTGGTCGCGGCCGGCGTTGCCGAACATCTGCGGGGCCGGCGGCGAGGACTCCGGGTCACGGATCTCGAACATCCGCGTCGCGTGCTTGTCGAGGGCGTTGGTGCGGTCGGTGTACTTGACCCCGAGGCTGCCCGGCTCCATCTTCTCGAAGCCCAGCGCCAGGGCGCAGTCGACGAGGCCGCCCTTGACCGCCTGGCGGGCCAGGAACAGCGCCGAGGAGCCGGTCGAGCAGTTGTTATTGACGTTGACGACCGGGATCCCGGTCAGGCCGAGCTGGTAGAGCGCCCGCTGCCCGTAGGTCGAGTCGCCGTAGCAATAGCCCGCGTAGGCCTGCTCGACGTCGCTGTAGGGAACGCCGGCGTCGGCGAGCGCCTTCTCCCCCGCCTCCTTGGCCCAGTCGGGGTAGTCGCCCTCCTTGGTGCCGGGCTTCTCGAACTTGGTCATGCCGACACCGACTACGAACGTGCGGTTGCTCAACTCTGGCTCCTCGAGGTCTTCCACGCGTGCGCCGCGCGGTTTGGCTGCGTAGCCAGGAATCTACCGGGCCGGGGCGGCGGAGGGGTCCGAAACGCTCGATTGCACCCCTCTCCCCCTCCCCGACCCGGGCCAGATCGCGAAGGCCAGGAAGGCGATGACGATGCCGATCGCGGTGCCGCTGGCGCGCTGACCGGCCGCCTCCAGCGCCGGCTCGCCCAGCGTGTCGGCCATCAGCACCACGTAGGTCGTGATCGCCGCCGTGAACAGCGCGTACTGGACGGTGAGCAGGCCGAAGGCAAGCGCCGCCGCCACGGTCAGGAAGACGGCGACCACGAGGTCGTCGGGGCCGACCGCCTCGGCGACCGCGGTGGCGACGACCAGGCCCAGCACGGTCCCGACCGCGCGCAGGATCAGGCGGCGGTGGGTCTCGTCCTCCTCCGGCCTCATCACGAAGAGGATCGTCAGCGGGATCCAGAAGCCGTGCTGTTCCTCGCCCAGCAGGCGGTAGGTGGCGACGCCGCAGGCCAGCGCCGCTCCGAAGCGGAGTGCGTGCCGGGCGGAGATCGAGGCGAGCGTCAGGTTGGCGCCCAGGGCCCGCTTCGTGCGCGCCGCGTTCCAGCCGCTCCCGGCGTCGTCGGGGGCGCGGTCGGCGGCGGCCCAGACCAGCAGCGACCAGGCGGCCTGCAGGAGGCCGCCGGCGGTCGCGTAGACGAGCGCCGGCAGGGCGTCGGCCGGGGCCAGGAAGAGGCCCTGGGCGATCACCATCGCCAGCGCCACCGAGAGGCCGACGATCGCCAGCCGCAGCGAGACCGAGAAGCAGTAGCCGGCGGCAGCGCCGAGCAGGCCCATCGCCAGCACCGCCAGCGGCGCCGACTGACTGCTGAGGACGCCGAGTGCGGCGGCGGCGCCGATCGCCGGAGCGGTCGCCGCCTGCCAGGCGGCCCGGGGCCGGGCGGGCGCGTCGAGACCCGGGAAGCCGGCCAGCAGGGCCCCGATCGCGACCGCGCCCTGGGTCGGCGCGTCGAAGCCGAACTCGATCCCGAGCGAGACGCCGATCGGCACCGCGACCAGGGCGCCGCGCCGCAGCGCCGGTCCGGCCGGGCTCGGGCCGAAGGCCAGCAGCGGCGAGGCGCGCAGGCGCGTCGCCGCGCCGGCGGCGTTGAAGAGGCTCGGTGGCCGCTCTGCCGGCGCCTGGCTGGGGGTATCCTCGGGGGTCTTGGTCACCGCGGTTCTCAGCTCCGATCCTGCCGCTGGAGTGGGCATCTTCGCCGCCCTCGCGGCGGGAGTCGTCTCCTTCCTCTCGCCCTGCGTGCTGCCGCTCGTCCCGGGCTACCTCTCGGCGGTCACCGGCGTCTCGGCGGCGGAGCTCGACGACGCCGGCTGGCGCCGGGTGCTCGGCCCCAGCCTGCTCTTCGTCGCCAGCTTCTCGGCGATCTTCATCCTCCTGGGGCTGACCGCGACCGGTCTCGGCTCCTTCCTGCGCGACCACGAGGAACTGCTGACGAAGATCTCCGGGGCGCTGATCGTGCTGATGGGCGTCCTCTTCGTGGCCTCCCTCTTCGTCACCCGCCTCAACCGCGAGTGGCACGTCGACGCGCTGCTGGAACGGGCCGGCCGCGGCGGGCCGATCGTCGCCGGCGCCGCCTTCGCGATCGCCTGGACGCCCTGCATCGGCCCCACCCTCGGCGCGATCCTCGGCGCCGCTGCCCTCGCGGACTCGGCCGCCCGTGGCGCCCTCCTGCTCGCGGTCTACTCGGCCGGCCTGGCCATCCCCTTCATTCTCACCGCCCTCGCCTTCTCGCGCATGACCACGGCCTTCGCGGTCGTCAAGCGCCACTACCAGCTGATCGTCGCGCTCGGCGGCGTGATCCTGATCGCGATGGGGATCCTGATCTGGACCGGCGAACTGACCCACCTCAACATTGAAATCCAGACCTGGGCCGAAGAATCGGGCATCGACCTCTGGAACTCGGTCTGAGCGACACGCGTCTGCATTCAGGCCCCCAATAGATGCCCTAGAGCAGACGCGTGGATCAGTTGTGGACCGGCGCCGCGGTCTCGAGCTCTTGGCCGACCGCCTCGGTGACCTCGAGGCCGCTGTCGTCGACGTCGCGCGAGCAGACGATGCGGAAGCGGCCGGTGCCGATCTCGCCGTCGGGCACCACCGGCAGGCCGCGAATGTGCTCCCAGCCCAGCCGCTCGACCTCGAACGGGTTCATCCGCACCTCGGCCGCCGGGAACGGGCAGTTGGCGTTGTGCTGGTCGATCGCCCTGGAGATCGCCTCCAGGTTCTTCGCCTCGGGGGAAGCCACGCGACAAGTCTAGGACGGCGGGCCGGCTCCGTCCCGCCCCCCTCCTACGATCGTCTGGTGGCCGCTGCGCGGACGATCGCCCATCTGGACATGGACGCCTTCTACGCGTCGGTGGAGCTGCGCCGCCGGCCGGAGCTGCGGGGGAAGCCGGTGGTGGTCTGCGGGTCGGGGCCGCGGGCGGTGGTGACGACGGCGAGCTACGAGGCCCGCAAGCTGGCCGGGATCCACTCGGCGATGCCGGCGGCGGTGGCGCGGCGGCGGCTGCCGGACGCGGTCTACCTGCGGCCGGACTTCCCGGCCTACCGCGAGGCCTCGGCGCGGGTGATGGAGGTGCTGCGGCGCAACGTCGAGACGGTCGAGGTGGTCGGCCTCGACGAGGCCTATCTCGACCTCACCGGACTGTTCTCTCCCAAGGCGACGATGCGGCGGGTCGCGACGGAGATCCGCGAGGGCACCGGCCTCACCTGCTCGGTCGGGATCTCCGAGAGCCGGATGCTGGCCAAGGTCGTCAGCGAGCTGGGCAAGCCGGCGGGGCTGGTCGTGCTCTCGCGCGAGGCGGCCCTGGAGCGCTTCGCGGCCGAGTCGCCGGGCCTGATCCCGGGCATCGGGCCCAAGACCGTCGACAGGCTGGAGCGGATGGGCGTCCGCACCCTGGCCGACCTGCGGGCCCGTGAGCGCGAGGAGCTGGAAGCCTGCTTCGGCCCTCGCTCGGGCGCCTGGCTGCATGCCCGCGGCCGGCTCTGGGACGAGACGCCGGTCGTCGTCTCCCACGAGACCAAGTCGCAGTCGGTGGAGACGACCTTCGACGTCGACGTGCGCGAGCGGGCCGAGCTCGAGTCCCACCTCGTCCAGCAGGCCGAGGAGCTCTGCCGGCGCCTGCGCAAGCGCGAGCTCGAGGGCCGCACGATCGGGATCAAGATCCGCCTGGACGACTGGACCAACGTCACCCGCAGTCGCACGGTCGAGGACCCGACCAACGACCCGGCCGTGGTCGCGGCGGTGGCGCTGGAGCTGCTGCGCGCCTACGACCCGCAGCGGCCGGTGCGGCTGCTCGGCGTCCGCCTCGCCTCCTTCGGGCAGGAGACGGACGCCGACCCCACGGGCGCCGAGCCGGAGCCGCAGCTCCAGCTCAGCCTGCCGGGCTAGCGGTTGGCCAGCACCGTCCCCACGCCGGGGAAGCCGAGCCGGAGCTTGGTCGCCTCGGTCAGGTCGTAGTCGCGACCGGCGACGTAGGGGCCGCGGTCGATCACCGGCACGGTTACCGAGCGGCCGCGGTAGCGCAGCTTCACCCTGGTCCCGCAGGGCAGGGTCTTGTTCGCCACCCCGAGCGTGTTCGGCAGCAGGGTGCCGCCGCAGGCGACGCCGTTGCCGTAGAGGCCCGGGCCGTAGTACGAGGCGCCGGCCTGGCGGTAGCTGGTCAGGCGCCGGGCGGCGCTGACCGCGGCGCGGGTGCGGCGGTCGTGGACGCCGTAGGCGCGCACCGCGTAGTTGCCGATCCGGTCCGGGGCCCAGCGCAGGGAGAAGGCCCTGTTCGCCCGCGTCCGGATCGTCAGGGCCCGGGCGCCGGGGCCGCCGAAGACGAGCTTGACCCGGTGGCGCCCGCTCGGGCGCACCTTGCCGTGGACCGCCACGCCGTTGCCGCCGAGCACGGTGTGGTTGGAGAGGTGCAGGGTCACGTGGGACCTGGCGCGCTTGGGCTGGTGGCGATGGTGCGACGGGTTTGCCGCCGCCGGCGCAACGCCGACGGACAGCGCGGTGGCGGCTGCCATCACAGGCAGGAGGTATCGCATCGGGTGTCGCTCGCTTTCTCGGCTGCCTACGGGGTTAGCTGACGGGCTCGCGATTTCCGGCACGGCGCCGGGCTCTCGCTACGGGCGGCTCGCCGCCCGATTCGCCCCGGCCGCAGCAATGGAGCGCCGCGGCGATTGGGTCCCCCGTTCCCCGCCGCGCGGTGCGGGGGGACTCGGCAGATGGGTTCGATCGTTTGTCGGCAAACACCGTAGAAAGGCGATGGCCCCGGCTGCGTGACCGCTCTCACACCCGAGCGATCCCGCAAGTAAGCGTGCAAATGGCTCGCTAGAGCGGAGAACGAGCCTTTAACGTGGGTTTTCCCGCTTGTGCGAAGATGAGTTCGTGGCGACCGAAAGGCTGACCGGGCTCGATACGTCCTTCCTCCACATGGAGCGGGCCGGCGCCCACATGCACGTCGCCTCGACCAGCATCTTCGAGGGGCCGGCCCCCTCCCACCGCGAGTTCCGCGAGCACATCGCCTCGCGCCTGCACCTGGTCCCGCGCTTCCGCCAGAAGCTGCGCTTCGTCCCCTTCGACCAGGGGCGCCCGGTCTGGGTCGACGACCCGCACCTCAACCTCGACTACCACGTGCGCCAGAGCGCCCTGCCGGCGCCGGGCTCCGAGGAGCAGCTGCGCAACCTGGCGGCGCGGATCTTCTCCCAGCAGCTGGACCGCAGCAAGCCGCTCTGGGAGCTGTGGCTGGTCGAGGGTCTGCGCGACGGCCGCTTCGCGATCATCGGCAAGAGCCACCACGCGCTGGTCGACGGCGTCTCCGGCGTGGACATCACCACCGTCCTCTTCGACCTCGACGCCGAGCCGGAGGCCCCCGCTTCCTCCGCCCCGCCCTGGCTCGCCCGGCCCGAACCGACCGATCTGCAGCTGCTCGGCGACGCCGTCCGCGAGCGCCTGACCAGCCCGAGGGAGATCGTCCGCGGCGTCCGCGCCGCTCTGCGCGGGCCGCGGCAGGTGCTGAGCGGGATCGGCGCCACCTCGAAGATGATCGGCGCCGGCATGGCCGCCCCCAGCAGCGTCTTCAACGTCGAGATCGGCCCCCACCGCCGCTTCGCCATCACCCAGGCCGAGCTGTCCGAGCTGAAGCGGGTCAAGGACGCCCACGGTGGCACCGTCAACGACGTCATCCTCTCGATCGTCGCCGGCGGCATCGGCAAGTACCTGCGCGCCCGCGGCCACGACACCGAGGGCCAGGAGCTGAAGGCGATGGTCCCGGTCAGCGTCCGCGCCGCCGAGGAGCATGGGGCGCTCGGCAACCGCATCTCGGCGATGATGGCGCCGTTGCCGGTCTGGTCCGAGGACCCGGTCGAGCGGCTGCGGACCGTGACCGAGCAGATGGGCGACCTCAAGTCCTCCGGGCAGGCGGTCGGGGCCGAGATCCTGACCAAGCTGACCGACTTCGCACCCTCGACGATCGCCTCCCAGGCGGCCCGCCTGCAGCCGGCCCAGCGCTTCTTCAACCTCGTCGTCACCAACGTCCCGGGGCCGCAGTTCCCGCTCTACGTCCTCGGCAGGAAGATGGAGTCGATCTTCCCGATGGTCCCGCTCGCCCGCCGCCAAGCGCTCTGCATCGGGATCATGTCCTACAACGGCCAGGTCAACTTCGGCCTGATCGGGGACTACGACGGGATGGCCGACCTCGACAGCTTCGCGCTCGACCTCGAGGCGGCCACGGCGGAGGCGATCGCCAGCGCGCCGGCGAAGCCCAAGCGTGCGAAGGCCCGCGCCAAGGCCTCCGCGAACGGCGCCGGCGCCATCGCCTCCGAGTCGCGCGGCTAGCGCTCAGCGCAGCCGCCGGCCCCGCACTTCGAACGGGACCGAGTCGGTCAGGTAGCGCCAGTCGAGGCGGCGGGCGCTGAAGCCGTTCGCGGCTGAGTCGGCGTTGACGACGACCGCGGTGATGCGGCTGAAGCGCTGTGGACGCGCCAGCCGGACCGCGAGGCGCCCGCCGCCGCGGCTGTAGTCGAGGCGGGTCACGGCCCGCCCCCGGCGCTCGCTGCCGATGCGCCCGACCAGGGCGAGGCCGGCGGCGGTGCCCCGCGGCGCCACCGCCTTGACGGCCACCGCCCGCCCGGGCGCGTCGCTCACCCTCAGCAGGGTGAAGGTGGTGTGGTTGAGCAGCCGGGTCGACGGCTTCCCGGTCAGGGGCAGCGCCCCCTGGCGCGCCATGTCGGGGTAGCTGCCGCTCTCGCGGAAGCCCGCGCCGGTCCGCCACTCGGCGACCGCGGCGGCGAAGCGGGCGAAGTCGTGGCCCAGGTCGGAGGGCCCGGCGGCGCGGATCGCCGATTCGTAGGCGTTGACGGAGAACCCGCCGGGGCGGACGTGGATCGCCCGCGCCCAGGCGCGGCGGACGATCGCGCTGCCGTAGCGGTGCTGCAGCCACTGGTTCCAGACCGCGGAGCCGTACTCCTTGATCGAGCTGGTGGTCAGCGGCGTGTCCCAGCGCTTGACCCAGCGCCGGACGTAACGCAGGTAGTCGTCGATCCCGTTGTAGACCTGGTCCTCCATCCAGGTCGCGGTCGACTCGGCGAACCAGGGGTCCTGGAAGGCGTCGTAGCCGAACTGGAGGATGTGGTTGTACTCGTGCGCCAGCGTCACCTCGAGATCGTCGGCGGGGCGGGTGCCGGGGAACTCGAAGGCGCTGTAGTCGTTGTCGAGCACCAGGTAGCCGTGCAGCCGCCGCGGGATGCGGTGCTGCTTGCTCGCCTGGCCGCGGTCGGGGGCCGCGTACCCGAACAGCTGGCCGCCGATCTGGGAGAGGTAGACGTCGGTCTTGCCCTTGCGTCCGCCCCGGCGCCCGTCGCTCCTGGGCTCGCGCCAGCCCAGCTTGTCGTTCTCGACCTCGTGGACGCGTTCGGCGATCCTCAGCACCTGGTCGACGAAGTCGGGCACGCCGTCGCCGTCGGCGTCGGTGAGGCTCGGCGCGTCGATGCCCTCAGCCACCCAGTGGACGCAGAAGTGAAGGCTGCAGCGCGGCGATCTCGGTGCCTGCGGCACCGTGTAGGCGTTGCGGTTGGGGTCCGGGTCGTCGGTCGGGCGGCCGCGGGCTTCGGTCGGGCGCGGCTGTGGCGCGAGGAACGGCTTCTGGCTCGGCGAGGCGAGGCTGGGAACGGCCGCGGAGAGGCCCGGGGACGCCGGGGCAGCGGCCGGCACGGCGGCCAGGAGCAGCAGCGCGGCCACCGAGAAACCGACCAGGTGGCGACGGCGGTCCCGCATCGCCAGCAGCCTAGCGCCCGCCTCGGCCCGCTCCGGCGCCTCCGGCGGCGATACTTGTGCGGTGATCGTCAGGCACGAAGCATGCGCGTAGCGCTGGCCCAGATCGACCCCACGGTCGGCGACGTCGACGGCAACGCGGCCAAGATCGCCGAGTGGATCGCCGCCGCCGCCGGCTCCGGCGCGGAGCTGACGATCTTCCCCGAGCTCTGCCTGCCCGGCTACCCGGCCGAGGACCTCTACCTCAAGCCCCACTTCCTCGCCGCCAACCGGCGGGCGATCGAGGAGCTGGCGAGGGGGGTCGGCCCCGAGTCGACGGTCCTGGTCGGCTTCGCCGAGCCGGTGGCGGCCGCGCTCGACGCCCGCCGGGCGCACAACTCGCTCGCCGTGCTCCACGACGGCGCCCTGCGCGGGATCTACCGCAAGAACCGGCTCCCCAACTACGCCGTCTTCGACGAGCAGCGCTACTTCGTCCCCGGCGGCGAGCCGCTGACCGCCGCCGTCGGCGACCGGATCGTCGGCCTGACGATCTGCGAGGACGTCTGGGTCGAGGGCCCGCCCGCCTCGCTCGAGGCGGAGCGGGGCGCGCAGCTGATCGCCAACCCCTCGGGCTCGCCCTACCACCGCGGCAAGGGGCAGGAGCGGGTGGAGATGTTCGCGGCCCGCGCCAGCGCCTACGGCACCTACTTCGCCTTCTGCAACCTCGTCGGCGGCCAGGACGAGCTCGTCTTCGACGGCCAGAGCCTGATTGTCGGCCCCGACGGCGAGCTGATCGCCCGCGCCGCCCAGTTCGAGGAGGAGCTGCTGGTCTGCGAGCTCCCCCCCAGCGGGCGCTGCTCGATCGCCGAGCCGCTGCCCGACCTCGACGAGGTCTACGGGGCGCTGGTCCTGGGGTTGCGCGACTACGTCGCCAAGAACGGCTTCCGCCACGTCGGCGTCGCCCTCTCGGGGGGGATCGACTCCGCCCTGGTGGCGCTGCTCGCCGCCGACGCGGTCGGTCCGGAGCGGCTCACCTGCGTGGTCATGCCCTCGCCTCATTCCAGCGATGAAACCCAGGCGGACGCCCGAACTATCGCCGCCAATCTCGGCTGCGAGCTGATCGAGATCCCGATCGAGCCGATGATGGAGGGCTACGAGCGGGCGCTCGCCGGGCCCTCCGAGCCCGACCTGGCGGCCGAGAACATCCAGGCGCGGGTCCGCGGCAACCTGATGATGGCGCTCTCCAACCGCCACGGCTGGCTCGTCCTGACGACCGGCAACAAGAGCGAGATGTCGGTTGGGTACGCCACCCTCTACGGCGACATGGCCGGTGGCTTCGCGGCGATCAAGGACGTGCCGAAGACCCTGGTCTACGAGTTGACGCGGCACCGTGACGAGCGTGCCGGCGGCGAGCTGGTACCGGCCAGCGTGATCGCGCGGGCGCCCTCGGCCGAGCTTCGACCCGGCCAGCTGGACAGCGACTCGCTGCCGCCCTACGACCTGCTCGACCGCATCCTCGAGGCTTACGTCGAGCGCGACCACGGCCGCGAGGAGATGATCGCGGCCGGGCTGCCGGCGGCGACGGTCGACGAGGTGATCCGGCTGGTCGACCGTGCCGAGTACAAGCGCCGCCAGGCGGCGCCGGGGATCCGGATCACCCCCCGCGCCTTCGGCAAGGACCGCCGCCTGCCGATCACCAACCGCTTCGGCGGCTAGGCCGCTGCCATACCTTGGTCTGGCAGCGGCCGGACGGCGATGGTCATCTGCGCGAGAGCACAGATCTTCCCGGCGTCGTCGAGGACCTCCGCGTCCCAGACCCAGGTGGTGCGGCCACGGTGGCGGGCCCGCGCCTTCACTTCGGCGCCGCCGGCGGTGACCGGGCGGATGAAGTTGACGCCGATCGACTGGCCCATCGCCATCATCCCGTCGCCCATCACCGCCAGCGCCGTCGCCCGCGAGCAGATGCTCTCGACGATCGCGGAGAGGACGCCGCCGTGGAGCAGCCCGACCGGCTGGCGCAGCTCGTCGCGCAGCTCGATCCGGACGCGGGCGTGCCCGGGATCGTCGTCGAGCCATTCGGTGCCGAGCAGCTCGTCGAAGCGGGAGCGCAGTCCGCGCGGATCGTCGACCATCCGCGCGAACCCTACCGGCGGCGAGATTAAGCTTTCGCGACCCCCGACCGGGCGCACCCCTCGCGGTCGGCCGCTCCCCTAGGGTTTGGCGACCGATGCCGCTGAGCGACGACCAGAAGGCGATGCTGCGTCTGCTTGCGCAGGGTGGCCAGGGCTACGAGGATCTGGCCGCGCTGCTGGGCCTGAGCGTCGACGAGGTCGTCGTCAGGGCCGGGGAGGCTGTCGCCCAGCTGGAGCGGGAAGGGATCCCGGCGCCCGCCCTCCCGCCGGCGCCCCAGCCGGCTTCGCCCGCACCCGCATCCGCGCCGGCGCCCGCGGCTCGCCGCGAGCCCGCGCCGGCGCCGCCGCGGGTCTCCGCCGGGGACGAGGCGAAGCCCCCCGCCGCGACCCCGGCAGCCGCGCCGGCGGCGAGGAAGGGCGCCGCCAGCCGCCGCCCCCGACCTTCGATCCCCGAGGGCAAAGGCCCCCGCGCCGCCCTCGCCGCCGGCGCCGCGGTGCTCGTCCTCCTGGTCGTGTTCCTCATCGCCGGCGGCGACTCGGGCGACTCCTCCAGCTCATCCGCGGAAGACACCGCCGGCGCCACGCAGACCGCCGGCGCCACGAGCGCCAACCCCAAGCTGACGCAGGCGGTCCTCAGCCCCGTCGACGGCAGCGACGCCCAGGGCGTCGCGACCTTCGGACGGGTCAAGAACTCGCTGGCGCTGCAGATCGAAGCCGAGGGGCTCGAGCCCAGCGGCGGGGGCCAGTCGTACACGGTCTGGCTGTATGAGTCGCCGCGCAAGATGCTGCCGCTGGCGACGACCGCGGTCGGCGCCTCCGGCAAGATCGGCGCCCAGGTCCAGGTCCCGACCGAAGTGCTCGCCTACCTGGCCAAGGAAACCTTCGATCAGATCGACATCTCGCTGACCGAGGACGCGACCCTGAAAGCGGCCTTGGCCAAGGCGACTCGCGAAAAGGCAGCCCCGATCTACACCGGCACCGATGTTCTCCGCGGTCGCATCACCGGCCCGATCGTCGGCGCCTCCCGCTGACGTGGCGCGGCGCACATCGGCGTCCTCGGTCGCTCGTGTGCGGAGCACACTTCGCTCCCTGCGTCCTTGATCTGCTTGGCCACGTCACGGGAGCAGCTTCTGGGGATTCATGATTCCCGTCGGGTCCAACTCCGCCTTGACCGCGCGCAGGACGTCGAGGCCCGTCTCCCCCACCTCGGCCGCCATGTAGGGGGCGTGGTCGCGGCCGACCGCGTGGTGGTGGGTGATCGTGCCGCCGCCGGCGACGATCGCCTCCGAGGCCGCGCGCTTGACCGCGGCCCACTGCTCCAGCTCGGCGCCATGGCGGGAGCGGGCGATGAAGGTGAAGTAGAGCGAGGCCCCGTCGGCGTAGGCGTGCGAGAGGTGGCACCAGACCAGGCCGGGCGTGCCCTGGCCGTCGAGGGCGCCGTGGATCGCGGCGGCGACGGCGTCGTGCAGCTCCCCGAGCCGGCTCCAGGTGTGGGAGGTCTCGAGCGTCTCGACCATCGCCCCCATCTCCATCAGGGTGTCGCGCAGGTAGGGGCCGTGGTAGCGACCGTGCTCCCAGGAGCGGCCGGCGGCCTGGCCGAGGTAGGCGGCGCCACCGCTGCGCAGCGCCCGCACCGCCAGCGCCCGTCGCCGCGCCACCGACTCCTCCTCGCCCTCGTGCCCGACGATCACCAGGCAGCCGCCGCGCCGCCCGCGCAGCCCCAGATAGCCGCCGAAGAGGCGGCCCTGGACGCCGCGCGGGCCCGAGAGGGCAAGCGAGCCCCGCGTCTCCTCCTCGTCGGAGATCCGGACGACGTCGGGCAGTCCCGGCCCCTGCGCCATCGCCCTGACGATCTCGGCCCCCGACTCGAAGCTCTCCGCCATCCAGGCCTCGTAGCGGCGCACCGCCGGCGCCGGCCGCACCCGCACGGTCACGTCGGGAATGACCCCGAGCACGCCCTCCGAGCCGATCACGAGCTCACGCAGGGCCGGCCCGGCGGCGGTGTGGGGGGTCTCCAGGGTCCGCAGGTCGCCGGCCGGGGCCAGCAGCCGAACCGAGCTGACCAGCGAGTCGAAGCGCCCGTAGCCGCTCGAGGCCTGGCCGGCCGAGCGGGTCGCCGCGAAACCGCCGACGGTCGCGTACTGGAAGGACTGGGGGAAGTGGCCGACGGTCAGCCCATGGCGGGCGAGGGCCGCCTCGGCCTCGGGGCCGCGCAGACCGGCGCCGAGCCGGGCGGTCAGCGAGCGCCGGTCGACGGAGACCTGGCGCAGGGCGGCGAGGTCGAGGCTGATCAGGCGCGGGTGCGGGCCCCGCAGCGGCTCGACCCCGCCGACGACGCTGGTGCCGCCGCCGAAGGGCACGACCGCGATGCCCTCGCGGGCGCAGACGTCGAGCACCCGCCGCAGCGCCGCGGCGTCGGCGGGCATCACGACGGCGTCCGGCGCCGCCTCGAGCCGGCCTCCCCGCATCCGCGCCAGGTCCGCGTAGCCGCGGCCGCTGGAGTGGCGCAGCCGGTCCTCGTCGGCGCTGAAGACCGCTCCCTCCCCCATCGCCTCGGTCAGCGCCGGCGGCAATGGCTCCGGGTCCGGAAGGGCGAAGCCCTCGACCCCACTGGCCAGCGGCCAGGGCTCGAGCACCCCGATCCGCTCCCGCAGCACCCCCAGCGCCTCCGCGTCCAGCTCCGGCGCGATCGCCGGGTCCCCCCACCCCCACCACTTCGAGTCGCGCCTGGGCGACTTCATCTCGCTATCCCGGACAAGCTCGCCCCCGCCGCTCATGCCAGCGCCCTCTCGATCCCGTCGAGGGCCTGGTCGAGGATCTCGCCCTGGCCGCGGCGCATCATCGGCGAGCCCAGGCGCGAGAGCCCTTTCAGGGTCTGAACCGAGCTGAGGTCCACCTGGGTGCCGCCCTCGCCCGGTCGCAGCGCGATCTCGATCCGCGAGGCGCGCAGGTGGCGGGCGAACGGCGTCCCCTCCAGCTCCTGCTCCCAGACGTAGCGCTCGTTCGCGGCCGAGCTGAGGCAGCGGAAGTCGGCTCGGACCCCCCTGCCCTCGGCGGTCTCCAGCACCTTGGTCCAGCGGCTGCGACGGCCGCCGCCGCGGTTCTCGACGTTCTCGACCCGGGCCGTGCGCGGCCACCAGCGCGGCAGGTTGTAGGGGTCGGAGACCAGTTTCCAGACCTCCGGCGGGGGCGCGGAGACGACGCGCCGGCGGGTCACCCGGGCCACGCTGGCGCCGTCAGTCCCCGGCGAGGCGCCGGAGGTCCCTGACCAGCAGCAGGTGCTTGAGGTGGCTGACGGTCGCCGCCAGGCTTTCCAGGCTCTGCAGCGCCTCCTTGCGGCGCTCGGGGTTGCGCGAGCGCAGCGACGGCCCCAGCAGCGCTTCCAGCAGGTTCGCCTCGCGGTCGGCGGAGGAGCGGAAGACGCGCAGGTTGCGGGCGCCGACCCCGACCCGCGAGAGTTCGTTCGCGGCCCGCACGATCTCGCGGTCGGTCTCGTCGTAGACGATCTTGCCCTCGCGCTTCTCGGGCTGGACGATCCCGAAGTTCTCCAGTTCGGCGATCAGCTCCTCGCGGGCGCCGGTCTCCTCGATCACCTCCTCCACGGTCAGGTAGGCGCGGGAGGTGTCGACCAGGATCGCGCGGCGGGCGCCGCTGCCGTTGGCTTTGCGATCGGAGTCGCCGCCGAGCACGAGGTCGCCGCCGCCGGCCAGCTCCTGGCGGATCACCCGCAGCGGCAGGAACTCGTCGCGCTGCAGGCGCAGGATCGTCCGCAGCCGCTCGACGTCGCTCTGGCTGTAGAGGCGGTAGCCGCCGGAGGTGCGGCGCGGGTTCAGCAGCTTCTGGTCCTCGAGGTAGCGGATCTTCGAGATCGAGACGTCGTCGAACTCGCCCTGGAGGATCTTGCAGACGGCGCCGATCGTCAGCGCCTTGCGCGGCCGGCTGGGCGATTCCGGCGGGCGCGCCGGCTGGTCGGAGACGGGCATGCCTCAGCGCTCCAGGTAGCTCAGCTTGTACTTGCCGACCTGGATCTCGTCGCCGTCGGCGAGCCGGTGCGACTCGATCCGGCGGCGGTTGACGTAGGTGCCGTTGAGCGAGCCGAGGTCGTCGATGTAGAGGCCGTCGCGGCGGCGCACCAAAAGCGCGTGGTTGCGGGAGACGGTGACGTCGTCGAGGAAGACGCCGGCGTCCGGGCTACGGCCGATCCCGACCCGGTCCTCGTCGAGGCTGAAGCTCTCTCCCGCGCGGCCGCCGCCGGCGCGGATGACCAGCGCCGCGCCTGCCGCCTCGACCACCTCGTCGATGTCGACCGGCTGCATGTCGCCGGTGTCGTCGACGGTGTAGGTCATCGTCGTCGGGTCGTCGCCGGACTCCGCCGGGCCGCCCAGGTAGGCACCGCACTTCTGGCAGTAGTTGGCGCCCTCGGGGTTGGCGAACCCGCACTCGGGACAGTGGACGGCCATGGCTGCGACTCCCGCTAGGCGGCGGGCTCGTCCTCCGGCGCCTGCGCCTTGCCGGCGAGGATCTCGGTCAGCTTGCTGACGTCGTCGCCGGAGAACATCGAGTCGCCGCGGTCGTGTTTGTCTCGCAGGCGGTTGACCAGCTCCGCGCGGAGGATGTCGATCCTCCCGTGCAGGACGCGCCGCTTGTAGGAGATCTCGTTCTCCTCCTCCGTGAGCTTGTCGATCAGGTCCTTCAGCTCGCTGTCGCTGACGGAACCCAGATCGGGAAAGGTGTCCTCCATCTCGCTCCTTGGTCGAAGGAGGCGCGGGCGCCCCCATTTGCGCAGGCGACGATTATAGGTCGCGCGACCCTCAAGGTTCAACTGAAGGTTGAAGGTTCGCCGGGTTTGGCGCTCAGCTTGCAGCCCGGGCGCGGACCGTGCGCATCCCCGTGCGGGCGTACATCGCCGTCGCCAGGATCGCCAGCGCGAGGCCGAGGATCAGCAGCGCCGAGGGAACCCAGCCGTCGACGACGAGGGCGAAGAAGATCCCACCCATGATCGGGAAGACCGAGATCCGGCCGGGCCAGTTGACTTCGACGTCGACGCCGTGGCGGAGGCCGTACTCGGCGAGGCCGAGCATCGCCAGCTCACGCAGCGCCAGCAGCGCCAGGGCCCAGTGCGGCAGCAGGTCGAAGTACCAGCAGACGACGGCGCCGGAGAGGATCGTCAGCCGGTCGACCAGCGGGTCGAGCAGCGCCCCCATGCGGCTGTACTGGCCGGTGACCCGGGCCAGGAAGCCGTCGAGGTAGTCGCCGGCGGCGATCAGCCAGAAGACGGTCGCGGCGGCGGCGCTGCGGCCGTCGCCGGATTCGAAGGCGAGGTAGAGGAACAGCGGCAGGGCGGCGAGGCGGGCGTACCCGACCAGGTTGGGGATCGTCCAGGGGGTGAGCGGCTCGCCCCTGCGGGTGCGCTGCGGTTTGGGGCCGCTGCGATCGAGCCCGAAGAGGCGCCGCACGCGGCCGCGGCCGAAGGGGGCGCGGCTAGGCATCGATGCCCTGGAGGATCGCCGGCGCGCGCTCCGCGGCTTCCTCCACGGGCAGCTCGTGCTCGGCCCCGGAGGCGCGCTCGGAGGCCTCGACGACGCCGTTGGCGAGCCCGCGGCGGCCGACCACGACGCGCAGCGGGCAGCCGAGCAGCTCGGCATCGGTCAGCTTCTGGCCGGGACCGGCGTCGCGCTCGTCGTAGAGCACCTCCGCCCCGCCCGCCTGCAGCTCCTCATACAGCCGGTCGGCGGCCTCGCGCTCGGGCTCGCCCGCCTTGGCGAGCGAGACCAGGTGGATGTCCCAGGGCGCCAGGGCGCGCGGCCAGACGATCCCGCGCTCGTCGGCGCGCTGCTCGATGGCGGCGGCGACGATCCGGGCCGGGCCGATCCCGTAGCTGCCCATCGCGATCGGCTTTTCGCCGCCGTCCTCGTCGAGGAAGGTCGCTCCGAGCGGCTCGGAGTAGCGGGTCCCGAGCTTGAAGATGTTGCCGACCTCGATCGCCGGCTCGATCGCGATGACGCCGCCGGGGACGGTGTCGCCGGCCTCGACCGTGCGCACGTCCATCTCGTAGGCCTCGAAGTCCCGCCCCGGGTCGACCCCCCTGAGGTGGGCGTTGGGCTCGTTGGCGCCGCAGACGTAGGAGTCGCCGACGATCGCCGCGTCCCTGATCATCGGCAGCTTGGCCCCGACCGGCCCGATGTAGCCGACCGGCCCCAGCTCGGCCTCGATCTCCTCGGCGCTGGCCTGGCGGAAGCCCGTGCCCATCCCGTTGCGCAGCTTGACCTCGTTCAGCCGGTGGTCCCCACGCAGGAGCACGAGCACCAGGCCGCGGCCCTCGACGACGATCGGCATCGCCTTGATCAGGGCGGCCGCCGGCAGGCCGAGCGAGCCGGAGACCTCGTCGACCGTCGTCAGGCCGGGCGTCGCCACCCGCTCCGGCGCGGCCAGCGGCGGCGGCAGCTCGACCGGCTGCGCCGTCGCCGCGGCGACCTCGACGTTGGCGGCATAGCCGGGCGCCAGCGCCACCTCGTTCTCGCCCGCGGCGCAGGGCGCCATGTACTCGTCGGCGCCGGAGCCGCCCATCATCCCGACGTCGGACTCGACCCGGTACCAGCGCAGGCCGCAACGATCGAGGATGCGCTCGTAGGCGCCGGCTTGGAGCTCGTAGGAGCGCGCCAGCCCCTCCTCGTCGCGGTCGAAGGAGTAGGCGTCCTTCATAGTGAACTCGCGGGTGCGGAGGACGCCGGCACGGGGGCGCGGCTCGTCGCGCTCCTTGGTCTGGATCTGGAAGACCATGAAGGGCAGGTCGCGGTAGGAGCGGACCTCGCGGGCGACGTGGTGGGTGACCGCCTCCTCGTGGGTCATCGCCAGCACCATCGGCGACCCCTTGCGATCCTCGAGCTTGAACAGCTCGTCGATCGCGTAGCGACCCGTCTTCTCCCAGTTCTCGGCCGGCTGCAGGACCGGCATCAGCATCTCCTGGCAGCCGATCCCCTCCATCTCCTCGCGGATCACCGCCTCGACCCTCCGCTCCACCCGCCACCCGGCGGGCAAGTAGGTCCAGAGCCCGGCGCCGAGCTGGCGCACCAGCCCCGCCCTGACCATCAGCTTGTGCGACAGCGCCTCCGCGTCCGCGGGTGGCTCCTTGAGCGTCGGCCAGAAGGTCTGAGTTACCCGCGACATCGCGCGCGAGTCTATTCGCGGTGAGGGCCCGAGGAGTACGCTCAGTGTTCACCGACTAGAGAAAAGAGATTCAATGAGGGTCCTGCCCCGGCTGCGCATCCAGATTCGTCTCGTGGGCGCGGCGGCCCTGGGGGTCCTGGCGTTGGCGGCGCTGGCGCCCGCCGGCGTCACCGCGGCGACTGTGGTCAACGGCGACTTTGAGAGCGGAACGCTGAGCGGCTGGCAGCTCTCGAACGAACCGTCCGGGATGCACCAGACCGGAAGCTGGTTCGCATACAGCGGCACGGATTCGCCCCTCGGCCCGCCCTCGCCTCCGCTGCCGCCTCCCCCGGCGGGCAGCTTCGCCGCGATCACCGACCAGGAAGATCCGGGTTCCCACATCCTCTATCGGGACATCGCGCTCGAGGCCGGGTTCGAGCATCGCCTCTCGATGCTCGTCTACTACGCGAGCAATGCCCCTCTCCGGACGCCGGCGCCGAACACGCTGAGCTATCCGCTCGGGCCTGGAGGCGAGACCAAGAACCAGCAATATCGGGTGGACGTGATCAAGCCCACCGCCGACCTTCAGTCGGTCGATCCCGGCGACATCCTCACCACTGTCTTCGCGACCAAGAGCTTCGGCCCGCAGACGCTTGCCCCGAGCTCGGTGACGGCTGACCTCAGCGCCTTCGCGGGGCAGACGGTTCGCCTGCGCCTCGCCGAGGTCGACAACCAGGGCATTCTCAGGGCTGGGGCCGATTCGATCTCGATTCAATCCATCGCCCCCTCGGTCCTTCCCCCGGCAAGCTTCTTCAGCGTTCGCAAGGCGATCTTCAACCACCGCAGGGGGACGGCGAAGCTGCCGGTGATCGTTTCCGGTCCGGGATCGCTGACGGCAGTCGCGGCGGCGGCGAAACAGAGGCCGATCGAGCCGGCGACCGTGGTGGCGGCCGGCGCCGGCGCCGTCACGATCTCGCTGCGGCCAACCGCGAACGCCCGCGAGATCCTCAAGGCGCGACACAGGCTCCGGGTCAAGGTGGCGCTGACCTACACGCCGACCGGCGGCAGCGCGAGCACGAAGGTCGTCAGCCCGGTCCTGAAGCTGAGCCCGAGAAAGCGCTAGGGCAGGTCAGGCGCGGGTGAAGCGGCGCCCCGCGGTCGGCGAGGCCTCCTCGTCCAGCAGCACCTTGTCCGACTCCCCCCGTTCGACCGCTTCCTTCTCCATCGTCGCGATCTTCTCGGGGGTCAGTTCGCCCTCGTTTTCGGCCTCGATCTTGGCCAGCCAGGCGGCGCCCTCCCGCGCCTCCGCCTCGTCGACCTCGACCTTGCCGCGGTCCAGCGACTTGTCGATCTCCTCGAACAGGGTGTCGACCAGGGTCTCCTGCGGGACCTTCCGCAGCGGCTTGCCGTGGGCGAAGATCAGGCCCTCGTTCTTGGCTCCGGCGATGCCGAAGTCGGCGTGGCTGGCCTCGCCGATGCCGTTGACGGCGCAGCCCAGCACCGCCACCTCGACCGGCTCGGCGTAGCTTTCCAGCCGCCGCTCGATTTCGGCGACCACGGAGTCCATGTCGAACTGGAGGCGGCCGCAGGTCGGGCAGGCGATCAGGACCGGGCCGCGCTCGCGCAGCTGCAGCGCCTTGAGGATCTCCCAGGCGACTTTGACCTCCTCCTCGGCGTGGAAGGTCGAGAGGCTGATCCGGATCGTGTCGCCGATGCCGTCGGCGAGCAGGGTGCCGAGGCCGACCGCCGATTTCAGCGAGCCGGCCCATTTCGTCCCCGCCTCGGTGATCCCCAGATGCAGCGGATAGGGGATCCTCTCCGCCAGCAGGCGGTTGGCGGCGATCGTGTTGGGGACGTTGGTCGACTTGATCGAGACCTTGAAGTTGGTGAAGTCGAGGCTCTCCATCAGCTCGGTGAACTCGACCGCGGCGGCGACCAGGGCCTCGACCGGGGCCTCGCGCTCGAGCTCGTGCAGGTGCTTGGGCAGCGAGCCGGAGTTGACGCCGATCCGCATCGGCACGTTGGCCGCGTTCGCCTTGACCGCGACCTCGGCCACCTTCTCGCGACCGCCGATGTTGCCCGGGTTGAGGCGGATGCAGTGGGCGCCGGCGTCGATCGCCTTCAGCGCCAGCGTGTGGTTGAAGTGGATGTCGGCGATGATCGGGATCGGCGACTGCTTGACGATCGTCTTCAGCGCCTCGACGTCCTGCTCGCGCGGGACCGCGCAGCGGACGATGTCGGCACCGGCGTCGGCGACCTTGTGGATCTGCTCCATCGTCGCCGCCAGGTTGGCGGTCTCGGTCTTGGTCATCGTCTGCACCGCGACCGGGGCACCGCCTCCGATCGGCACGCCGCCGACGAATATCTGGCGTTTGGAAGCCACGGGCGAAGCGTACCGGGGAGGCTTGGCGAGCCGTTTGAACCCGCGGCGCGCGGGCCCCGTATGCCAGCCGATGAGGCGGCCGTCGGCAGCGCTCCTGGGCTTCGCGGCTCTCGCCGCGTGGCTGATCGCCGTCCCCGCGGCTTCCGCCACCTTTCACCTGGTCTCGATCCGCGAGGTCTACCCGGGCTCAGCCGCCAAACCCGGCTCCGAGTACGTCGAGCTGCAGATGTGGGCGGGCGGGCAGAATCACGTCGGCGGCCACAAGGTGACGCTCTACGACGCCGCCGGCAGCCCGATCGCCAACAGCGTCTTCCCCGGCGACGTCGCCAACGGCGCCAACCAGAGCACGATGGTGCTGGCGTCCCCGGAAGCCGAGGCCGAGTTCGGCTTCAGCGCCGACGCCGCGCTCGCCGGGCCGGACAAGCTCGATCCGCTCGGCGGCGCCGTCTGCTGGGAATCGATCGACTGCGTCGCCTGGGGCAGCTTCAGCGGGCCCCTCGCCAGCCCGGCGGGATCCCCCGCCTCGCCGTCTGGGATCCCCGACGGCGAGGCGCTGCGGCGGACGATCGCCCCGGGCTGCGCGACCCTGCTCGAGGCCGGCGACGACCACGACGACAGCGCCGCCGACCTCTCCCCCGCCCTCCCGGCGCCGCGCCCGAACTCGGTCGCGCCGAGCGAGCGCGGTTGCCCCTCGACGGGCGGCGGCGGCTCGACGACGGGGCCGGCGGCGGCCGGAAACAGGAACGGCGCCCCGCAGACCAGCCTGCGCCGCATGCCGCCGCGCAAGTCCTCCGACCGCACCCCGACCTTCCGCTTCGGCGCCGACGAGAGCGGGGTCGGCTTCGAGTGCCGCCTCGACAACCACCGCTTCCGCCCCTGCCGCTCGCCCTTCGCCAGCAAGCGACTGACTCTCGGCCACCACACCTTCCGCGTCCGCGCCCGCGACGAGTTCGGCCTCGCCGACCCCTCGCCGGCGATCTTCGGCTTCGCGATCGTGCCGAAGCCGGCTCGCTAGCGGGCGTTGTAGGCGTCGCTGCCGAGGCGGCCGATGTCGTTGGTGAGGCCGATCGCCATCAGCACCAGGACCAGGGCGATGCCGATCACCGTCGCCCGCTCCATCACCCGCAGCGAGACCGGCCGGCCCCGGCGCAGTTTCTCGACCAGGGCCCAGAAGATGTGGCCGCCGTCGAGCGGCAGGATCGGCAGCAGGTTGATCAGTCCCAGCGAGAGGCTGACCAGGGCCAGCAGCAACAGCGATTCTTCGCTGCTCTTGTCGAGCGTCTGGTTGGCGACGTCGCTGATCCCGACGATGCCGGAGATCTGCTTGCGTTGCCGCGCTTCGAAGATGTGCGAGAAGATCGAGGCCGTTTTGCGGGTGACGAGCCAGATCGAGTCGACGGCGCGGGTGGCGGCGGTGCCGAAGCCGATGTCTTCGGCACGGCTGCCATAGGAGAAGCCGATCAAAGCGCGCTTGTTGGCGGCGTCGTACTCGGGGCGCACGGAGATCGTCCGCACCTGCCCGTCGCGGCTGATCTTCAGCGCCACCGGCGTCGCGGCGCGGCAGCCGTCTACCTGCTTGCCGGCGCATTCATGCGAGGCGACCTGTTCTCCGAACCGTTCCAGTCGCTCTTCCCGATCGAGCCCGGGGTAGGACCTGCCGTCGACGGCGAGGATGCGGTCGCCCGGCCGCAGGACCTGGGCCGCCGGAGTCCCGGTGCGGACCTCCCCCACCTTCTGGTCGACCTGCTTGGCGTTGAGGAAGTAGACGCCGGCGAGGATCGCGAAGGCGAGGGCGATGTTCACCGCCGGTCCCGCGGCGACGACCACGATCCGCTTCCAGACCGGCTGGCGGAAGTAGGCCCGCTCTTGGTGCTCCGGCGGGATCTCCTCCTCCGGGTTCATGCCGGTGATCTTCACGTAGCCGCCGAGCGGGATCGATTTCACCCCGTACTCGGTCTCACCGCGCCGGAACGACCAGAGCGTCGGCCCGAAGAAGAGGAAGAAGCGCTCGACCCGCATCCCGGTCGCCTTGGCGGCGAGGTAGTGCCCGCCCTCGTGGAGGACGATCAGCAGCGAGAAGCCGAGGAAGATGTAGAGCCAGTTCACGCTGGCATCAACCCCCGGACCTGGTCTTCGCTGCGGCGCCGGGCCTCGGCGTCGGTGGCGAAGAGGTCGTCGAAGTGGGTCACCGGCCGCGCCGGCATCTCCTCCAGCACCCGCTCGATCACCGCGGCGATGCCGGTGAAGGGGATGCGGCCGTCGAGGAAGGCGGCGACGGCTACCTCGTCGGCGGCGTTGAGCACGCAGGGCGCGGTCCCCCCCGCCGCGCCCGTCTCCAGGGCCAGGCGCAGGCAGGCGAAGGTCTCGAGGTCGGGCTCCTCGAAGGTCAGCGACCCGGCGGCCGCGAGGTCGAGCTGGGGAACGTCGACGTCGGCGCGCTGCGGGTAGTTGAGCGCGTAGGAGATCGGCACCCGCATGTCCGGGTAGCCGAGGTGGGCCAGCGAGGAGCCGTCGTTGAGGTGGATCAGCGAGTGGATCAGCGACTGCGGGTGGACGACGACGCCGATCCGCTCGTAGGGCACGCCGAAGAGATGGTGGGCCTCGATCGCCTCGAAGCCCTTGTTCATCAGCGTCGCCGAGTCGATCGTGATCCGCCCGCCCATCCTCCAGGTCGGGTGCGCCAGCGCGTCCTCGACGCTGACGCCGCCGAGGTCCTCGCGGCCGCGGAAGGGGCCGCCGGAGGCGGTCAGGACCAGCTTCTCGACCGTGCCCGGCTCCTCGCCGCCGATCAGCTGGTGCAGGGCCGAGTGCTCGGAGTCGACCGGCAGCAGGCGGGCGCCGGTCGCCTCCGACAGCGCCATCACCAGCTCGCCGCCGACCACCAGGCTCTCCTTGTTGGCCAGCGCGACGTCGATCCCCTCGCTCAGCGCGACCACGGTCGAGCCGAGGCCGGCGGCGCCGACGATCCCGTTGAGGACGAGATCGGCGCCGGAGCCGGCGATCAGCTCCCGCACCCCCTCCTCGCCCGAGAGCACCTTGCCGCTCCAGGAGCCGCGCGCCCGCTCGGCCGCCTCATCGTCGGCGAGGGCGAGCGCCGGCACGCCGTGCTCGCGGGCCTGTTCGAGCGCCAGCTCCCAGCCGCTCCCGGCCGCGAGCCCGACCGCCCGCAGCTCCTCGGAGCGCCCGATCACCTCGAGCGCCTGCGTCCCGATCGACCCCGTCGACCCCAGTATCAAGACCTTCTTCATAGGACCCCAGAGAATACGAGGGCCACGCGTCCGCTCCAGGGCATCCCCTGGGTGCCAAAAAGCAGACGCGTCAATAGACGAGGGCGACGGCGAGGTAGTAGCCGACGACGATCGTGAAGAAGACGGCGTCGAGGCGGTCGAGGATGCCGCCGTGGGGGCCGAACAGGGTGCCGGTGTCCTTGGTGCCGAGGTCGCGCTTCAGCATCGACTCGAAGAGGTCGCCGATCGGCGCGACCGCCGCCACGGCGGCGCCGATGATCAACGCGTCCACCCCCGAGAGCCAATCCTGGTAGAGGCCGGCGAACCAGAAGCCCATGGTCCCGATCAGGAAGCCTCCGACCAGGCCCTCGATCGTCTTGTTGGGACTGATGCTGGGGGCGATCCTGTGGCTGCCGAACATGCGCCCGGTCGCGTAGGCGGCGGTGTCGGCGACGAAGGTGCCGACGAGGACGTCGACGAGCAGGCCGGCGCCGTGGTCGGGGAGGTCGCGCAGCAGCACCGCGTGGACCAGCGGCACCCCGATCCAGACGATCCCCAGCAGCGTCACCGCGATCGAGACCGTCACCCCCTCGCGCCGGTGGCCACGGGCGCCGAAGAAGAACAGCAGCGGGAAGGAGGCGGCGAGGACCATCAGCACGTTGAAGGCGGTGCCGAAGTGAGCGGCGACGATCAGCGCCGCGACCGCGACGTAGGCGGGGATCGCCAGCGGCCGCGAGCCCTCGGTCATCGCCAGGTACTCGCGCAGGCAGACGGCGCCGATCGCGATCATCGCCAGCGCGAAGATCGGCCCACCGGCGACGGCGATCGCGATCGCGAAGGCGATCCACGGCAGCGCCACCAGAACCCGCTTCGCGGTCTCCCCCCGCATCCCCCGCCTGCGCCGCGGCTGGCGCGGCGGCTTCGGGGCCGGCGCCGGCTCGTCCTCGAACATCTCGTCGTCGAACAGTTCGACCGTCACTAGCGCGCCCCGAAGCGTCGCTGGCGGGTCTCGTACTCGCCCAGCGCCTGTTCGAACGCCGCCCGGTCGAAGTCGGGCCAGAGCTCGTCGCGGAAGACCAGCTCCGAGTAGGCGCACTGCCAGAGCAGGTAGTTGGAGATGCGGCGCTCGCCGCTGGTTCGTATCAGGAGGTCTGGGTCGTGCATCTCGGGCGCGTAGAGGTGGGTTCGGAACTCCTCCTCGGAGTCCCCCTCGAAGCTTCGCGCCGCGTCGACGATCTCCGCCCTGCCGCCGTAGTTGAAGGCGACGAAGAAGACGATGCGGTCGTTGGCCGCGGTCTTCTCTTCGGCCCACTCCATCAGCTTGACCAGCTGCTCCGGCACCCCCTCGCGGCGGCCGACGAAGCGCATCCGCACCCCCTCGGCGTCGAGCTCGGGGGTCTCGTTGGCGATCCGTTCGCCCATCATCCGCATCAGCCCCTGCACCTCCTCCGCCGGCCGGGTCCAGTTCTCGGTCGAGAAGGAGAAGACGGTCAGCTCCTCGACCCCGAGCTCGACCGCGTCGCGCAGCCGCGCCTTGACCACGTCGGCGCCGGCACGGTGGCCGTCGGCGACCGGCAGTCCGCGCTGCTGGGCCCAGCGGCCGTTGCCGTCGGTGATGATCGCTACGTATCTGGGCGCGGTCACGCTGCCGTGGCCCGCCTCAAACCTCGAGGATTTCCTCTTCCTTGCCCTTCAGCAGCGAGTCGATCTCGGCGATCGAGTCGTCGGTCTGCTTCTGCAGCGCGGCCTCGGCGCGGCGCTCGTCGTCCTCGCCGGCTTCGCCCTCTTTCTTCAGATCCCGCAGGTCCTGCATGACGTCGCGGCGGACGTTGCGGATCGCGACCCGGCCCTCCTCGGCGACGCCGTGGACGACCTTGACCATCTCCCGCCGCCGCTCCTCGGTCAGCTCCGGGATCTGCAGCCGGATCACGTTGCCGTCGTTGCTCGGGGTGAGGCCGACGTCGGACTCCTGGATCGCTTTCTCGATCCCGCCCAGGGCGCCCTTGTCGAAGGGGGTGACGGTGAGCAGGCGGGCGTCGGTGGTCGCCACGTTGGCCAGCTGCTTGAGCGGCGTCGGGTTGCCGTAGTAGTCGACGACGATGCGGTCCAGCAGGTGCGGCGAGGCGCGCCCGGTACGCACCGTCGCCAGCTCGCCGCGGGTCGAGTCGACCGATTTGGTCATCCGCCCTTCGGCGTCGTTGAGCAGTTCGTCGATCAGCTCCACCAGGTTCCCGTCCTCGCTATTGGGCGGGCCCGTTGGAGACCAGGGTGCCCACCTTCTCGCCGCTGACGATCCTATCTATGTTGCCCTCGGCGCCCATGTTGAAGACGTAGATCGGCAGGTCGTTGTCCATGCAGAGCGAGAGCGCGGTCGAGTCCATCACCCGCAGGTCGCGCTCGATCGCTTCGCGGTGGGTGATCGAGGGGATGAACTCGGCGTCGGGGTGGGTCGCCGGGTCGGCGTCGTAGACGCCCTCGACCCCGTTCTTGGCCATCAGGATCGCCTCGGCGTGGATCTCCAGCGCCCGCAGCGCGGCGGCGGTGTCGGTGGTGAAGAAAGGGTTGCCGGTGCCGGCCGCGAAGACCACCACCCGCCCCTTCTCGAGGTGGCGCATGGCGCGGCGGCGGATGTAGGGCTCGGCGACCTCCTGGACGTCGATCGCCGACATCACCCGCGTGTGCTGTCCCAGCCGCTCCAGCGCGTCCTGCAGGGTCAGCGCGTTGAGGACCGTGGCCAGCATCCCCATGTAGTCGCCGGTGGCGCGGTCCATGCCGCTGGCGGCGCCGTCGAGGCCGCGGTAGATGTTGCCGGCGCCGACCACGATCGCCACCTCCACCCCGCGTTCGCGGATCGCCGCCACCTGCCTGGCGATGCGGTCGACCTCGGCGCCGTCGGTGCCGAAGTCGAGGCTGCCCATCAGGGCCTCGCCGGAAAGCTTCAGCAGGATGCGCCCGAAGCGCGGCTCGGGAGAGTCGGTCACGTGGGCTGAGCTTATTCCTCGCCGACCCGGAAGTAGGCGAAGCGGGCGATGCGGACGTTCTCGCCGGTCTTGGCGGCCAGCTCCTGGCGCAGCTCCTCGATCGTCTTCGAGTCGTGCTTCTCGGCGTTGACGTGCGACTGGTCCAGCAGCGCCACCTCGCTCGCCCACTTCGAGAGCTGCCCGGCGACGATCTTCTCGACCACGGCGTCGGGCTTGCCTTCTTCGCGCGCCTTCTCCTCGAAGACCCGCTTCTCGGCCTCGCGCTCGGGCTCCGGGATCTCCTCCGAGGAGACGTAGCGCGGCGCCGTCGCGGCGACGTGCAGGGCCACCTGGTAGGCGAAGGCCTTGAAGTCCTCGTTGCGGGCGACGAAGTCGGTCTCGCACTGGACCTCGACCATCGCCCCGACCTTGTCGTTGGCGTGGATGTAGGAGGAGACGACGCCCTCTTCGGTGCCGCGGCCTTCGCGCTTGGCGGCCGAGGCCTGACCCTTCACCCGCAGCAGCTCGATGGCCCGCTCGGTGTCGCCCTCGGCCTCGGTCAGGGCCGCTTTGCAGTCCATCATCGCCGCCCCGGTGCGATCCCGGAGCGCCTTTACGTCGGCAGCGCTGATGCTCACGATTTCTCTCCCTCTTTCTGCTCGGCGGGGGCCGCGGCCGGCTCCTCTGCCTTGGGCTGCTCGGCGGGTTTCTCCGCCTCAGGGGCCTCCGCGGGCTCCGGCGCTTTGGCCGCCTCGGGCTCTTTCGCCGGCACAACGGCTTTAGGCGCCGCGGCCGGTTTCGCCGCTTCGGGAGCCGAGCGCGGCGGGGCCGCGTCCGGGGTCGCCGGTTTCTGCGCCGGCTGCGAGGGGGTCTGAGCGGCTTTTTTCTGCGCTTCGGCGGTGGCTTTGGCCTGCGCCTCGGCCTCGGCGGCGGCTTTCGCGGCGGCCTCGGCCTCGAGCCGCGCTTTCTCTTCCTCCTCGCGCTTCTTGCGCTCTTCCTCGTCCTTCTTGCGCCGCGCCATTTCCTCGGCGATCCGCTTCTCCTCCTGCACCCGCCAGGTGCTGGAGCCCTCGTCGACCGCGGTGCCGATGGTGCCGATGATCAGCTCACAGGAGCGGATCGCGTCGTCGTTGCCGGGGATCACGAAGTCGACCGGGGTCGGATCGCAGTTGGTGTCGACCAAACCGATGATCGGGATCCGCAGGCGGGCCGCCTCGTGGACCGCGATCTCCTCGGTTTTGAGGTCGGTGACGAAGACCGCGTCGGGCAGCCGGTCCATGTCGCGGACGCCGCCGAGGTTGAACTCGAGCTTGGCGAGTTCGGCCTCCATGCCCATCCGCTCCTTGGTCGGCAGCAGGTCAAGTTTGCCCTCCTCTTTCCAGTCGTTGAGCTCGTGCAGGCGGGCGATCCGGGTCGACATCGTGTTGAAGTTGGTCAGCAGCCCGCCCAGCCAGCGCTTGTTGACGTAGGGCATCTTGCAGCGGTCGGCCCATTCCTGGACCACGTCGCGAGCCTGCTTCTTGGTGCCGACGAAGAGCACCGTGCCGCCGCCGCTGGCGAGCTCGCCGGCGAAGCGGCGCGCGTTCTCCAGCAGCGCCTCGGTCTGCAGCAGGTCGATGATGTGGATCCCGTCCAGCTCGCCGAAGATGAAGCGGCGCATGTTCGGGTTCCAGCGGCGCGTCTGATGGCCGAAGTGGACTCCGGCCTGGAGCAGCTCGGTGAGGCCTGCCTCTGGCATTTACGTCTCCTTGGTCTGTTGGCGAAGCTGACCCGTCCCGCTGGCCGGACCTGGCGTCGAGCGCCAGGCAGGATCCGGTTCGCACGGCGAACGGGGGTTGGTTTAGGACGGCCGATTGTAGGGCTCGAGCGTCGGGGAGGGAGTCGCGGGGAGGGCTCGGCGGACAAAAGCGGGGAGTGTCCGGCGAGCCCTCCCCACGACTCCCTCAACGGGCCTGGGCCGAGCGTGCCGCCTCGAGGGCGGCGTCCAGATCATCCGGCAGCGGCGACTCGAAGCTCAGCCGCTCGCCGCTCAGCGGGTGCTCGAAGGCGAGGCGGTGGGCGTGCAGGAACTGGCGCTCGAGGTCGTAGCGGCGGGCGCCGCCGTAGGTGACGTCGCCGCTCAGCGGGTGGCCGATGGCGGCGAAGTGGGCGCGGATCTGGTGCGTGCGCCCGGTCTCCAGGCGCACCTCCAGGTAGCTCTCCAGGGCTAGCAGCTCCAGCACCTCGAAATGGGTGCGGGCCTGGCGCGAGGCGGCGCCGGAGACCGCCATCCGGTGGCGCTGGCGCGAGGCGCGGCCGATCGGGGCGTCGATCGTGCCGGTGCGCGAGCCGAGCTTGCCGCCGGCGAGGGCGAGATAGACCCGTTCCACCTCACGTGCCTGCACCTGCGCCTGCAGGGCGGCGTGGGCCTCGTCGCCGCGGGCGACCACGAGCAGGCCGCTGGTGCCCTTGTCGAGGCGGTGGACGATGCCCGGGCGCCGCGGGTCCTCGCCGCCGCCGAGGATGTCCCCCAGCTCGTCGACCAGGGTCGGGCCCTCGTGCGAGGGCGCCGGGTGCACGACCAGGCCCGCCGGCTTGTCGACGACGGCCAAGGCCTCGTCGAGGTGGACGACGCGCAGCTCCGGCTCAGCCACCGGCCGGCTCGCGCTCGGATTCGCGCAGGTAGAGGAAGACCAGCAGGAGGACGCCGAGGGTGATCGCGACGTCGGCGAGGTTGAACGGCGGCCAGGGGCCGACTTCGACGAAGTCGGTGACCTGGTCGGCGCGGACGCGGTCGACCAGGTTGCCGATCGCGCCGCCGGCCAGCAGCCCGGTCGCGACCCACATCCCCGGCCGGGCCGGGTTGCGCGCGAAGAGGTAGACGACGATGCCGAGGGCGAGCAGCGTGACCCCGACCAGCGGTGCCCCCGCCCCGCCGGCGATCCCGAAGGCGACGCCGCGGTTGTGGGCGAGGGTGAGGCCGAGCGGCCCGAGCACGTCGACCTGCTCGCCCGGGACCAGGTTCGCCTCGATCGCCGCCTTGGCGATCTGGTCGGCGGCGAGCACGAGCGCCGCCAGAACCCCGGCCAGACACCAGGCACGGGCGCCGGCGCTCACCCTGCGATCAGACCGACGACCACGGTCTGCGCCACGAACAGGACGATGATCCCGATCACCGGGCTGAGGTCGAGGGCGAAGCCAGCGCCGCCGATCGGCGGCAGGAAGCGGCGGAAGAGGTTGAGGTACGGATTGGTGGTCTCGGTGACGAAGTCGAGCAGCGCCCGCAGCGGCGGGCTGTAAGGCATCCGCGGCACGTAGGAGATGAGGATGTTGGCGAAGATGAGGACGATGTAGACGATGAAGAGGGCGTTGACGTAGGTCGCGACGTCGCCGCGGTCGAGCGCGAGCGGGATCACCGCCGCATCCTCTCCAAGGAGGCCCGCACGGCCGCCGCGAACGCCCCGCGGGCGCCTTCGCGCTCCAGCGCCTCCAGACCCGCCTCGGTGCTGCCGCCCGGCGAGGCGACGGCCTTGCGCACCTCGGCCGGCGCCCGCTTGCGCAGCAGCTCCGCGGTCCCGACGGCGGTCTCGACTACCAGCTCCCGCGCCAGCTCGGGATCCAGCCCGTCGGCCGCCCCGGCGTCGGCGATCGCCTCCACCGCCAGCGCCAGGTAGGCCGGAGCGCAGCCCATCACCGCGGTGGCGGCGTCGAAGTCCTCGTCGGGCAGCTCGACCACGTGGCCGAGCAGCGCCAGCTTCTCCCGCAGCGATGGCGAAGGGGGCCCGGCTACGCAGAGGACGCCGCTGCCGACCTCGACCGCGACGTTCGGCATCACCCGGTGCGCCTCGGCGGCCGGGAAGGCGGCGGCGATCCGCTCCAGCGGCGTCGCCCCGAGCAGCGAGATCAGGACCTTCGCCCCCGCCAGCTCCGGCGCGACCGCGTCCAGCGCCGCCGGCTTCACCGCCAGCACGACCAGGTCGGCGCGCGCGGCGATCTCGGCGTTGGAGACCGCCTCGCCGCCCAGCTCCGCGGCCAGCGCCCGGGCACGGCCCGAGCCGCCGTCGGCGAACAGCATCGAGTCGAAGCCGCCGGCCCAGCCGCGCGCCATCGCGGCCGCCATGCTGCCCGAACCGACGAAGCCGACGATCATGCCGTCAGCCTAGCCGGGCAAAACGAAGGAGGGCCGGTCGCCCGGCCCTCCTCGCTTGCTGCCGCGGATGGATCGGCGATCAGCCGCCGAGCGTGTCGAACAGATCGGTGTGATCGTTCGTCCCCAGCACCCCCAGGGATCCCGGCCCGCTGGCCCACACCGGCACCACGGCGCCAGTGTGCTGCTGACTGGGCGGCACCGCGACCGGGGCCGCACCCGGTCCGCCGTAACCCGCCGTCCCATAGGTCAGGCTCAGCGTCTGGCCGTCCTTGCTCAGCAAGTTGGTCGAGTAGCCGGTCGGCAGACCGGAGCCGCCGGCGTCCTCGCTGACGATCTGACTCGTGTGCGAGTGGTCGGCGGTGACCACCACCAGCGTGTCGGGATGGCTCTCCTGGTAGTCGAGCGCGATCCCGATCGCCCGGTCGAAGGCGACGGTCTCGCCGATCTGACCGCAGGCGTTGGTCGCGTGGTCCTGCTTGTCGATCGAGGCTCCCTCGACCTGGAGGAAGAACCCCTTGCGCTTGTCGTCGTCGAGCAGGTCGATCGCCTTCGCGGTCATCGCCGCCAGGCTCGGCTCGGCGGCCGGGCGCTGCCCCTCGGTGCAGGCGACCGGCGCGTTGCCCTTGCCGGTCGAGGCGGCCGGGCCGGTCCATTCCAGCGACATGTTGCCGTTGTTGAAGAGCCCCAGCACCGGCCTGCCGCCGCCGACCGTGCTGAGGCGGTCGGCGTCGGTGACGTAGCGGTAGCCCTTGTCGAGGGCCGACTGAACGACGGTCTTGCCCGCGTCGGGGCCGCCGGCGATGCCCTGCGTGAAGCGAGCGCGGCCGCCGCCCAGGAGCACGTCGACCTTGTGGTCGACCTCCTGCTCGGCGATCGAGCCGAGCCCGCCCGCGGCCTTGGTCTCGGTCGGGCAGGCGGCCATGTTGGCCGGCCCCTGACAGCCGCGCAGCGAGATGTGCGAGGCGAGCACGGCCGGGGTCGCGTCGGTGATCTCGGCGGTCGAGACGTCGCCGACCTTCATCCCCCTCGCCTGAGCCAGCTCGAGGACCGTTTTCAGGTTCGCGCCGGGGACGTTGTCGGCGCTGCTGGGGCCCTGCGAGATGCGCTCGTCGAGGGTCTTCTGCCCGGTTGCCCACATCGTCCCGGTCGAGGCCGAATCGGGGTCGTAGTCGGGCAGGTAGGGCGGTTTCGCGGCCGGCTTCAGCGACCAGGTGGTGTCGAAGCCGGTGAACGGCATGCGGTCGACGTTGAGCTCGTTGCCGACGCCCTGGTAGTAGCGGGCGGCGGTGATCTCCTGGGTGCCCATGCCGTCGCCGAGCAGGAAGATCACGTTCTGCGGATCGCGATCGTGCAGCGCCGCGGCGAAGGCCTTCTCGGTGCTGTCGCGATGGTGGGACGAGAACACGCGGGTGGCGGTCGCGGTGCCGGCACCGAGTGCCGCCAGCGCCAGGATTGCCGCCAGGGCGGCGGTCAAACGCTTGCCTTTCATCTAGCTCCCCTTTGCTTGTCTATTGGTCGTCTCGTGGGACGCCAGGCAAGCTAGGAGCGCCCGCACCGGGCGATGTGGCGAGTCTGTGTAGGCGCTGTGAAATTCCCGTTGCCGGGAGGCGGCGCGGCTAGGACTGGTTGAAGAAGCCCTTGTCGATCAGCCTCGCCTTTTCCTCGGCGGAGACGTCGACGTTGCGCGGCGTCAGCAGGAACATCTTCTCGGCGATCCGCTGCATGCCGCCGTCGAGGGCGTAGGTGAGGCCGGAGCAGAAGTCGATCATCCGCTTCGAGAGCTCGTGGTCGGCGGTCTGCAGGTTGAGGATCACCGGCACCTGCCGTTTGAACTGGTCGGCGACCTGCTGGGCGTCGTTGAAGTTGCGCGGGATCACCAGATGGACCTGGAGGTCGCCGCCGTCGCCGCCGTTGTCGACCGGGCGCAGCGTGCGGGTGCGGCTGGCGGCGATCGGCTCGTCGTCGGCGAAGATGTCGTCGATCTCGTCGCGACGGGCGCGGCGCGAGGTCGGCAGGCGGCGGACCGAGCCGTGGTCGCGCTCGCGGCGCGCCTCGAAGACTTCCTCGGAGCCCGTCTCCGGCTCGAAGTCCTCTTCGTACTCGGGACCGTAGTCGTGGTCCTCGGCGAGGCCGAAGTAGACGAGTGCTCTGTGCCAGGTGTCTCGTAGCGCCATCGGTATCGGTGTTTCGGCCTATGCGGGCCGACTCCTTTACGAATTATCGGCAGGTTAGCGTCGATTCACACGAACAGCGCGGTGCCGAGCCTGACGATCGTCGCCCCCTCCTCCACCGCGACCGCCCAGTCCTGTGAGGTCCCCATCGAGAGTCGCCCCAAACCGTGGCTGGACGCGAGCTCCGCCAGCCGGGCGAAATGGGGCCGGGAATCCTCCGGGTCCCGGCTGAACGGGGGCATCGTCATCAGGCCCGCGACCCGCACCGGGCAGCGGGCGATGAACTCGCCCAGCTCGGCCGGCGCGACCCCACCCTTGCCCTCCTCGCCGGCGACGTTGACCTCGACCAGGACCTCGGTCTCGGGGGTGCCGTGCTTGCCGAGCTCGCGCAGGACGGAGTCGGAGGCGACCGAGTGGACCAGGCGGCAGAGCGGCAGCACCTGCTTGACCTTGCGGCTCTGCAGGTTGCCGATGAAGTCCCACTCGAACGACGGGCCCCAGCGCTCGTGCTTGGCGGCCAGGTCCTGCTGGCGGTTCTCGCCGACCAGCTCGACGCCGGCCTCGGCCAGCGCGCCCATCTCCTCCAGCGGCACGTACTTGCAGGCGACCAGGACCTCGACCGCGGGCCCGGCGGCCTCGTGCACGCGCTCGAGGTTGGCGCGGACCCTGTCCGGCTCGATGCCGTGGATCGGCCCGGCCACCTCAGCCCTCCTCCGGCTCGATCCAGACGAGGCCGCCCTGGCGCCCGGTGCGGCCGGCGTCGCGGCGATGCGAAAAGAACAACTCCGCCTCACAACTCGTACAAAGACCGGCCAACTCGACCCGCTCCACCCCCGCCCGCCGCAGCAGCCGCCGAGCCACCTCCGGCAGATCCAAATGCCGACGGGCCGATATGTCGAGCCCAGGCCGACTATTCGGCCCGTCGGCCGCGATGCCTTGGCCGAGATCGGCGAAGGCGGTGGGTACCTCGGGGCCGACCTCGTAGCAGCAGGGGCCGATCGCGGGGCCGATCGCGGCGTCGGTGGCGCCGACCGCCTCGGCCCCGCGGGCGACGATCCCGGCGGCGAGGCCGCGCCAGCCGCAGTGCAGCATCGCCACCCCGCCGGGGCCGGCGAGGGCGACCGGGAGGCAGTCGGCGGTGAAGACCAGCGGCGCCAGACCGGGCGCGGCGACGACGTGGCCGTCGACCTCGGGGGGGTCATTCAAATCCCCTGGTTCCTTTGGGACGTAATCGGTCCCAAAGGAACCACGGGATCGGGCGCCGGAGTCCGCGGCGGCGTGGAAGGCCAGCTCCGCGGCGTGGACCTGCCGACCGAAGACGATCCGGTGCGGCGGAATACCGAGGGCCTCCGCGACACGCCCTCGGTTCGTCCTCACCGCCGCGGGGTCGTCGTCGGTGAGCAGACCGAGGTTGAGGCGGTCGAACGGCGGCTCGCTGACGCCGCCCAGCCGGGTCGTGAACGCCGCCCTGGCGCCGCCGAGGTCCGCTTCGAGCCAGCGCACCCCGGCCTCTTCTCGCCACTCCATCGCCGTAACTAAGCAGATGCCGGCCCCGGCTCCTCGCGGGCCGCCGCCAGCGCCACCGCCAGCTCCTCGTCGTGGCCGCTGGCTTCGCCGTCGATCTTGGCGTCGCGCGCCGCGTACAGCCCGCGCCCGACCGCCGGGCCCTCGGGCACGCCGGCGGCGATCAGCTCGGAGCCGTCGATCTCCAGCACCACCGCCCGCCAGTGGGCGACGAACTCGTCCAGCCACTTCGCCCCGAGCGCGCGGGCCAGCGCCAGCGCCGCCGGATCGCGCCCGCGGGCCAGCTTCAACCCCTCTGAGGGACGGGCGGGCAGGGCCGCCGCCAGCTCCACCTCCTCGCCGACGGGGCCCAACGCCGCGCGCAGCACCGCCTCCTCCCGCGGCCCGAACTCATCCCAGCCGGGCTTTTCCAGCAGCTCCGCCACCCGCACCGCCAAGACCTGCCCGTCGTCGCGCGGCTCGACCAGACCCCAGTCGCCGAGCAGGGCGAGCCCCGCCGGCCCCGAGTCTTCCCCGGCCAGGCGCAGCAGCTCGGCGCGGCGGCGATCGGCGGAGACGGTGCCGAGGTCGGCCTCGCGCAGCAGCGCCTCGGTCCCGGGCTCCAGCTCGAAGCCGAGCCGGGCGGCGTAGCGGGCGGCGCGGATCGCCCGCGTCGGGTCGTCGGCGAAGGAGCTGGGATGCAGGACCCGGAGCAGGCCGGCGCCGAGGTCGCGCTCGCCCCCGTGGGGGTCGATCAGCTCGCCGGCGCCGGCGACCGCGATCGCCATCGCGTTGACCGTGAAGTCGCGCCGGCAGAGGTCGGCCTCGATGCTCTCAGCCGGCTCGACGTCCGGCAGCGCGCCGGGCCGGGCGTAGGACTCGGTGCGGGCGCCGGCGAGGTCGAGCTCGTGGCCCTCGAGCACCACCTTGGCGGTGCCGAAGCGCTCGTGCGCGACCGGCTCGGCGCCGAGCCGGGCCGCGAGAGCGAAGGCGTCGCCGACGACGACCAGGTCGAGGTCGGCGCGACCGCGGCCCAGGAGCAGGTCGCGGACCGCGCCGCCGACCACGTAAACGGGCTCGCCGGCCGCCGCGCGGACCGCGGCCAGCTCGGGATGGGCGCGGCGCAGCGCCTCGGCGACGTCCTCGATCGGCTTTCCGGCGCTCTGCATTGCTCCCTTCCCTACCATGATCGCCTCCGCGGATGGCCAGTCGAGACCCAGAGAAGCTGCGCCGGCGCCGCGCCACGCAACGCCGGCGGCGCTCGCGGCGGCGCCGTCTCCTGGCCGCGGGCGCCCTGGTCCTCGCCGGCTGCGCCCTGGTCCTGGTCGCCTTCGGCCTCCCGACCTGGCAGGGAGGCAAGGGAGGCAAGCGCGGACGCGCCGCGTCGACCCGGCGCGGCGGCGCGGCGGTGGGCGCGCAGCCGGGCGCGGGGGCCGCGTCCGGGCTCGTCCGCAACGCCACCCCGCAGCCGGGCTGGGAGCCGTACACCGGCCCGGTGCCGATCCTCGAGTACCACGTGCTCGGCGCGGCGCCGGCCGACGCCCCCTACCCGGAGCTCTACGTGACCCGGCCCGACTTCCACCGCCAGATGGACTGGCTCGAAGAGCACGGCTACCAGGGCGTGACCCTGGAAGCGGTCGAGGACGCCTGGTACGAAGGTGGAACCCTGCCGCCGAAGCCGGTCGTGATCTCCTTCGACGACGGCTACCGACCCCAGTTCACCTACGCGCTGCCGGAGCTGCGCCGCCACGGCTGGCCCGGGGTGCTCAACCTCAAGGCCGAAGGCTCGGACCTCTACCCGAGCAACGTCGAAGCGATGATCGACGCCGGCTGGGAGCTGGCGGCCCACACGATCGACCATTCGGACCTGACCACGCTCGACGCGGCGGCCCTGCGGCGGGAAACGGCGGGCGCGCGGGCGATCCTGCGCCGCGAGTACGGCGTCCCGGTCAAGGACTTCTGCTACCCGGCCGGCCGCTTCGACGCGACCGTCGTCGCCGCGGTGCAGGCCGCCGGCTACGCGACCGCGACCACCGAGATCCCGGACGAGGCGCGCCGCCAGACGCCGTACGAACTCGGCCGCTTCGAGATCCTCGGCTCCAGTGGCGTCGCCGGCCTCGCCGCCGACCTGGGCGGCGCCTAGAGCCGCACCGCGATGCCGTCGGCCGCGAGGCGCTCCTTCGCCTCGCGCACGCGGTAGCGGCCATAGTGGAAGATCGAGGCGCAGAGGACGGCGTCGGCCCCGCCCGCGACGATCGCCTCGCTCAGGTGCGCCAGCTCGCCGGCGCCGCCGGAGGCGATCACCGGCACCGGCACCGCGTCGGCTACCGCCCGGGTCAGAGCGATGTCGTAGCCGTCGTTGGTGCCGTCGCGGTCCATGCTGGTGAGCAGGATCTCCCCCGCCCCGCGCTCGACCGCCTCGCGCGCCCAGCCGACCGCGTCGCGGCCCTCGACCCGCCCGCGGCCGCCGTTGACGTAGACCCCCCAGCCCTCCTCCTCGCGCTTGGCGTCGATCGCGATCACCACGCACTGGGCGCCGAAGTGGTCGGCCAGCTCGCTCAGCAGCCGCGGCCGCGCCAGCGCCGCCGAGTTGACCGAGACCTTGTCGGCGCCGGCGTCGAGCACCGCCTGCGCGTCCGCGACCGAGCGGATGCCGCCGCCGATCGTGAACGGGATGAAGACGTTGTCGGCGGTGCGCCGGGCCAGCTCGACGATCGTCTCGCGCTTCTCGTGCGAGGCGGTGATGTCGAGGAAGACCAGCTCGTCGGCGCCCTCGGCGTCGTAGCGCTCGGCCAGCTCGACCGGGTCGCCGGCGTCGCGCAGGCCGACGAAGTTGGTGCCCTTGACGACGCGGCCGGCGTCGACGTCGAGGCAGGGGATGACGCGCTTGAGGACCATCGGCTCAGGTTAGGGCGGCGATGCCTTCGGCGAGGCTGAACTTGCGCTCGTAGAGAGCGCGGCCGACGATCGCGCCCTCGACGTTGCTCGCCGTCAGCCGCGCCAGCGCCTCGAGGTCGGCCAGGGTGCCGACGCCGCCAGAGGCGATCACCCGGGCCTCGGTCGACTCCGCGATCCGGCCGAGCTCGTCCAGCGCCGGTCCCTCCATCGTCCCGTCGACGTCGATCTCGGTGCAGAGGAAGCGGGCGACGCCGGCCGCGCTCAGCTCGGCGACGATCTCGGCGACGTCGCGTCCCGTGGACTCGGTCCAGCCCGAGAGCGAGACCTCGCCCCCGCGGGCGTCGACCGAGACGACCACGCGCTCGCCGTGCCGCTCCAGCGCCGCCGCCAGGAGCTCGGGGTCGCGCAGCGCCGCGGTGCCGATCACGACCCGCTCGGCGCCGGCGGCCAGCACCGCCTCCACCGAAGCGAGGTCGCGCAGGCCGCCGCCAACCTGGATCGGGCATTCGACCGCGGCGGCGATCCGCTCCACCGCCTCGAGGTTGCGCGGCTCCCCCGCCTTCGCCCCGTCGAGGTCGACCACGTGCAGGAACTCGGCCCCTTCGCCGGCCCAGCGCCGGGCGGCGTCGACCGGGTCGGCATCGTAGGCGGTCTCGCGCTCGTAATCGCCCCGCAGCAGCCGCACCGCCTGGCCGCCGCGGATGTCGATGGCGGGATAGAGGATCACGACAGCCCCCGCTACGCCGGCACTGAGGCGCAGACCCCGGCGAAGTTGGAGAGCAGCCGCAGGCCGGCGGCGCTCGACTTCTCGGGGTGGAACTGGACGCCGAAGACGTTGTCGCGCTCGGCCGCGCAGGCGAAGCGGGCGCCGTAGGCGGCGCTGCCGAGCAGCTCGGCCGCGCCCGGGCGCGGCGCGAAGGAGTGGACGAAGTAGAAGGGGGTCTCCGAGTCGATCCCCTCGGCCAGGCGCGACCGGCGCTCCCAGCGGACCGGCGACCAGCCGATGTGCGGGACCTTGAGCCCGTCCGCCTCGAGCTCGGCGACCGGGCCCGGCAGCAGCCCGAGGCCGGCGGCCCCGCCCAGCTCGGTGGTCGAGTCGAACAGCAGCTGCAGGCCAAGGCAGATGCCGAGGATCGGCACCCCGGCGTCGCGGCGCTCGGCGATCAGCTCGTCGAGCCCGATCTCGCGGATCCGCTCCATCGCCCGCGGGAAGGCGCCGACGCCGGGCAGGACCAGCCCGTCGGCGGCGCGCGCCTCGGCCGGGTCGGCGCTGATCGTGGCGGCGACGCCGACGTGCTCGAGCGCCTTCTCGACCGAGCGCAGGTTGCCCATGCCGTAGTTGAGGATCGCGATCCTGGTCGTCACTCGCTCAGCGTCCCCTTGGTCGAAGGCACGCCGCTCTCCTCCGGGTCGATCGAGACGGCGACCCGCAGGGCGCGGGCGAAGGCCTTGAAGCAGGCCTCGATCATGTGGTGCGCGTTGGTGCCGTAGCGGACCGAGACGTGCAGGGTCAGCTTGGCGCTGTTGGCGACGGCGCGGAAGAACTCCTCGGCCAGCTCGGTGTCGAAGCCGGCGATCGAGGTCGTCGGCAGGTCGGCCTCGAAGCGGCAGAACGGCCGGCCCGAGATGTCGATCGCGCACTCGGCCAGCGACTCGTCCATCGGCACGACGGCGGCGCCGTAGCGGCGGATGCCGGCGCGGTCGCCCAGCGCCTCGTCGAGCGCCTGCCCGAGCACGATGCCGACGTCCTCGACGGTGTGGTGAGCGCCGGTCTCGAGGTCGCCGTCGGCCCGCACCCGCAGACCGAGACGGCCGTGGCGGGCGAGCAGGTCGAGCATGTGGTCGAGGAAGCCGACGCCGGTCTCGGCGCTCGCCTCCCCCCCGTCCAGATCGAGCTCGATCTCGATCTGGGTCTCGGCGGTGTCGCGTTCTCTTGCGGCGGTTCTGCTCATCGTTCTCCTCTAATCATCGCCGACTCGCCGTGGACGGGGAAGCCCTCGGCGCGGGCGAGGGTGTCCGCTTGCGGGGCCAGCGCCGCCGCGGACGCCTCCGAAAGCTCGACGTTGGCGATGCGGCGGCGGAAGACGCCGGGGCCCAGCGGGCCCGAAAAGCGACCGGCGCCGCCGGTCGGCAGCACGTGGTTGGAACCGGCGACGTAGTCGCCGAAGGCGGTGGCGCCGTGGCGGCCGACGAAGACGCAGCCGGCGGTGTTGACCCGGCCGGCGAGCATCGCCGCGTCCTCCTCCAGCAGCTCCAGGTGCTCGGGGGCGTAGCCGTTGGCGAGCTCGATCGCGGCGCCGACGTCGGGGACCTGGACCAGCGCCAGCGGCGCCTCGGCGACGCTCGGGCGCTCGGCGGCAAGGCGCTCGGCGGCGGCGGCGATCGCGTCGAGCACGTGCTCCTCGATCGCGACCGCGACCAGCGGGCTTTCGGGGCCGTGCTCGGCCTGCGCGCAGAGGTCGAGCGCCGCCCACTCGGGGTCGGTGTCGTGGCCGGCGACCAGCATCAGCTCGGAGGGGCCGGCGAGCGAGTCGATCCCGACCTGGCCGGCGACGGTCCGCTTCGCTTCCCGCACCCAGGCGTTGCCGGGCCCGGCGATCAGGTCGACCGGGGCCACGGTCTCGGTTCCGTAAGCCAGGGCGAAGATCGCCTGGGCGCCGCCCATCGCGTAGATCTCCTCGACCCCGCAGAGCGCCGCCGCGGCGAGCACCAGCGGGTGCAGCCTGCCGTCGGCGCCCGGCGGCGAGGCCAGGGCGACGCGCCCGACCCCCGCGACCCGGGCCGGGATCGCGCACATCAGCACGCTCGAGGGATAGGCGGCACGGCCGCCGGGGGCGTAGATGCCAGCGGCGCCGAGGGCGATCTCGCGCAGGTCCACCACCTGACCCTGGGGAAGCTCGACCCGCTTCGGCTCGGCGACGAGCTGGGCCTCGGCGACCTGGCGCACGTTGGCGGCGGCCAGCTCCATCGCCTCGCGCAGGCCGCCGTCGAGCTCGGCCAGCGCCGCCGTCGCCTCCCCCGGGTCCACCCGCAGCGAGCCCAGCGGCCGCTCGGTCGCGTCGAAGCGGTTGGTCAGCTCCAGCACCGCCGCGTCGCGCCTGGCGGCGAAGTCCTCGCGGATCGGCCCGACGTCGACCTCGCCGGCGACCTCTACCGACCAGCCCCGCAGCGCCACCGCGGTCCGCGCCGCTCCTTCCCACTCGAAGCGGCGCACCCTCATCGGGGCGTCGCCTCTCGCAGCTTCGCGGTCAGATCGTCGACCTCGGCGGCGCGCAGCTTGTGGGCGACCCGGTTGGCGACGAAGCGGGCGGTGCACTCGAGGATCTCCTCGCGCACCTCGAGGTCGTTCTCTTCCAGGGTGCGGCCGGTGGCGACGAGATCGACGATCCCGTCGCCGAGCCCGATCAGCGGCGCCAGCTCGACCGAGCCCTTGACCTCGATCAGTTCGACCTGGCGGCCGGTCGACTCGAAGTAGCGCTCGGCGATGCGCGGGTACTTGGTCGCGATCCGCATCGCCCCCAGGCGCCGCTGCGCCTCGCCCAGGCGTTCGTCGCCGCTGCGCCCGGCCAGGACCATGCGGCAGCGGCCGAAGTCGAGGTCGAGCAGCTCGTAGACCATGCGGTCGGCCTGCTCGGCCAGCACGTCCTTGCCGGTGATGCCGACGTCGGCGGCGCCCGCCTCGACGTAGGTGGGGACGTCGGAGGGCCGCATCGTCACCAGCGTCGGCCCGTCGGTCTCGAAGATCAGCGAGCGCGAGTCGCCGCGCGGGCCCGAGGTGTCGATCCCGACCGCGTCGAGGATGTCGAGCGTCTCGCCGAAGAGCGCGCCCCGGGGCAGCGCCACCTTCAGCGGCCCGTCGGCCTTGGCGCGGCTGCCCGCGACCTCGAAGCTCACGACTCCGCCCTCCCCCGCCGCGACTCCTCCTCCATCTGGGCGACGTGCACGCGCTCCAGGTAGAGGGCGAAGCCGGCCGCGGGCAGGTCGACGCCGAAGCGCTTCAGCAGGCCGTCGTAGCGGCCGCCGCCGCCGAGCACGTGCCCGAGCGCCGGGTCGTAGACCTCGAGGATGGCGCCGCTGTAGTAGCCGAGGTCGCGCAGCAGGCCGAGGTCGATCTGAACCCGCTCGGCGGCGCCGCGCCGCTCCAGCTCCTCGTAGGTCTCCTGCAGGCGCGCGGTCGCCCGCTCGACCGCGGCGCCGCCGAGGCCGCGGGCCTGCTCGAGCACCTCGCTGCCGCCGCGCAGCTGGGTCAGGGCGACGCAGGTCTCGCACTGCTCCTCGCCGATCCCCTCGACCGCCGAGAGCTCGGCCTCGAGCCCGACCAGGTCGTGTGTGGCGAGGCGGCCGATGATCGAGTCGCGCGCCTCGCCCTCGATCCCGTACTCGGTCAGCAGCTGGCGGTAGAGGTCGGCGTCGCCGAGCCCGATCACGGCGCGGTCGAGCCCGGCGGCGTCCAGGGCCGCCTCCAGGACCTCGATCACCTCCGCCGTCCCCTGCGGCGCCGAGGCGCCGATCAGCTCCACCCCGGCCTGGACGAACTCGCGCATCTGCCCGCGCTGGGGCCGCACCGCCCGGTAGGCGCTGGCCAGGTAGCAGAGCCGCAGCGGCGTCTCGGCGCTGGCCAGGCGGCCGGCGACCAGGCGCGCGATCGGCACGGTCATGTCGGAGCGCAGCGCCAGCAGGTCGCCGCTCTCGTCGAAGAACCGATAGGCGCCGGCGGCGGCGCGGCCGTCGCCGCGGCCGAGCACCTCGTCGTACTCGATCGCCGGCGTCTTCACCTCGCCGTACCCGCGCTCTTCGAAGACCCCCAGCAGCGCCTGCTGCAGGCGCCGCAGCTCCCGCATCTCGTCGGGGAGCACGTCGCGGGTTCCTGGTGGGATCGGGTGGATCATCCGGCTGACCTTACGAGAGCGGCGCGAAAAGCCCTGCTAGGCAGGGACCTCCGCGGAGACCCGCTCGATCTGGGCGCCGAGGCCGCGCAGGCGCTCGTCGATCTGCTCGTAGCCGCGATCGATCTGGCGGATGTTGCCGATCTCCGAGCTGCCGTCGGCCGCCAGGGCGGCGATGAGGATCGCCATCCCGGCGCGGATGTCGGGGCTCTCGACGCGCTCGCCGTGAAGCCGGCTCGGACCGCTGACGATCGCCCGGTGGGGATCGCAGAGCGTGATCCGAGCGCCCATCGCGACCAGCTTGTCGACGAAGAAGAGGCGGTTCTCGAACATCTTCTCGAAGATCAGGACCTCGCCCTCGGCCTGGGTCGCCAGCGCCAGGGCGATCGAGGTGAGGTCGGCGGGGAAGGCCGGCCAGGGGCCGTCCTCGATCTTCGGGATCGCGTCGCCGAGGTCCGCTTCGACCTCGAGGCTCTGCCCGGCCGGGACCAGCATGTCGGCGCCCTCGATCTCCGAGCGCAGGCCGAGGCGGCGGAACTGGCGCCGGACCATGGTCAGATCGGCCGGCTCGACGTCGCGGATCCGCAGCTCGCCGCCGGTCGCGGCGGCGAGGGCCATGAAGCTGCCGACCTCGATGTGGTCGGCGGAGATCGTGTGCTCGGCGCCGCTCAGCCCCGCGGCGCCGTTGACGACCATCAGGTTGGAGCCGATGCCGTCGACCCGGGCGCCCATCTTGGTCAGCAGCCGGGCCAGGTCCTGCACGTGGGGCTCGGAGGCGGCGTTGGAGATCTGCGTCTGGCCGGGGGTCAGCGCCGCCGCCATCAGCGCGTTCTCGGTCCCCATCACCGAGGGCTCGTCCATGAAGATCTCGCAGGCGCAGAGCCCGCCGGGAGCGCTCAGCTCGATCCAGCGGTCGCCGTCGATGCGGGCACCGAGATCCTTGAAGGCGTCGAGGTGGGCGTCGAGGCGGCGGCGGCCGATGAAATCGCCCCCGGGCGGCGGCATCCGGGCCTCGCCGAAGCGGGCCAGGAGCGGTCCGGCGAGCAGGAACGAAGCACGGATCCGGCTCGCCAGCTCCTCGTCGACCTGGCTGCCGTCGACGCCGCGGGCGCAGAGGCGGACGCTGTTGTCGGCCACCCAGGCGACCTCGACCCCGAGCTGCTCGAGCAGCGCGATCTGGGCCTCGGTGTCGCGGATCCGCGGCACCCGGTGCAGCAGCAGCTCCTCCTCGGTCAACAGGCAGGCGGCGAGGATCGGCAGGGCCGCGTTCTTGTTGCCGGCGACGGTCAGCTCGCCGGAGAGCGGCGCGCCGCCCTGGATGACGAATTTCTCGCTCACGACGGCTAGGGTAACGACCGACATGGGGAGAGGCCGGAAGATCGCACTGGGAGCGCTGGCGGCGCTGGTCGCGCTGGTCGCGGTCAACGCGCTCGCGGTCGACGGCAAGACCGGCTCGGCCGAGGTGACCGTGCCCGGCGGCCGCATCCTCGACCTGCCCGACGGCGCGATGCAGGTGGTCGAAGGCGGGCCCCGCAAGGGATCGCCGATCGTCCTGCTGCACTGCTTCACCTGCGCGATCGACTGGTGGGACGGGATGCGCCCGCGCCTGGAAGTCGGCCATCGCGTCATCGCGGTCGACCTGCTCGGCCATGGCGGCTCGGAAAAGCCGGCTGGCGGCTATACGCCCGAGAACCAGGCCAAGGTCGTCGCCGAGGCGCTGGAACGGCTCGGCGTCAGCGACGCGACCGTCGTCGGCCACTCGCTGGGCGGCGCCGTCGCCGTCGCCCTGGCGCAGCGCTCGCCGCGGCTGGTCGGCCGGGTGACGATCGTCGACATGCCTCCGGACAACTCCTACGGAGACCTCGGCTTCCTCGCCGGACTCGCCTTCCAGCCCGTCCTGGGCGAGGCACTGTGGACGATCAAGCCGGACTTCTCGGTCAGGGACGGCCTCTCCGTCGCCTTCGCCCCCGGCTTCGACGTGCCCGACGCCTTCGTCGAGGACGTCAAGCGGATGACCTACACCGCCTACGACGAATCGCCCAGCGGGGTCGAGGACTTCATCGGCGCCGAGTCGCTCGGGCGGCGGATGCGGGCGACCGGAAAGCCGCTGCTGGTGACCATGGGCGCCGAGGAGCAGATCGTCGACGATCCCCAGCGGGCCCTCGATCAGTACGCCGCCGAGGTGCTTGGCGCGAGGACGAAGCTGATCGCCGGCGCCGGCCACTCGCCCAACGTCGAGAAGCCAGCTGAGACCGCCAGCCTGGTCCTCGCATTTGCCAAATCGGGCTCGCGTCCCTAGGATTTCGGCCTGAGATGCGGCGGAGCGTGGCTCCAGTCCACAGCGAAACTCCGCACCGGTGTCTCGATTTCGCGCTTCTGGGGGTCCGCGGTGCCACCGTCAGACGGTGGCGCTGCGGCGCGCCGAGATCCGCCTTAAAGCGCCTTCCGCGGCCGCCCTCAGGCACGGAATGCAAGGGCGATTGCAGATCGGGAGTGCCGTCCGGAGGCCTCCGTACCTTACGAACTCATGTTCGACTCAAAGACAACTCTCAGCGGACGGCTGACCGACGCCGTCGACCTGCTGATCGACTTCGCCACGCTCGGCGAGTACGGGCTCGAGCCCGTTGGGAGAGCTCCCGAGCCCTGCGAAGCCCCCAGGTCCCATGCCCCAGCACAGGAAAGCTTCAGCGAGGTCCTGTTCCCTAATCGCCACTCCTGCAGTCCGGGTCGGAATGCGACCCGCAGGCGAGGCGGTCGAGGGGCAAGCAGGGCGCTCTCGGCGGCCGGCGCCGCGTAGCAGCGCTACGCAAGCAGGCCGACGGGGGCGCAATGCGCCGCCCATCGGCCGTCGCAGCCCGGGTCCCATTCCGACCCGGACTGCACTATGAAGAACCGGCGGCGACCTACTCTCCCAGGAGGTTGCCCTCCAAGTACCATCGGCGCTGAGGAGCTTAACTGCTCTGTTCGGAATGGGAAGAGGTGTTTCCCCCTCGCCATGCGCCACCGGAATTTTGCGAGACCGCCCCGGTGGAGCTTGAAAACTGCACAAGGCCTTCAGAGTAAGTAAATCGAAAAGTATCCGTCAAGCCCTCGACCCATTAGTACCAGTCGGCTGAGCACATTGCTGCGCTTACACCGCTGGCCTATCAACCTGGTGGTCTACCAGGGGTCTTACTCCCTCAAGGGGATGGGAGAGCTCATCTCGAGGACGGCTTCCCGCTTAGATGCTTTCAGCGGTTATCCGTTCCGTGCGTAGCTAACCTGCGATGCCCTTGGCAGGACAACAGATACACCAGCGGCACGTTCATCCCGGTCCTCTCGTACTAGGGATGACTCCTCTCAACTCTCC